>SAMEA104315436__coassemble_1212_pt1 | contig 18264 bp, 16 predicted proteins | sample SAMEA104315436__metabat2_high_PE_011 | metagenome-assembled genome bin SAMEA104315436 (sample SAMEA104315436) | gut metagenome | biome: Monkey gut; feature: monkey-associated habitat; material: faeces | place: China | collected 2013 | reverse complement strand
TTCAATCGCCAAAAATCTTCACAAATTGCAAATCTGCCTACGCTTTTATTTTTTTCACAAAAAACTTGAAATTCAGGCTAATTTTTATATTCAATTGAGAAAGTTCCATCCTCTGCCGGTTCAATCTTCTTTGAAGAAGAATAGATAATTTTCAAAGTGCCGCCCTTTCCGTCGCAAAGGAACGGACATCTGCGGTAGTCATTCAAACAAGTTCCGTTCACATAGATTTTTTCAGGATTTGCCTTTTCACCAGAAGCAAGATTGATTTCTATAAGCTCTCCCTCATAAATCGGAGTTGAACCAGATACAACATCTTCTGTTTTGATGTCAAACTCGTCATTTCGCTCGTAGCATTTTTTTGTAACTTTCAGTTCGCTGCCAAAAGAAACTGTTGTAGATTTTGCAGTTTTTGTAAGTAGCTTGAAATTTATTGTCTTATCTTTAAAATCTGCCAGCGCAATTGAATAAGAGCGTTTTGCGTAAGTTGTCGGGTAATAAACTTCTGTTGTTCCGCCGTCCAAAGAATAGCCGTAAACATAAGTTTTTGCGTCGCCTTTCCAGTCAGAAATGATTTTATCTTCCTTCAAGTTGAAATAAATTGTTGAAGCATCGGCTTCTGATACTGTCTCACCGCTTTTTATTACATTTGAATATGTACTGCTTCCAGCTTTGCATTCAACGTAAGTGCTGTCATAGTTTACTGTTACAGTATACAAATCTCTTTCCACAAACTCGATTGCATAAACATAACTTCCATCCTGAGAAATGCAATCGTCTTTTGTAAGCATATTAACTGTAAAACCTTTAACACTTTTTCCGCTGTCGTTAGCGCCGTTTATTTTCCAGTAGTCAACAGTTTTGCCGCTAGAAAGTATAGGTTCAACCGTCAAAGTTTCATAAGCTTTTACTTCGCTGTTGTTTTCAATCTTTTCTTTGTCAATGAAACCTTTTTTCACATTTATTTTAGTTTCATCAAAGCGCACTATAATTGAATAATCTGCGTCTTTCGGTTTTTTATTAGAATTATCGTCGTCATCCAAGTCGCATGAAACAAAACCTGCAGCAAATACTGCAGCCAGCAGAACTGAAAATACTGAACGTCTAAAAATATTCCTCATTTGTTCCTCTATATTAAAGATATTAAAAATTTCGCTAATTATAACAGATATGTTTTCACAAAGCAATTAAATCGGGTTTTAATGCCCTAACTTGAAAACCGTCCCCCCCCAGCCCGGATTCTGCGCTCTTCTGCGGCTTTGTTATAGTTTAAACCTATATCCAACCGCAAAAAACTTATATTTTTCATTCCTTTCTTATTGAAGTAATATTCAAACTATGAGTAATAAAACACGTATATCTGTAATTGGTTATCCTAGAATTGGTTCTTTGCGCGAACTTAAATTCGCCTCTGAAAAATATTTTGCAAAAGAAATTTCGCAGGAAGAATTGAACAACGTTGCGCACGAGCTGAAGGTTTCAAACTGGCAGACTCAGAAAAACGACGGAATCGACTTTATTTCGTCAAACGACTTTTCTTTCTACGACGGAATGCTCGACACAGCGTTTATGCTTGGAGCAATTCCTGAACGATACAAAAAACTCGGACTTTCAAAGCTCGACACATTCTTCGCAATGGCGCGCGGCTACCAGGAAGGCTCGAACGATGTTACAGCTCTTCCAATGAAAAAATGGTTCAACACAAACTACCACTACATTGTTCCTGAGCTTGACGACAATATTGAGCTTGCGCTGGACGCATCTAAAATCACAAATGAATTCAATGAAGCCAAGGAAGCCGGCGTTGAAACAAAAATCAACGTAATCGGACCTTACACTTTCCTGAAGCTTGCCCACTACAAAGGAACAAAAAATATAAACGACTTCGTTGAAAAAGCCGCGAACCTTTACAAGGAGCTTCTGGCAAAAGCGGCGGAAATCGGAGCAAAATGGGTTCAGATTGAAGAGCCTGCTCTTGTTCATGACACAACTGCCGACGACAGAGTTCTTTTTGAAAAGCTCTACAAGATTGTTCTTGACGGAAAAAAAGTAAACGTTCTTCTTGAAACATATTTCGGCGACATCCGCGACAGCTACAAGACTGTAACAAGCCTTGCGTTCGATGCAATCGGACTTGACTTCCTTGAAGGAAAAGAAACTTTGAACCTTGTTCAGAAGGAAGGATTCCCGAAAGACAAGATTCTTTTTGCCGGCGTTGTAAACGGAAAGAACATCTGGAAAAACAACTACGCAAAAACAATTGAGCTTGTGAACAAAATCAAGAAGGCAACAGAAGCGGAAGTTGTTCTTTCAACATCTTGCTCTTTGCTCCACGTTCCTTACACAATCAGAAACGAAATCAAGCTTTCAAGCGACATTCTGAAGCATTTCTCTTTTGCACGCGAAAAGCTTTTTGAGCTTACAGATCTTTCAAAAATCATTGACGGAAACGACACAGACTCAAATCTTTTCAACAGAAACCAGGACTTGTTCAAGAACGAGCGCGTTCAGGAAAATTCTGAGCTTGCCGCAAAAATCAGCGGTCTTGGCGAAAAAGACTTCACACGCCTTCCAGCATTCGATGAGCGAGAGGAAATCCAGAGAAAGGCTCTGAACCTTCCGTTGTTCCCGACAACAACAATCGGCTCATTCCCGCAGACAAAAGATGTGCGCGCAAACCGCAGCGCATTCAAAAAAGGCCAGATTACAGCCGAGCAGTACAAAGAATTCAACAAGAAGAAGATTGCGGAATGCATCAAGCTTCAGGAAGAGCTTGGTCTGGACGTTCTTGTTCACGGCGAATACGAGCGAAACGACATGGTTGAATACTTCGGCGAAAACCTTGAAGGATTCCTCTTCACAGAAAAAGCGTGGGTTCAGTCTTATGGAACACGTTGTGTAAAGCCGCCGGTAGTCTGGGGCGATGTTTCAAGAAAATCTGCAATCACAGTTGAATGGTCAAAATTTGCCCAGAGCTGCACAAAACTTCCTGTAAAAGGAATGTTGACCGGCCCTGTAACAATTCTGAACTGGTCATTTCCGCGCGAAGACATCAGCCTGAAAACACAGACTTTGCAGATTGCGCTTGCAATCCGGGAAGAAGTTCTTGACCTTGAAAAGAACGGAATCAAAATCATCCAGATTGACGAAGCCGCTCTCCGCGAAAAGCTTCCGCTCCGCCATTCAGACTGGCACACAGAATATCTTGACTGGGCGATTCCAGCGTTCCGCCTTGTACATTCCGGCGTAAAACCTGAAACTCAGATTCATACACATATGTGCTACAGCGAATTCAACGACATCATCAAGGACATTGATGATATGGATGCAGACGTAATCACTTTCGAGGCAAGCCGCGGCGACCTTACAATTCTTTCTGCGCTCAAGGAAAACAATTTCCGCACAGAAGTAGGTCCTGGTGTTTACGACATCCACAGCCCTCGCGTTCCAACAGTTGAAGAAATCGTTTCAGCAGTTAAAAAGATGGAAGAATACGTTCCGCAGAAAAAACTCTGGATTAATCCGGACTGCGGTCTTAAAACCCGCGGCGAAAAGGAAACTGTTGCCAGCTTGAAGAACCTTGTTGCTGCTGCAAAAATCGTAAGAAACGCATAACAGCAAAAATCTTTTAAGCTGAATATAAGCTGAAAAAATAAAAGGCTGACCTGAGTGAAGTGCTCTTCAACTTAGGCCAGCCTTTTTTGTTCCACACGAACAGAATTTAAATACGCCCAATCAAATGTGCTCCTTCAGCGCTTCAATATAGCTTTCCGCGTATCTTGAAAGAAGCACATTTTTTTTCGTTATAATTCCAATCCGCATTTTTTCTTCAATTTCCAGCGGCCGCGCCACAATATTTTCGCCGTTCAGCTCCTTGCTTATAACGCCGGAAGAAACAGTAAATCCGTCCAGACCAATCAAAAGATTGAACAAAGTCGCCCTGTCGCGCACGCAAATCGTCTTGTTTCTGTCAATCGCGGAAAAAGGCTCCTCCGAAAAATAAAAGGAATTATGCGTTCCCTGCTCAAAAACCAAGTACGGAAAAGGCGCCAAATCTTCAACTGAAACAGATTTTTTGCTGCACAAAGGATTCTTGTCGCTTATAAAAACGTGTGGCTGCGCCGTAAAAAGCTCCGTAAAAACAAGCTCGTTCCGCTTAAGAAGCTTCCCGATTACCTCCTCGTTCTTAGAGCTAAGATACAGAATTCCAATTTCGCTTTTCATCCTAGAAACATCGTCAATGATTTCAAAAGTCTGGGTTTCCCGCAAAGTATAATTGTACCGGTCGCCGCCAAATTTCCGAATTACATCAACCATCGCATTCACCGCAAAAGAATAATGCTGGCACGAAACGCTGAAAACAGGTGCCTGCCTTGCCTTTCCGGCATAAGTTTCCTCCAGCAAGTCAGCCTGTTCAAGAACCGGCCGCGCATAGCCCAGAAAAACCTCGCCTTCCTTTGTAATCTCAATTCCCTTGTTCGTCCGCGAAAAAATCTTGACGTGCATTTCATCTTCAAGCTGGTGGATTGCCTGCGTCAGGCTCGGCTGAGAAATAAAAACCTTTTCCGCCGCTCCTGAAACCGTTTTTGATTCCGCAACGGCAACCGCATACTTAAGCTGCTGCAAAGTCATAGAAAAGCAGCCCTATCTGTAAACAAGCTCGCACTCAAACGAACGCTCGCCGCTCGAAGCAATTTTTCCTTCAACAAGAACACGGTTTTCCGCCGCCTCAAAAGCCGCGTTCACAATCATCGTGTCGCCCTTGCGGATTTCCTTGCAGAAATTCAGCTTAAAATCAGAAATCTGCCTTCCCTGGTATTCATCCGGCAAAAAATCAAGCGCAAAATTTATATATTTCGCGTTCGTCAAATGTCCGTTTCCGTCAATCATCGAATAAAGAATTTTCTGCTCGCCGATTTTCTGAACATCCTCAGGAATCTTGATTCTTCCCGGCTTGCAAACCGATTCAGTCTTCAAATCCGACTTCGCAAGAAATTCAAATTTCGCAGGAATTACAATCGCCCTTGTCTCAGGATTCACAACAACCCAAAGGCTCTTTCCCTCAATCAGAACCTCGCCGCTTGCCAAATCCTTGAACTGATAATAGCGCATAAACTGAACACCTTCCGGCTTTTCCTCGCGCACAGTAATCAGAACCTCGTCATTTTCCTTAGGCAGCCTGTTTATATGAAAACTTGAACGCGAAACCATCTGGGCATATCCGTGCTCCGACAAAAAATCCCGGTTCTGGCCGCGCAGAGCATACAAATCAGTAACAAAATCCGCGCAGTATTCCATAACTTCCGTCAGATGAATCCTTTTGTCCGGCCCGCACTGACCAAAAAGAATCTTTGTCTCGTTTTCAACTGAAATTCCATCTTCCGAAAGCTCTGTTCTATAATTCTTCACCATTTTTTAAACCTTTCTATATTTTATACCTTTAAGACAATTTTTCCATCAAAAAGTTTCAAAAATAATAAAAAACCGGCGGTGTTCGCAAAAGATTTTGCTCACCCAGGCTTTCCGCGGCTTTCGCTCCGCTCCCTCCCGGCCGGTATTTTTTACTCCGTAAAAAACACGCGCTCCGCGCCCGCTCCAATCCTTACCGCTCCAAGCTCGCAGGCAAGAAACAGGGCTACAAACAGACATTGCCGCATCCGCATAAACAAAAAAGCCGGAAACTCCCAGGAGTTTCCGGCTTTCAAAACGAACGGACACCGCCGCCCGAAGAACTTAATTTCAGCCCAGACTAAATCTTTCCGCCTTCAACAACAAGATTGTCTGCGTTTGAATCTTTTCCGTATGTTGCGCGCAAAGTTGCCTCGTAGTCCGCGTGGAAAAAGTTTTCCTTGCCAAGCTCAACAATTTCGTTGTTAAGCCATTCCAACAGCGAAGCGTTTCCCTTTGAAACAGCCGGCGCAATTGTGTCCAAAGCTCCAAGCGACTCAATTCCTACTGCAAAGCCAGGATTTTCAATCGCCCAGGCAAGAACTTCCGTGTTGTCTGTTGAAAGCGCAGCTCCGCGACCGTCAAGCAAAGCATTGTAAGCCTCGCTGTACTGGTCGAACTTCAAAAGCTTAACTTCTGGATAATTTTCTGTAAAATAAGTTTCAGCTGTAGTTCCTTTTGAAACAATCAATGTCTTTCCGTTCAAGTCAGAAGGTTTCGTAATAAAATCCTTTTCGTTTGAAACAACGCCGAGCGCGCACTTCATATATGGAAGCGCAAAATCAACTTTTTCAGCACGCGCCGGAGTTACTGTAAAGTTCGCAAGAGTAATGTCAACTTTTCCTGTTTCCAGAACCTCAACGCGGGCAGCAGCTTCAACCGGAACATATTTGATTTTTACGCCAAGATCCTTTGCAATCCGCTCTGCGAAATAAATATCATAGCCCTGGTATTTTCCATATTCATCAACATAGCCGAACGGCTTTTTATCGCTGAACACAGCAACTTTCAGAACCTTGCTTTTTTTAATCTGCTCAACAGTTCTGAATTTAGGTTTTGCGGCAGCCGAAAATGCTGTCAGAAGAAGCGCCGCGCCTGCGGCAAATTTTATAAAAGATGTTTTTTTCATATCAATACTCCTTTACCGAATTTATTTCAGGCTTCCGTCTGATGAGTATTTTATAGCATTTAATTTCCTATTATGTCAATAGGTTTTATGTGAAAAATTATTTTCTTGACTTGAACTCAAAATTGCTCAGGAATTTCTTTGCCCTTTCAGTTTTCGGGTTGCTCCAGAATTCTTCCGGAGTTCCTGTTTCAACAATATTTCCGTCATCCATAAAAACAATTCTGTCGGCAACCGCCCGCGCAAAAGCCATCTGGTGAGTAACAATAAGCATTGTTTTTCCCTCGTTGGCAAGATTCATCATAACATCAAGAACTTCCCGGACCATTTCCGGATCAAGAGCCGCGGTAACTTCGTCAAAAAGCATAACTTCCGGATGAAGGCAAAGCGCGCGGACAATCGCAACACGCTGCTTCTGGCCGCCGGAAAGCTCGCGCGGATACGCATATTTCTTGTCGCTGAGCCCTACCCTTTCCAGCCAGGCCTCCGCCTCAGCCTTCACAGACGCAAGGTCAAGATTCAATTCGTGCGCATGTTTCGGTCCAAGCAAAAGATTTTTCATCACATTCAAATGTGGAAAAAGATCATAGCTCTGGAAAACCATTCCAATTTTCTGGCGCACAAGATGCATATCTTTCTTCCTGTTGGAAATAACTTCGCCGTCCAGAAGAATTTCGCCGCCCTGAATAGTTTCCAGCCCGTTTATACATCGCAGCAAAGTCGATTTTCCGCAGCCGCTAGGACCAAGAATAACAATGACCTCGCCTTTTTCAACCTGAAGGCTTACGTTTTTCAAAATCAGATTTTCACCAAAAGATTTTGTAAGATTTTTTATTTCAAGAAGAGCCATAATTTTTCCCGCTTATAGAATTTTTTCCAATAAAATAAAATTCATTTTTAAAGACGTTTCTCCACATATTTTGCGCAAAGATTCAGAATCCAGCACACAAAGAAATACATCATAAAAATCACAAAATAAACCGCAATGCTGGCCGTTGGAACAGAAAGCCGGTTCGCCTCAACAATCTGCTGGCCAATCTTCACAACTTCAATTACTCCAACAAAAACCACAAGAGAAGTCGTTTTTATCATTCTTGTAATCAAATTCATGCTCAAAGGAATCAGGGAACGCAGTGTCTGCGGAATAATTATATAGAAGAAAACCTGCCTGTCAGTCAGCCCAACCGCTTTTCCGCTTTCATATTGATGCTTCGGAACGCTTTCCAATGCGCCGCGGACCAAGTCGCCCATTTCAGCAGTTCCCCACAAAGTAAACACAAGAATAGAAGCCGCCTCTCCGGAAAGAGAAATCCCCATAGCGCGCGTCAATCCGTAATAAGCCACAAAAAGAAGAACCAGCTGCGGCATAATGCGCATAACTTCCAGATAAATTTTGCAAACCGCGCGGACAATCCTGTTCTTCAGTGTCATAACAATTCCAAGCGCAAAACCAAACACAACAGAAAAAAGAACAGAAACCAGCGCTATCCATACCGTTGTCCAAAGTCCGCCCAGCAGCCTCAGAAAATTAGTTCCCATTCCAAGCACGCTGAAAGCCTGTAAAACCGCATCAATTGCTTCCGAACTGTGCATAGCGCAATCTCCTTTCAGCAACCGCCGCCAAAACTGAAATTGGAAGCAGCAGAACAAAATATGAAATGCAGAGCAAAAGCAGAGCCTCGTCCGTCTTGTAGTAAAGACCAATCAAGTCCTTCGCCACATACATAAGATCCGCAAGCGCAACCGCGCTGAAAACCGAAGTTTCCTTTATAAGAAACATAATGTTCGCGCAGATTCCAGGAACAGAAACACTGACCGCCTGGGGAACAACAACATACTGAACAATCTGGCGCTTTGTAAGACCAATACATTCCGCGCTTTCAATCTGAATTTTTGAAACGCTTTCCAACGCCGAACGGAAAGTTTCTTCCATATAACTTCCGCCAAGAAAAGTAAGCCCGATAACAGCGCACTGCACAGAAGAAAGCTTTATTCCCATCCGCGGAAACGCAAAATACAAAAAGAAAAGCTGAATCAAAAGCGGCGTGTTCCTTGAAAATTCCACATAAACACTTACAATCTGGCTTAAAACCGGAATTTTCTGGAATTTAACAAGCGCGCATAAAAGCCCGACCACAAACGACAAAACAATTCCGACCAGCGAAAGCTTAAGCGTCAGAAGAGCAGCTTCTCCATAAAGAGGAATAACTTCTTTAATAAAACCAAAATCCATAGAGCAAATTATTTCAGCGCTTTTTCAACAGCAACAGCCAGCTGGTCAGCACAAGAAGTTCCCTTCGCGCCGCACAAATTTCCTTTCAGAATTTCAACAACTTTCGCCGCATCCATTCCTTCAATAAGCTTTGAAACCGCCTTTGTATTTCCAGGGCAGCCGCCGTAAAACTTAACATCATGAATCTTGCCGTCTTCCAGGCTGAAATCAATCTGCCGAGGACAAACGCCGCTAGGTTTATAACTGAAATTTTCCATAAAAAAATCCTTAAAAATTCCCCACTCTGAAATATATACAAAAACGTAAAAAAAAGCATCCGAATTTCAAAATATTCTATTAAATAGCAGAAGAAATTTAAAAAACAGATTTTAAATTTTTATATTCCGGGTGGCTTTTGCCTGGTTCGCCAGGCTCACCAGCCAAAACCAGGCTTTCCAGGCTTCCGGACTCCGCCTTCATTGCTCCATAAAAACTTCGTTTTTATTTCGCAACGCGCTCCGCGCGACCTTCCAATCCTTGCCACGTCAGCAAACTAAAATTGAACCCAGACAAAAAAAACGGAAACCAGCACAAAAAGCCAGTTCCCGTTTTCAATCCATTCCAATATTTCAGCGATTTCAGCGCACATCAAAACCAATGCGCGCGGCGCAAACCGTTCGCAAAACTACGCAACTTTTATTTCAATGCGCTTCGGAACGTTCACCGCCTTGCGCGGAACAACAACCGTAAGAATTCCGTTCTTGAACGATGCAGAAATATTTTCGCCGTCATAATCGTTCGGAAGTGTAAAGCTTCTGCTGAATTCAGAGCATCGTCTTTCGCGCAGAACCCATTTCGGCTGCTCCTCTTTTTCAACGTTGTCCTTGCCGGAACCAGAAGCGTTTTCAGCGCAGTTTCCTCCGCATTTTTCAGCTTTTTTCTCAGCCTTTTTAGAAGAAATTGTCAGCACATTTCTGTCAAGCTGAATATCAACATCGTTTTCAGTTCTTCCAGGAAGCTCCATATCCAATGTATAAGCGCCTTTTGTTTCTTTAATATCAACTTTAGGAACATAATTTCCGCGGCAGTTTCCGCCGTAAACACCATTCAAATTATCAAGAAGTGAATCCAAAAAAGAAAGTTCGTTCATCATAATCATGCCTCCTTCAGCATTGCAATTTTCATTTTTATTTTAAGCCTTTAGCTTTCATAATATATTATGCAAAAACCGTGCCAACTTTCTGTAAAAACAAAAAAAACACATTAAAAAGAACAGAAAAAGACGAAAAAAACTGTTGAAACACTGAAAAAATCCGCTCTGGAACAGCAGCACAATTTTCCGCAGAAAAAAAACGGGCATTTTTTACGCTGTGTTGTTTTTACCCATAATTTTTGAGTGTTTTTTACCCACTTTTCAACAAAACAAAACTTCCGCAAAATTTAAAATTTTTTACTGGATTTTTTTAAAATCTGAATTATTATTATAGAAAAGGTGTTTTCCAAAGGCATCTAAAAATACATCAAGCTGGAGGCGCAATTATGCATGAGAAATTTGGATTAAATCAGCCGGACTTTGAAAAAATGGTGAATGACCATGAATACCAGGCGTTGGCTGACAAACTAAAGGCAAGCTATGAAAGCGCAAAAATTCGCGACGGCGAATATGAATCAACATTAAAATGGCTCCGAGAGTCAGCTAAAATGCACGGACTTTCTATCAAGTAATTCTTGTTGAAACATAAAAAAATCCACCTGAAGAAATATTTCTTCAGGTGGATTTTTTTTTACTCTTCAGGCCAGACAAACAAATCAGCGCAGTTTCTTTCACCGCCCGAAATATCAAGCGCCTGTCCGGTGCAGAAAGTATTTGTAACTGTAAAAAAATAGCACCATTCCGCAGCCTCTTCCGCGGAAATCCATTTTTTCAGCGGAGTCACATCCATAATTTTTTCCCATAGCTTTGGGTTTTCAAGAACCGGCTTATTCAGCTCCGTTAGAACGCCGCCGAAGCACAAGGCATTGCTGGTCGCCCTGAACAGGTTTGCCAGCCGGATTGCGCAGTTTTTCATGTATCCGTTTACTCCAGCTTTTGAAGCGACATACTCCGGAAATTCATTTCCCGTGAGCGCGGAAACTGAACTTATAAAAAGCACAGATTTTATCGCCTTCTGGAAAGCATATTTTTCAGTAACATTTATTGTGCCAAGAAGATTCACCTTTATGTCGTCCTCTGAGCCAGTCTGAATTCCTGCGTTGTTCACAATAATTTCAACGTCATTTATTTCCGGAAGAGCATTTTTTTCAGAAATATCAGCGGAAAAATGCGTGTAATTTTTCGCCTCGGGAAAATTTCCGCTTATGGAGTCAGCTTTCAAGTCAATTCCATAAACACAATGACCTTCCTTCAAAAATTTTACCGCGGCGGCTTTTCCAATTCCGCCTGAAGTTCCTGTAATCAGAATTTTCATTTTTTCCCAGCCTGTAAATAATCAAGATACTCGCGGCCAACATCGTCCTCTTCCCATTTTTTCAAAACCCTGTAGCCGATTCCGCTGAACAGAATTTCAGCGAGCAGCTCCAAAAACGCAGCAATTCCAGAGCAAAGAAAAACCTGCATCCACGACCAGCCAAAGAAAAATTTCGAGACAATTGTGGCAAAAACAAGATTGTCAACAAACTGGCCCGCCAGCGTGGAAAGATACGAGCGCGCGGCAAAAGCCAGAAAACCGTCCGGCCTGACAATTTTTCCAATATAGAAATTCAAAACTGAATTCACAACCGAAGAAACCAGGGAAGCTGCCGCAGACCCCAGCACAACATACCACGAGCCGCCGAAAGTTGCATTCAAGGCGTTGTTCACGGCAATGTTTTCAGTTGTGTAGAATTCCCCCCATTTTCCCGGCGTCTTGCTAAGCAGAAAAAACACAGCGCACACAAAAAGATTCACAATCAGCGAAATGACTGAAATTTTTATGCTTGCCTTCGGCCCCCACCTCTTGCAGATTATGTCCATGCAAAGAAACATAATCCAGCTGAACGCAAAGCCGCAGTCCATCGCAAGATACTTGAAATTAAAAAGCTCCTTGTTCGCCAGCAGATTCGCGCACACAACAGAAAGGAAATAAATAGAAACGGTAAGCGAAGGAACGCTTCTGAGCAGAATGCCCGTGTCCTTCATCTCTTCTTTAAAAAAATTGTGAAATTTGTTCATTTCACAGCCTCCTTAAGGATTTTAATTTTTTACGCGCAGGAGTTTTTGAGGAATCATAAACTGCGCAAGTCAAGCTAGAACTATATCAGACATTCCAGTTAATGTCGAATGAAATCAGAATGCAACGAAAACAAATTTCAAAATAAACTAAATTCAAATTTACTGAAATTTAAACTGTAAAAAAAATAACACATACTATTAACGAATTCAGAAAGAATTTATTTATGTAAATATGTATACTTTTTTATAACAAAATACTAGTTTTTGCCACAAAACACCTAGAAAACGCCACGAACTTACTAGAAGAATCCAAAAACTTCAACTTACTAGCAAACTCCAGAAGAAAGAAAACGCGCGCAAGTACCTAGTTTTTTCCAAGGGTGGCTTTTGCTTCGCAAAACCAGGCTTTCCAGGTTTCCGGCTTCCGCCTCATTCCTGCGCTTGCGCTCCGGAACTGGCTTCGCAAGACCTTCCAATCCTTGCCACATCAGAAATCTTAAGTTTTTTGAGAAGAGAAATTTATTTTTTGGAATCTGCTAGGTATTTCCGCGGAATGTCTTGCCTTCAAAGAAAATTTTTAGTTTTCAAGAAAAAGTTCATTCTGAAAATTTTCATTTTTCTTGGAATTCGCTAGTTTCCTGGCGTTTTTTTTCTGCTCTTTCAAATCGTTCAGAGCCATTTCGCAAAGAAGCTGAAGCTGCCGAAGCTCGGAACCTTCAGTTGACTCACTAGCTTTTTCCAAGTCAACTTTAACAACAGAATTTTCCTTCTGAATCAGTGAAAGATAAAGCTCCGCATTCTGGCATATAAGAATTCGGTCGCCCTGCTCTTCAATGAAATTCAGATACGGCGAAACTTTGTCATAGTCCGTCATGCCGGATTCTGTGCGCATAATTGTAAACCGAACGCCTGTATGTTTCTTCCCGGTTTTCAGCCAGTCCTGCTTAACAACTTTCATCGAAGTTATTTTTTCGTTAAGCTCCTTGATTGGCTCAGTTATTACGAATTTCTTGAAATTATCCGTTCTGTTCTGGTAAATGTCGTCAAGCTGGAAAAGATTTTTTATTTCATCAAATGAAAGCGAGCAAGTCCACGTGTTTTTTGGATTTCCGTTTTTTCCGGCGAAACCTTTGTACTGCTCAAAAATATCATAGTATCTCATCGCGTATGTTGAGCGGAGTTTTCCGTATTCAAGGAAATTTATCTTGTGATGTCCTGCCTGCTGTTCCAGAAAGTTGTTGATAATCGGGTTGAACACAAAACGCAGAATTTTGTTTGTCTTGTCAATTTGAATCAAGGAAAACAAAGGTATGAAATTCTGAAGGTCATCCGTGTGGAAATTTATTACAAAATGAACGCACTCATCCGCGCATTCCGCAATTCGTTCAATGCTTGTGCCGCCAATTGAAATTCCCATCGACTTGAAAAAATCATTGAACGAAAATTTCGCCTCGTAGTAATTTGTATCGCCGAATATTGTTTTCTGCATGTTGTTTACAGCCATCGCCATTGAGATAAGCTTTTTTCCCATTGCAGAAATTTTATAGTATGCCTTGCTCATTGCATTTTTTTGAATCAAATAAGAAGGCTTTGTTGATTCGTCTCCGGTCAGAACCAGATCTGTTGTTTCCAATGATGAATTTTTAAAATTTAAAATTCCACCCGTTTCTTTTTTCCCCATATCTTGAATATAAATCAAACTTACTAGGTGTGCAAGCAAATTTTAGTTACTTTGCAAAATTTTATTGAATTTCTGTCTTTTCCACTAATATTATTTGTTTTGCATTGAATATTAGAAATTTTATTTATTAATATTTAAATTTATATTTATTATTGGGCTTGTCTATCTTCTTGTATTGAAAGATTTTACAGTTTTATCTTACTAGGAGTTTCCAGCTTTTTAACTAGAATTCTCCATTTCTTGTAACTAGGAGTTTCCATTTGTTTGCTAGGTTTTTCCAGAAGTTCCTGGTTTTCTCCTTTTTGTTGCTAGAAAACGCCATTTGCTTACTAGCTTTTTCCTTTTTTTACTAGTAAACTCCAATAAAAAATGGATTTTTCAGAATTTGCTAACTAGTTTTTTCCAAGGCAGTTTGTTGTGCATTTTGCGTTCTTCCTAGCAAATTCCAAAAAGAAACTAGTTTTCTCCATTAATTAACTAGAATTTTCCATAATAAAAAAAATCGTCATGAAATCTGCTTACTAGCAAACTCCACGACGATTCTGCTATCTTGCTATTTCCCTCACTCCCATTTGGGAAACTGTGCATTTTCCGTCCATGATTCTTTCTTCCAGCTCGTAGATTGAATAAAGTATGAACTGGTTCATTGAGATTCCGAACTGGGCGCAAAGTCCTTTCAGGCGGTTTCTTTCTCCTTTCGGAAGCTTCAGGTTTATTACGTCGCTGTATTTTCCGGAAGTATTTTTCTTTTCACTTTTTGAATCTGAAAATGTTTCTGCCGGAACTGCGAGCACTTGTCTTGTTTTCACAGCGGCGGCCGGAATTTTTGTTTTTTCAGTTTCCTGTGTGTCGGCGCTTAATGTTTCCATTGCCTGCGAAACGAATTCTTTTGGAAGGTCGTTTGAAGGTTTTTTCATGATTGCCATTATTCAACGTCTCCCGCAAGTTCTTCCAGTCCTTTCAGGACTTGTGATTTCGTTCCGGAAATGTACTGCACCGGAGTTTTCTGGTTGACCCAGCGCTTGAAATTCTGTTCGGTCGGAATCAGGTAAGTTTTGTACTCGCTTTGTTTTTGCATCACGTCAAGGATATTTCTTGAAAGTGCAAGGCGCGAGTCGTAGTTGTTCAGGACAATTCTTTTTATAACGGCTTTTGAGTCGGAAAGCTGTCTTTTGTGTTTCGCGCGGAATTCCTCAAGGTTTTTCTTGAACATTGTAAGTCCGTCGAATGAATACGGATCCAGCAGCATTACCGGAATAACTTCGTCTGTCGCAAGGAAAATATTTCCTTCAAAAGCATCGAATGCCGGAGATGTGTCGATTATTACGTATTCAAATCCGAGTTTTTCAAGCTCGTCTGTTATGTCCATGAAAACTTCAGGTTCTTCGCTGGCTTTCTGCGCCTTGTAGATTCTCAGGTTGTTTTCTGTAGCAACAGTCGGAATTACAAAAAGATTCGGAATTTCTGTTTTTACAACGGCGTCCTCAACGTAGCATTTTCCGTTCAGAATATCTGCAAGCTCGAATTTTGTTTCAGACACAAGAGTTGAAGAGCTGTTGCCCTGCACATCTCCGTCTATCAGTACTGTCTTGTGTTTTTTTGCTAGTTCCGCGGCAAGGCTCAGCGATATGCTCGACTTCCCTACTCCGCCTTTTGCAAGCGCCAAAGTTATGACTTTAATTTTTGGCCTCCTTTTAGAAAACTAAATTTTCCTTTTCTAAGATATTAGAATTCTAACATAAATAATAAAACTAATCAATAATATTATTAAAAATAGTAATAAAAGTTAGATAAAAGATAATAAAAGTTAGATAAAAGATAATAAAAAGAATATTATTATTTATAATAAATTAAGTAATCTTTTTAATTAGAAAAATAAGATAAAAAATAATATATCTAATATATCTAATATCTTTTTTGCCAAAAACGCATTTTTTTATAAAAATCCGCATACATTATTGTTTGGTTAAAAATATATGCCGTTTTTTGAATATTTTGAATTTCGGAAAAACTGCGAAAACTTCAATTTTTCATCATGAAATTCTGCGTGGAAATTAAAATTTCCTTTGGAAAAAATATTTCTGTTTTCAAAAATTTTGCCAGCTGTTTTGTTGCCGCTAAAAAGCAAAAGATTTTTCCTGAGGTTTGTTTTGCAAAAAAACAGGGCTTCCGAACACAACGTATCCAGAAGCCCTGCCGCTCGTTTTTCACGAGCATCGGAGAGAGTTTATCAGCTTATTTACAAGCTGATAATAAGTTATCATTTTATTCAGATAGTGTCAATAAAATTTTCAAGATTTTTAAAAGAATTTTCAGTTTTTATTTCAACTAGTTTTCCAAATCTTAAGTAGTAAAGGAAGCAGCGGATTTTTTCCGGCGGAATTTCCAGCATGTCAGAAATTACTTTCTTGTAGCAGGTCAGCTGGGCTTCATATATTTCCGGCTGGATTGTCTGGTTTGTCTTGTAGTCGATTATTGTGAAAGTTCCGTCCTGGTTTTTGAACACAAGGTCGATGATTCCGCGGATTATTTTTCTTCCGGCTGTTCCGCGGAATTCGAATTCAGTTTTTTTCCATGTTGAATTTTTTGCCGCGGCGCCAATTTCCGATTCGATGAAAGTTTTCTGCATCTGGCGGCAGATTCTGTCTATTGTTTCCAGAAATTCAGTTTTGTCTTCAAGGGCGGAAATTTCTTTTGCAGGATATGCCGGTTTTTCCGTTTCCTTTACAGCGGCTTCCATATAGGCGTGCGCGATTGTTCCGAAATTTTCAAATGTGAATTTTTTTGTTTTCTGCACGATTTCGTTGATTTCCTGGAATGGCGCGGAAGAATTGAAAATTTCGGGTTTTGTTTCAGTTTCTTCATCTGCCGGATGGAGTTTGCTAGGAGATACGTATTTTTCTTCGGGTTCGTCTGCCGTGATTTCTTCAGTAAGCTGGGAATCCTTGGAGTTTTCTAGTAAGTTGAGAAATTCGATTTTTGAATTTGCGTTGTTTTTTGCAGAACCTGATGAATTTTCAACAGAGCGCGGAAATGCAGTTATTTCCTCCGTGTCAAAAGGCAGCGGCTGAGTTGTTTCTTCCTGTGTGTAAAAGTCGAAAACTGGTTCCAGAACATTGAAAATTGAGCCAGGATTTTTTTCTCCGTCCGGAAGGAAAGCGGAAGAATCTTTTGAAGGCGAGTATTTTCCGTTCGTTATGAAAATTTCCTTTTTTGCCCGGGTAAGAGCAACGTAGGCTAGCCGTCTGAGCTCGGCGTTCTGCATTTTTTTGTTTTCTGCGTCAACAAGCTGGTAGAAATAGTTCTGATGTTCGGATTCCGGATTGTTCACGGAAATTCCGTATTTTTTGCTGCAGTAAACGGCTTCGGAATTTGTTTCGTTTTTTCCTTTTTTGTGCGTTCCGCAGATAAAAACTATGTCGTATTCAAGGCCTTTGCTTTTGTGGATTGTCAGGATGTGGACGCCGGAGGTCTGTTCGAGCGGAATGTCCATTCCTTCAAGTTTTTCAGCTTTTCCGTCTATTGAACTTGATTTTTCCTTGTATTTTTCAACGCTGTCAACAAATGCCGCGATGCTAAGGTTCTGAAGCTCTGCTTTTCTGGCAAGCTCAAAAAGAAGGTCGTACATTTTTCCATATACAGAAACTGTTGAATTCCAAAGAGTTTCGTAGCGGTAGCCAAAATCGTACCAAATTTCAGAAATAAGCTTTGTGAGCGGCCTGTTTTTTGCACTTTCCTTTATTTTTTCATATTCTGATTTCAAATGTTCGTAGCGCGAAAGGCTTTTTTTGTCTAAAAATGAAGAATAATCGCCCTGGAAAGGTTTTTCGGCAAAAGACAGTATTGCGTTGGTTTCTTCTATTGAAAGGTTTGCCATAGGCGAGCGCAATAGCTGCGCGTAAGGCTGCGTGTCTTCCGGGTAGGCGCAAAGGCGGAGAAATGAAATAATGTCGTTCACCGGACCGTCGTCAAAAAAGCCGGTTACAACTTCCGTGTTGTAAGGAATTCCGTGCTTCAGGAAAGTTCTTTCATAGAGCGGCTGCAGGCTGTAGTTTCTGAAAAGAACTGCGATTTCGCCTGGATTTTGCCCGTTTTTTATCAGTTCCCTGATTTTTTGCGCAACCCATTCAGCTTCGGCTTCTTCTTCTGTAAGAAAATTTGAGTTTCCCTTGAATTCTTCATTGTTTTTCAGGTTGTACAGCGCGAAATGAATTTTCGGGGAAAAAATCTGTGGCGTGGATTCAGTTTCTTTTTCTGCCGATTCTGACATTGTAACTTTTTTGTAAATCGCCTCATAGCCTGGAACCTGCGAGCAGTCTTTCCGTTCCGTGAAAAAAACGCATGGCGGACACGGCTGGCTTGAAATTTCCTCATTTTTTGAAGGAGGGTAGGGGAAGCCGCCGAAAATTGTGTTGAACGCCGCAATCAGCGCAGGTTTTGAGCGGTAATTTGTTGTCATGCTAAGATTTCCGTCTTTGAAATCATTTGAAAGCGCTCTGAAAACTGAAACATCCGCGCCGCGGAAACGGTAAATGCTCTGTTTTTCATCGCCAACAAAGAATAGTTTTTCCGGGCAAAGCTCTTCCGCC
>SAMEA104315436__coassemble_1182_pt1 | contig 18951 bp, 14 predicted proteins | sample SAMEA104315436__metabat2_high_PE_011 | metagenome-assembled genome bin SAMEA104315436 (sample SAMEA104315436) | gut metagenome | biome: Monkey gut; feature: monkey-associated habitat; material: faeces | place: China | collected 2013 | reverse complement strand
TACCAGCGCCGCGAAAAGTGTTACAAGACCGCCGGCAATTACTGTTGCCCAAGAATAGTTTGTGCCGAACAATGTAAACGCAACATGAGTTGTTTCCGGGTCAAAAGCATTTTTTACTGCAGAAGCAATTCCATTTATCTGTGTGAATGTTCCAATTCCGAAAAGTCCAACGCAAACACCAAAAACTGCGAAAAGAACTGCGAGCCACTTCCAAGAGAAGCCTGTGCGTTCCTTCAATCCTTTTTCAATTGTATAGAATGGTCCGCCAAGAACGTGTCCGTCAGGCTTGTGCTCACGGTATTTTACAGAAAGCATACATTCTGTGTATTTTGTAGCGATTCCTACAAGAGCGGCAATCCACATCCAGAAAAGAGCGCCAGGTCCGCCGGCAGCAATAGCAGTCGCAACTCCTACGATATTTCCTGTTCCGATTGTTGCAGAAAGCGCAGTGCAGAGCGCGCCAAAACTAGAAACTTCACCTTTTTCTCCGTCTGATTTGCGGAAAATTGATTTCAATGCGCGTCCCAGCTTGTGGAACTGCATGCCGTGAAGACGGATTGTCAGAAGCAATCCTGTTACAAGAATCAAGATGATTGTAGGAAGTCCCCAAACAATATCATCAATCTTGTTGATAATTGTGTCGAACATTTTGCTTGTCCTTTAAAAAAAATAAGAGCGAAAATACATAATCGTATTTCGCTCTCCAAAGAGTATGACAAGATTCTTTTAGCCCTGTCCCTTATGCCTGAGATATCGGTTTTAATAACCTTAACCCTTCGGCGTCCCATCTGAAAATGGGAACTCTCCAGAGAACCGCCAAAACAGTAACGCTGCTGGCGATACAATACATTAGCACTAAGAAAATATTTGCGTCAACCGGATTTTGAAAAATAAAACTGCAAAAATTAATTTTTTTTCTGCAACCAATCAAAAAAAATTGTGTCTAAGTATATTTTTTCTATGGAAATTGTGCTAGAATTCAAGTATACTGACAAAAATACAAAAAATGTCAATTTGGCAAACAAACAAAAGAAGGGCAATTATGTATTCAACAATTCCGCAGATGTTATTTGAAAAAACAAAAGCTTCTCCAGATGCCGTAATTCAGTACGCAAAAGACGGAAAAGGAATTTTTCAGCCTGTAACTTACGCGGAATTTCTGGAACTAGCGCTGAATTTCGGAGCCGGCCTTCTTTCACTTGGAGCCGAACCAGGCGAGCACATCGGGCTTATCGCAGACAACAGAAAGGAATGGCTGGTTTCCTCTGTCGGAATAATGTCCGCCGGATGCTGCGATATTCCGCGCGGAAGCGAGGCAACCGTAAAAGACTTGTCATACATTTTAAGCTTCGCCGGATGCAAAATAATCGTTGCGGAAAACAGCTCCAGCTACAAGAAAATAGCTGAATGCCGCCCGGAACTAAAGGACTTGCAGACAATAATTGTAATCGACAAAAGAAACGTGGAGCCGGAAACCGCAGGCGCAAAAGTTCTTTCCTACGAGGAAACAATAAACCTTGGAAAAGAATTCAGGGCTTCAAATCCCGGAAAAATTGAAGAAATCGTAAAAAACGGCAAAGATGAAGACACAGCCACAATCATATTCACCTCGGGAACAACAGGAACTCCAAAAGGCGTTGAGCTTCTGCACAGAAATTTCATGTGCCAGATTGAAGGAATCTCAGAAACCCTTAACCTGAAGGAAGGCGACAAGACGCTCTGCGTTCTTCCGGTATGGCACGTCTACGAGCGCGAAATGGAATATTACTACATGGCAAAGGGAATCTCAATGTGTTATTCAAAGCCTGTGCCAAGCATGATTCTCGCCGACTTCAAGAAAATCAGCATATCATTCATCGCCTGCGTTCCAAGAATCTGGGACGCAATCTACAAGCAGATTGAAAAAAACGCCGTGGAAAAATCATCGCCTAGAAAAGTTCTATACAAAATCTGCATCGGCGCAATAACAACCCGCCGCTGGATGCTCGACATCATAATGGGAAGAAATTTGCAGTTCAAAAAGCCGCTCTGGATTCTTTCAGTGCTGAACAAATGGCTCTACGTTCCATGCTTCTTTCTTCTGCCGATAAGAGCACTTGGCGAAGCAATGTTCTTTTCAAAAGCACGCGCGGTTTTCGGAGCAAACTTCAAGCTGGGAATGAGCGGAGGCGGCGCGCTAGCTCCAAGGCTCGACCGATTCTTCAATTCTGTAGGAATAAGAGTCGTCGAAGGCTTCGGCCTTACAGAAACAGCGCCTATAATCTGCATAAGAAATCCGCGGCGGCCGGTCATGGGAACAATCGGAAGAGCAATGCCGTACAACGAAATTAAAGTCATAGACAAATTCGGAGTGGAATGCGCTCCCGGACAAATGGGCGTCCTCTACGTGCGCGGCGACAACGTTATGAAAGGCTACTACAAGCAGCCCGAGCTTACAGACTCAGTTCTGAAGGAAGGCTGGTTCAACACCGGCGACCTCGTTGTGCTTTCAAGAAAAGGCGACATCATGGTAAAAGGCCGGGCAAAAGACACAATCGTCCTGCGCTCCGGAGAAAACGTGGAGCCGCTCCCAATTGAAAACAAGCTCGTGGAATCTCCATACATCGCGCAGGCAGTGATTGTCGGCCAGGACAAAAACTATCTAGGCGCGCTTCTGATTCCTAAAAAAGAAAACATTCTGAACTACGCAAAGTCAAACAACCTTGAAAGCGAAAACATTTCCGCGCTACTGAAAAGCAACGAAATCAAGACATTGATAAATTCCGAGCTAGAACGGCTGATAACACCAAAAAACGGATTCAAGCCGTTTGAAAAAGTCGGCGCATTCTGCTTCATCGACCGCCAGTTTGAAATAGGCACCGAGCTGACCGCCAAAGGAACCGTAATCCGCAGCAAAATAAACGAGCTGTACAAGTGGCAAATCGCGTCAATGTTCAGCGACTCTGTAATCGCGCAAAGCCTTTCCGGACTCAGCAGCATAACAGGAAACATCGCCGGCAACCTTAAAGAACTTGGCTCCGTGAAAAACGTAATCCTTGAAAAAATTCCAGGAATCAAAAAAGACAGCAACGAAAAATAAATGCCTTGCCGCTCAAATATATTTTAAATTTAAAAAAAGGGCGGACAACCGCCCTGCGCTCCAAACCGGCGTTCAAGAACGCCGGTTTTACGCTACCCACCGAGCGGGGACACCCCGCAACGCCCCGGCTCAGCCGATTCAGTTTTCCTGTTTCTGAGCAAGCACCACAGCCGCAAAGATAAGGACACAGCCAACAATTCCGCAGGCAGACAGTTTTTCTCGCACGCCGTTCACCGGAATCAAAATGCTGAAAAGCATTCCAAAAACACTTTCAAAGCTAAGAAGAATTGTAGAAAGCGAAGGACTCAGATATTTCAGCCCGACATTCTGAAGCACAAACGCAACCGCCGTACAGGCTATTCCAAGATACAACGCAGACATTATGAACCCGCGGCTTCCAAAATCAATTGCGGAAACCGGCTGAAAAACCGCAGTGACCATATTTTTTTCAGCATCATAAAAAGGCGCAACGCACCAGGCAAGAACCGCTCCAACCGCAAACTGAACGAACGCATACACAACAGGATCATTTTCTTCAGATTCCTTTGAAAAATACGACTGAAGAAAAATCTGAAGACAGAAGAAAACAGCGCAGACCAACGTAAGAAAATCGCCAAAATTAAATCCTGAAGCGGCATTTTCCTTTCCGCCCAAAGACAAAAAACCGATTCCTGCAACCTGCAGCAGAACAGCCGCAAAAACCGGCCATGACGGTCTTTTTTTATAGGCGAACCACGAGCAGAACGGAACAAGAACCACATAAAATGTTGTCAGAAAAGCGTTTCTTCCCGGAGTTGTGTATTTGCAACCAACTGTCTGCGCAAAATACGCCAGAAACAGAAACACGCCGATAAGCCCGGCTTTCTTCAAATACTGCAAATTAATTTTCTTCAGCCGCCTGAAAAACACAATTCCAACAGAAACAGCCGCAATCGCAAACCGGATTGCAATCATATAAACAGCGCTTATGTCATTCAGGCTGTCTTTTACAACAACAAACGAAAATCCCCAGATTGCGGCAGTAAAAACCAGTCCAAGCGCGGCAAAAATCTGAACCATTTTATTTCTCCAAAAAAAAGGCCGCCTCCAGAAGCGTAAGAATCTTCCCGAAGCAGCCTTTTGCAAAATAGCTTATTCTACAAAAACAGACTTAAGCTTTTTTTGACGATTTTTTAGCAGAAGATTTTGTCTCGCCATCCAAAGGACGCAAAACTTTTTTCAAATGCCAAATATCGCGTACATAATCTTCAATTGTTCGGTCTGAAGAGAACTTGCCGGCATTTGCAATATTCTTCAAGCAAGCCTTAGCCCAGGCCTTCTTGTCAGAATAAAGCTTTTCAGCATCATTCTGAGCGCGGCAGTAATCATCAAAGTCCGCAAGAACGTAGTAAACATCCGCACGGTTTCCTTCAATTCCGTATACCAAAGAATCATACAATTCCTTGAACATCTGGTGTGTAGGATCATAAGTTCCGTCAACAAGCTGGTTAAGAACCTTAGCAAGTCCAGGATTTCTTTCGATGTATTCCTGAGGATTATAGCTGTGGGCATCCTCAATCTTCTTGATTTCATCTGTAAGAAGACCGAAGATAAACGCATTTTCTTTTCCAGCTTCCTCAACAATCTCAATATTCGCGCCGTCCATTGTTCCCATTGTCAAAGCACCGTTGCACATAAACTTCATGTTCGATGTGCCGGAAGCTTCAAGACCAGCTGTAGAAATCTGCTCAGAAAGATCTGCCGCAGGGAAAATCTTCTCCGCAACTGAAACTCTGTAGTTTTCTACGAAAACAACGTGAAGTCTGTCGTTCACACGGCGGTCGTTGTTGATTCTTTCAGCAACTGTATTGATAAGCTTGATGATTGCCTTTGCACGGCGGTAGCCCGAAGCCGATTTAGCTCCGAAGATATAAGTTTTTTTCGCCGGCTTGTAATTTGGATCGTCAAGCATTTTGTTGTAAACGTACATAACGTGCAGAATATTCATCAGCTGGCGCTTGTATTCGTGCAGACGTTTTACCTGAACATCAAAGATTGACTCAGGATCAATAAGCTCGTTCTGTGTATTCTTAAGATATTCCGCAAGACGACGCTTATTTTCTTCCTTAATAGCCATAAGTTCTTTCAAAGACTTGTCATCATCAAGGAATTTTTCAAGTCCCTTGAGCTTTGTAAGATCTTTTTCCCAGCCATGGCCAACACGCGCTGTGATAAACGCAGACAACTCAGGGTTTGCGCTGCAGAGCCATCGTCGCTGTGTAATACCATTTGTCTTATTGTTGAATTTTTCAGGATAAAGCTCATACCAGTCGTGAAGCTCTTTTTCCTTAAGAAGACGTGTGTGAAGCTCAGCAACACCGTTTACGCTGAAGCAGGCATGAATTGCAAGCCAAGCCATGTAAACTTTGCCGTTGTTGATAATAGACATTCTTCCGTGGCGTGCATAATCGTTCGGATATTTTGCACAAAGCTCAATCATGAAGCGTCGGTTGATTTCCTCTACAATCTGGTAGATTCGAGGAAGAAGTCCGCGGAAAATTTCAATCGGCCATTTTTCAAGAGCTTCAGCCAAAATTGTGTGGTTTGTATATGCAAAAGTATGAGTAACAACGTCCCATGCGTCATCCCAGCCAACATTGTATTCATCCATCAAGATGCGCATAAGTTCAGGAATAGCAACAACCGGATGAGTATCGTTCAACTGAATAACATGAAGCGATGCAAATTTGCTGAAATCTGTTCCATAATCAGAAACATAATGACGAACCAAATCCTGCAAAGAAGCAGAGCTGAAGAAATACTGCTGCTTAAGTCGGAGTGTTTTTCCAGACGGACCTGAATCATTTGGGTAAAGAACTGCAGAAACATTTTCTGCGCTGTTCTGTCGCTCAACCGCACGGTTATATTCCATATTATTGAAAAGCTGAAGATCAAAACCGTTCGGTGAAGAAGCCTGCCACAAGCGGAGTGTATTTACAGTTCCTGTTTCATAGCCAACAATCGGCATATCATAAGGAGTTGCTGTAACTTCCTCTGCATTTTCAACATAATATCTGTCGCGGCCGTCCGGAGTTTTTCCATAAGCGATGTTTCCGCCGAATTTTACAGTAACAGCCAGATCAGAACGCTTGATTTCCCATGGATCGCGGTGAGCAAGCCAGTTGTCAGGATATTCAACCTGATATCCGTTTTCAATTCTCTGCTCGAACATTCCATAGCGGTAGCGGATTCCATATCCGTGTCCAGGATAATCCAATGTTGCCAATGAATCCAGGAAACAAGCCGCAAGACGGCCAAGACCACCGTTTCCAAGACCTGCATCAGGCTCCTGATCCTCTACCATGTTGTAGTCAATGTTCATTCCTTTAAGAACTTTTTTTACATCATCAAGAATTCCTGCGTTGATAAGGTTGTTGCTCAAGGCTCGGCCCATCAAGAATTCTGCTGATAAATAATACAACTGCTTTGTAGGTTTCTTTTCATATTCCTGGCGAGTAGCCATCCAGTTATCCATGATTACTTCAAGAGCAGAAGCTGAAACTGCATCAAAAAGATCATGTTTGTTTGCCTGCGAAATATCTTTACCGTATTGTCTCTTAAGTCGACCTTCAAGATTTTCCTTAAATTTTGCGGCATCAAATTTCATTTAAAATAACCTCCACGGTATTTTTCACTGTGTAAAAGAGTACACAGAATTGCAAGATTTTTCAATTGGAATTCCAAAAATATCAGATTATTTAGCAATCAATATCACAAAACTTGCGGCAGGAAGAACGTAACGCTGCTGCTCCTGAAGCAAAGTTTCCTTTCCCGGCTCCGCAAATCCTTCATCCCCAACAACAGAAGTATCCGCAACGTAATACCATTTTTTTCCTTTTGAAAGAGTCGGCAAAGTCATTGTCACGTCATAAATATCTGTGTTTCCGGCAATGTAAAAATCATTGTCCGGATTTCCATTTTTATCAGAAACAGAAGAGCCGACCAGTTTGAAGCCAAGAAACCGCTTCATTTTTGTCCAGTCAGGATTTTTTCCGTCCACATCGTACCATTCAATTTCAACTTTTGAGCCGGAAAAGAATTTTTCCCTGCGGAAAACCGGATGAAGTTTTCTTAGGCTGATTGCCTTTTTCGTGAAATTCAAAAGCTCCTGGTTCTTCTTTTCAAGATTCCAGTTCACCCAGGAAATTTCGTTGTCCTGACAGTAAGCGTTATTGTTTCCCATCTGAGTACGGCGAAATTCGTCGCCAGCGGCAAACATCGGAACTCCCTGGGAAACCATGAGGCAAACCATGAAATTCTTCAGTTTTTTCAGGCGAAGCGATTCAATTTTCGGGTTAACAGTAACGCCTTCATAGCCGTGGTTGTAGCAGTTGTTGTCGTCTGAACCGTCACGGTTGCCCTCGCCGTTCTCGTCATTATGCTTTCCGTTGTAGCTAACAATGTCGTTCATAGGAAAACCATCGTGGCAGCTTACAAAATTAACCGAAGCGTCCGGATTTCTTCCTGAATGATTGTACAAGTCTGAACTGCCGGCAAGACGGGTAGCCGCGGCCGTGGCAACGCCTTCATCACCCCGGACAAAACGTCTTATGTCATTGCGGTAGCGGTCATTCCATTCGCTCCATCTTCCGCCCGGAAATCCGCCCACAAGATAACCGCCGCCGCAATCCCATGGCTCAGCGATAATTTTTGAGCGGCAAAGAATTGAATCCTCAGAAATTGCATTTGTAAGGAACGGAAAACTTTGCATATAAGACTTTTGATCACGGCACAAAACTGCCGCCAGGTCAAAGCGGAATCCGTCAACGTGCATTTCGCTCACCCAGTAGCGAAGGCTGTCCAAAATGAATTTTGTAACAACCGGATGCGCCGCGTTCACAGTGTTTCCGCATCCAGAAAAATTGTGATAATACTGCTTTTCATTTTCAGGCAGCATATAATAAGTTGAATTCTCGAATCCGCGGAAGCAGAAAGTATATCCGTGCTCATTGCCTTCCGCCGTGTGGTTGAACACGACATCAAGAATCACCTCTATGCCGGCCTTATGCAGTTCGCGCACAAGAGTTTTAAATTCACGCACCGAACCGCCAGGAGTTCTATCCGATGAATAAGTTGTTTTCGGCGCAAAAAAACCGATTGTGCTGTAGCCCCAGTAGTTTGAAAGAGTTTCTCCAGTTTTTGGATTTATAGCTCCAGTTTCATGCTCGTCAAATTCAAAGACCGGAAGAAGTTCAACGGAAGTGATTCCAAGCTCCTTCAGATAAGGAATTTTTTCAACAAAGCCCTTGTATGTTCCAGGAGCGCTTACACCGGAAGTCTGTGAAGCTGTGTAACCTTTCAAATGAGCCTCGTACACAACTGTTTCACTCATCGGATAGTTCAAAGGCTTGTCGCCCTGCCAGTCAAAATCAGAATCATCAACAACAACGCACTTCGGAAAATTCGACAAGTCTGAAAGTTTTCCGTTCTCCACACCGGCCAGACCAAGCTCGCGCTGGCGGTTGTACGACTGAAAAACAGAGCCCTGGGTAAAAGCTTTTGCGTACGGATCAAAAAGATACTTGTTGAAATTGAATCTATGTCCCTGCGGAGGATTGTACGGACCGTCAACCCTAAAAAGATAAAGAGCTCCCGCTGAAAGACCTTCAACAAAAATATGCCAAATGCTTCCTGTCTTGTTTTTCACAGGATCTAATTCAATCGAAAAAGAAGGTTGTTTTGCGTCTGGCGCATCGAACAAATCAAGAACAACTTTCTCTGCGTTTTTGCTATACACAGCAAAATTAACACCGTTTCCTGATGGAGTTGCACCAAGTATTTCAGGACGGCCTTCAGAAATCTGACTTACGTTCATATTCGCTTAGTTTAACACAAATGCAAGCCGATTTCTACAAAAAAATCACTCAGGAATCAGCTTTGAAAGCGTATTATCGTGCTGGCGCCAGTTCTTGTCAACTTTAACCTGAAGATCCAAATCAACCTTGAACGGGAAAACCTCCTGAATTTTCTTCAGGGAAGCAAGGCGTATCTGCTTTATCATGCTTGCGCCCTTGCCTATAACCATTCCTTTCTGGCTGTCGCGCTCAACACAGATAAACGCGCGGACCCAGATTTTTCCGTTGTTTCCGCGCTTTTCCAAATCTGCAACATCAACGTAAAGGCAATGCGGCAGTTCCTGAGTCAGCCGGTTGATAGCCTCGCCGCGCACAATCTCGCTTATTCTGAAAGCAATATCCTGGTCGGTGTAAACATCTTCCGTATAAAGAGCCGGAGCAACAGGCGCAACACTGTAAAGCGCGCGGAGAACTTCGTTTATGCCAGTATCATCCTTAGCGGACATTTCAAGAATGCGTTCCTTCGGAAGTCCCGGAAGATATTCTTCCACAAATTCTCTTGCTTTTTCAGCCTTTGAATCATTTGCATCTATTTTATTAAGCGCAACAACAAGATGCTCAACATATCCAGAAGCAAGTTCGACATTCATTTTTTCTTCATCGCCAGGAACGCGAGTTGTGTCAATAACATACAGAATGCAGTCCGCGCCTTCAAGAGTTTCTTCTGTAACAGATTTCAGCCGGAGGTTCAGTTTTTTCTCTGAGTCGTGGTAGCCCGGCGTATCAACAAAAACCAGCTGTCCAAGCGAAGTGTTCACAATTCCACGGATTGCGTTTCTTGTTGTCTGCGGAACAGGAGAAACAATCGACACAGGCTCCTGGCAGGCCGTATTTATAAAAGTTGATTTTCCTGCGGAAGGACGACCGAGTATCGCAACAAGCGCAGTTTTTTCCCCGATTCCAGATTCATTTTCTTTTTCAGTCTGATTTTCATTGTTCATAGCAGAACCATAGTAACAGAATATTCAAGATGAATAAAGAGAATGAACGCCCTGCCCCGCCGGAATGCCGTTGAAACACTGCAAAAAAACGCCGGACAAAAAAAACTAAAACAAAAAAAAGCCACGTGCATATCCTGCGAACCGCGGCTTTTTCAGGTTTATTTTAATTCAGGCTGAAAACTAGAAATTTTCACTGAGTTTTTCAAAGTAGCTCTGCGGATGCGCGCAAACAGGGCAAACCTTCGGAGCTTCCTTTCCAACACAAACATGTCCGCAGTTTCTGCAGATCCAGATTGCATCGCCTTCGCTGCTGAAAACAAGCTTGTCTTCAACATTTTTAAGAAGCTTTCTGTAGCGTTCCTCGTGGTGCTTTTCAATCTTGCCTACGCCTTCAAACATTTTTGCAATCTGCTCAAAACCTTCCTCGCGGGCTGTTTTAGCAAATTCATCATACATATCTGTCCATTCATAGTTTTCGCCGTCAGCAGCAGCCTTCAAATTTGCGGCAGTGTTTCCGATTCCGCCCAAAAGCTTGAACCACATCTTCGCGTGCTCTTTTTCATTGTTCGCAGTTTCTTCAAAAATTGAGGCAATCTGCTCATACCCTTCTTTTTTAGCAACGCTTGCAAAATAAGTATACTTGTTGCGCGCCTGTGACTCGCCTGCAAACGCAGCCTGCAAATTCTTCTCTGTTTTTGTTCCCTTCAAATCCATCGTTGTTCTCCTTACGTTTAGATTTTCTATATATTTTTGCAAGAAGGACAGACTCCTGTAAAAATCAGGTTGTGCCCTTCAACCAAAAAACCTTTAAGCTCCATTTCCTTAGCCGCCTCAGCCATTTCAACAGAAACACTTTCCGGAACATCGTACATTTTTCCACATTTCAGACAGTGAAAATGGTAATGCTCCTTTGTTGTGCTGTCAAAATGATCCGCTCCATCCGGAACACTGATTTTCAGAATGCTTCCGTTTTCCGCAAGAAAATTCAGATTTCTGTAGACAGTCCCGCGGCTTATGTGGGCGTCCTCTTTTCTTGCAAGCTCATAAATTTCATCAGCAGTCGGATGGGAATAATTTTCTGTCATAAGCTCAAGAATCAATTTCCGCTGATTTGTGTTTCTGCTCTGCATAAAATTTCCTTTTTCCTACATCTGACATTTCATATTATAAACATAAATTTCTTTTTGTAAATAGTAATAAGTCCTAATAGCAAATATTTTTTTTATTTGCCTTACGATTTTTTTTCAATATATTTATAGAAGATTGAATGTTTGAGTTTTATGCTGACAGCAATTTTTCAGAATTTAAAAACTCTTGCAGCCAATTTATATAGAAGAAAAATAAAAATTCAAAAAAGCGAGGATTTTATGAGCGTAACCACTTTAACAGAAAAAAATTTCAACGAAGAAGTTCTGAAAAGCGAAAAGCCGGTTCTTATCGACTTCTGGGCTCCATGGTGCGGTCCGTGCAGAATGCTTTCTCCGCTGGTCGATGAGCTTGCAGAAGAGCACGGCGAGTATAAATTCTGCAAGGTAAACGTAGACGAAGAGGAATCTCTTGCTAAAAACTTCGGAATCATGAGCATCCCGACTCTGATTGTATTCAAGGGCGGCGAACAAAAAGCAAGGCAGACCGGAGCAATTCCAAAGGAATCAGTGCTTGAACTTTTGCAAAACGCATAGAATCAAGCGTGGCTTTTCATTATAATATTTTACAGGCTGAATATCGGGTTTTATCAATTTTAACGCATTGAAAGATTGAAGGCGGAGAAGTCCCGCTGAAGTCAATTTGCACTTTTTTGGCGTATGCCATAAAAAAATCTTGAAGTGAAGATATGCGAAGCAAATCGGAACGAAAGATTTTTCCAAAAAAAAGTTCAACTCTTGACTTCCAAGCGGGATTCGCAGCCGTAAATCTTTCAATTTATAAAATTTTAGCAAGAAACCCGGCATTCAAACTGAAAAAATCATGCCTGGAATTGCCAGGGCACAAGGAATAAAAAATGAAAACCGCATCTATAAAACAGGAATTGACTGAAAACGCCTATCCAGGGCGTGGAATTATCGCCGGGCTTTCAAAAGACGGAAAAACTGCGGTAAGCGCATACTGGACAATGGGGCGCAGCGCAGGAAGCCGGAACAGAGTTTTTGTAACCGACGGAGAAGGAATCAGAACCCAGGCTTTTGACCCGACTCTTGTTGCAGGAGATCCGAGCCTGATTATTTACAGAGCAGTACGTGTTCTTGGAGCCAAGACAATTGTAACAAACGGCGACCAGACTGACACAATCTATGACGGACTGAAAGCAGGAAAAACTTTTGAAGAATCGCTCAGAAGCCGCAAGTATGAGCACGATGCTCCAAATTTCACACCAAGAATTTCAAGTCTTCTGGACATTGAAGGCGGAAAATACAGCTATGCGGTTTCAATTCTTAAAAGTGACAACGGAAATCCAGACAACTGCCTGCGCTTCACGTTCACATACGATAATCCGCAGCCGGGAAAAGGACATTACATCCACACTTACATGAAAGACGGAAATCCTCTGCCAAGCTACGAAGGTGAACCGACTCCAATAGAAATCGACGGCGACATCGACACATTCACAAACAACTTGTGGTCATGGCTGAACGAGCAGAACAAAGTATCCCTTTTCGTCCGCTACATCAACATCCAAACCGGCAAATACGAAACAAGAATTATTAATAAGAACGAGTAAATTGCGAGCAATGCACAGCAATTTACGAGTGTCTATATAGGAAACTTGCGAACGCAAGTTTTCTTACAAAAAAAGCAAATTGCGAGCAATGCGCAGCAATTTACGAGTGTCTATATAGGAAACTTGCGAACGCAAGTTTTCTTACAAAAAAAGCAAATTGCGAGCAATGCGCAGCAATTTACGAGTGTCTACATAGGAAACTTGCGAATGCAAGTTTTCTTACAAAAAGAGTAAATCGAGAGCATGCGCAGGTTGCAATTTCTCCGCCTGCAAGCTCCTCCAACCTGCTCACAAGTTTTGCCACCGCAAAACTCGCCTTAATCCCTCCCTCACAGCTCAGGCAAACCAGATTTCTTCCGGCACAAAAAAAAGCGCCCTCACGGACGCTTTTTTATCACTTCACTAAAAACCAAGAACTATCTCAGCAAGCTAAGAACATTCTGCGAACTCTGGTTCGCACGCAGGTTGCAATTCCTCCGCCCGCAAGCTCCTTCAACCTGCTCACGAGTTTTGCCACTGCAAAACTCGCACAAATTTCTTCCTCACAGCTCAGGCAAACCAGATTTCTTCCGGCACAGAAAAAAGCGCCCTCCCGGACGCTTTTTTATCACTTCACTAAAAACTAAGAACTAGCGGAGAAGCGACAGAACATTCTGCGAACTCTGGTTTGCCTGAGCAAGCATTGCTGTTCCGGCCTGTGAAAGAACCTGGTCTTTTGTGAATTCAACCATTTCGTTGGCCATGTCTGTGTCGCGGATTCTTGACTCAGAAGCCTGAAGGTTTTCTGCGCCGATGTTCAATCCTTTCACAGTCATGTCAAGACGGTTCTGGTAAGCGCCAAGGTCAGCGCGCTGCTTGTTGATTTTCTTCAAAGCTTCGTCCAAAGTTCCAATAGCGCGGTTCGCTTCGTCCGGAGTTTCCAAAGACATAATTGTCTCGTCGCCAACATTGCGGAGTCCAAGAGCCATAGAAGACATTGTGCCAATGTAAACCTGAGTTCTCTGATCCATATTTGCGCCGATATGAAGCCACATAGAACCTGTAACAACATTCTCGCCAGTCGGGCGCGCAAAACGTCCAGTAAGCATATTCATTCCGTTGAACTGAGCAGCAGAAGCAACGCGGTCAACTTCAGCAATCAAAGAAGAAACTTCAACCTGAATCTGCATTCTGTCTTCTGCAGAATAAATACCGTTTGAAGACTGAACAGCAAGCTCGCGGATTCTCTGAACAATGTCAGTAGTTTCCTGAAGATAACCTTCTGTTGTCTGAATAAAAGAAATGCCGTTCTGAGCGTTTGTAGAAGCCTGCTTCAAGCCTCTGATCTGTGAACGCATTTTTTCTGAAACAGCAAGTCCAGAAGCGTCATCGCCAGCGCGGTTGATTTTCATGCCAGAAGAAAGCTTCTCCATGCTCTTCTGCTGGGCCAAATCCTGAATTCCCTGTGCTCTCTGAGCGAACATAGCGCTCATATTGTGATTAATAACCATAGTTTATCTCCTTGGCAAGTTTCCAAAACTTATTGCAAGGGTCTCACCACCCTTTACTTTACTATCGGACTATGGCAAACCGACTTTAGAAAAAAATAAAAATTTTCTGATTTTTTTTTCCGGGCGCAAACAAAAACCCCGGAACAGGCTTTTCAGGGTTCCGCACGCACTCCGTGCCGCTCCATTGCTACGTTCAGCAAAGCTTCTCTCCGCAACGCGCTCCGCGCGCCCTTCCAATCCTGCGCAAGATTCTTTTTCACCGGAAATTTCTTCCGCCGCGAAAAATTCCTCTGCTGTTCCTGCGTTAGCGCTGGGAGCACCGAAGTTCCGAGCGCAGCGAGGAATGAGCCGCGGCCAGCGGCGAAGTGCGGACATAGCGACCGCGAAGCGGGAACGCCCTAAAAATCATTTTCATTTGCACAACTTGGGGCCATGCGATATAATCAATAAAAATTTCAAGGAGTTCTAAAAAATGCTAAAAGGGCGTCATTTAATTGAACCTGGTGATTTGTCTGTTTCCGAGATTGATGAAATTATTTCATTGGCAGAACAGATGATAGTAGATCCTATTTCTTTTCAAGATGTGTGTCGCGGGAAAATTCTTGCGACACTTTTTTTTGAGCCAAGCACTAGAACAAGGCTTTCATTCGAGGCGGCGATGCTTCATCTTGGCGGAACGGTAGAAGGATTTGCAGATGCCTCATACACTTCATCAACAAAAGGCGAAACGCTTGCAGACACAATCCGCGTTGTTTCTTCATATGTTGATGTAATCGCAATGCGAACTCCAAAGGAAGGCGCGGCTCTGCTCGCAAGCAAATACTCGCCGGTTCCAATAATCAACGCTGGCGACGGCGGCCACAGCCACCCTACGCAGACGCTGACCGATCTTGTTACCATCAGGAGGCTCCTCGGCGACTACCAGGGGCTCACCGTGGGATTCTGCGGCGACCTGAAATTCGGAAGAACCGTTCACAGCCTTACACAGGCGCTCAGCAGATACAAGGGAAACAAATTCGTTTTCATAAGTCCGAAGGAGCTTTGCCTTCCTGAATATATGATTGAGCAGCTGGACGACAAGGGAATTCCTTACACGACTGCGGAACGCCTTGAAGATGTAATCGGAAGCCTCGATGTGCTTTACATGACACGCGTACAGAAGGAACGTTTCTTCAACGAGCAGGATTACCTGCGCCTAAAGGACAGCTACATTCTTGACAAGGAAAAAATGAAGCTTGCAAAGGAAAGAATGTTTGTGCTTCACCCGCTTCCGCGAGTAAACGAAATTTCCCCGGAAATCGACAACGACCCGCGCGCAGCTTATTTCAAGCAGGTAAAATTCGGAATGTACGCAAGAATGGCGCTGATTGCAAAACTGACCGGCGCGCTTTAACCAAATAAAAAAAAGAGGAAAATATGCTAAATATAGATTCTATAAAAAACGGACTTGTAATTGACCACATCAGGGCAGGCTCCGGCTGGAGAATTTTCCAGTGGCTCGGACTGGATAAATCGCCGTTCTGCTCCGCGCTGATAATGAACGCGCCTTCAAAGAAAACAGGCAAAAAAGACATAATCAAAATTGAAAACGTAATGGACATTGATTTTTCAATTCTCGGCTTCATTGACCCGAACATCAGCGTGAACGTAATTCAGAATGAAAAAATTGTCCGAAAAATAAAAATGGAGCTTCCTTCAAGAATCCAGAATATTTTCAAATGCAAAAATCCGCGCTGCATAACCGCAACAGAAACCTACGAGAAACCGACATTCCTTCTTGTTGACAAAGCGAAAGGGCTTTACCGCTGCGAATACTGCGACACAATGTACAAAGCCGGCGAAGACGGCAATGTAGTGGAGAAAGCGTAATGAAAAATTCAGAGCCAGCAATTCTGCTTATCTACAACGCAAGGCTGCTTGACGAGTCAACAGATTCGCCAGGCGCGGTTCTTTCAATAGAAGGAAAAATCCGCGCCGTTTTTCAGGGGTGTTTCAACACGGAAAAAGCCGCTTCCAAGCTTGCCAAGGCAATTTTAATAGAAAACAAAATCGATGAAAATTCCGCGGTAGAATTCTTCAATGCGGAAGGGCTTACCGTAACGCCAAGTTTCATCGATATGCACGTTCATCTGCGCGATCCAGGTCTTACCCAGAAAGAAGATTTGGAATCCGGGCTTCGGGCTGCAGTTGCCGGCGGATACGGAACTGTTGTCGCAATGCCGAACACAAATCCTGTGGTTTCAACCAGCGAGCAGGCAAAAGAAATCCGGAAAAGGGCAAAAGCGCTGAATCTTGCGAATATGTTCCAAGTTTGCTCCATAACAAGAAATTTTGAAGGAAAAGATGTTTCCCATATCAACGAGCTGAATCCTGAAGAAGTTCCTGTAATTTCAGAAGACGGAAAGGAAGTCGCATCCAGCGCAATTATGCTTGAAGGAATGAAAAACGCCGCCAGCAGAAAACTTATCGTCGCCTGCCACTGCGAAGATCCGGAGCTAGCCGCGGCCGCAAAGCCTTTCAGAAAAAAAGCCCTTGAAATCATGAAAGAATACAATCTTTCAGCCTGGGGAATTTCAAAAAATCAAAAAAAAGCTCCAGAAAAAGCAACGGAAGAAATTCAGGACGCGCTTTCAAACGCAAACGAACTTCTTGCCCTTGCGGAAGACATAGCCACAGAACGAAATCTGGAGCTTGCGGAAAATGCGGAATGCCACATACATCTGTGCCACGTCAGCACGGCAAAATCAATTGAAGCAGCTCGACGGGCAAAGAAAAAAATCTCTGAAAGCAAATTCGACCTTTCTGACACAGGTTTTTCTGTAACCTGCGAGGTAACACCGCATCACATAGGCCTCTGCGGAACTGAAGAGCCTTACATCCGCGCGATGGTCAATCCTCCGCTGCGCCCAGAAAACGACCGGCTCGCGCTTATTGAAGCTATCCGTGACGGAACTGTTGACTGCATTTCAACCGACCATGCGCCGCATACCGCGGAAGACAAGGCCGCTGGAGCACCGGGATTCACAGGTCTAGAAACAAGCTTCGGCGTATGCAACACAAAACTTGTAAAAGAATGCAAGATTTCCGCAAAAAAACTTTCCCAGCTTATGTCCGCAAACCCGGCAAGAATTTTAAAACTGAACAAAGGCTTGCTGAAAACAGGATTCGACGCGGATTTAACGCTTGTAAATCCTGATGAAGAATGGAAAGTTGAGCCGAAGAATTTTTTCAGCAAAGGAAAAGCAACTCCTTTTGAAGGAGAAATTTTGTCCGGAACTGTAAAAGCTGTTTTTATCAGCGGAAAGAAGGTTTTTGAAAAATAAGAAACAACCGCAGAAAAACAAAACCCTTTGAAGAGCCCAGATAATCCTAAGCACAAGCAGAAACTTCATACCGTTGCTACGTTCCCGTCCTGGCGGAGTTTTGAAGGCTGCTTTGAAAGGCATCTGGACTCATCAAAGGGTTCAATTTTTATAAGCCGATTATAATACAAATAAAAAAACCTGTCAAAAGCAGACAGGTTTTCACTAGCCTTGAGACTGACACGATTCGAACGTGCGACCCCCACCTCCGCAGGGTGGTGCTCTAATCCAGCTGAGCTACAATCTCATTCAAATATGTCAGCTAAAGCTGTGTGATTTCGGAGGCGACAGGAGTTGAACCTGCCCAGCCCTTTTTAGGAACTGACGGATTAGCAATCCGTTGTATTACCGCTCTACCACACCTCCAGCTATCGGAGCGAGAGGGATTCGAACCCCCGGACCCGTGAAGATCAACGGTTTTCAAGACCGCCCCAGTACGACCGCTTTGGTATCGCTCCAAAAAAGATGTATACATAAGATATAAGAAATAACATTTGATGTCAACAGGTAAATTAAAAAAATGTGAAAAATTTTTATTTTTTTTAGATTTACTTCAAAACTGCGGATGTGGCAAGGATTGGAAGGTCTGGCGAAGCCAGTTCGTAAGCAGCTTTGCTGCGTCGAATGGAGCGAAAGCGGAAACCTGGAAAGCCTGTTTTTGGTTGGTGAGCCTGCCGAACCAACCAAAAGCCACCCAAATATAAAAATTTAAAACTCTCATTTGTTCTGATATACAAATCACCGGAATTTATGTTATATTAGATATAACCGTGGAGGCGCTATGAAGAAAAATAGTTTGCTGCTTGGAATTATTCTTGCAGTTGTTGGTTTGATAATGACAATTACACCGGCCGGATGCATAAAAGCGGTTGTAATAATTCTTGGAATCGAAGCGGTTGCGAACGGCATTTACCAGCTTGTCTACACAAGGAAACTTTTTCCAGACGCGGCTTTTCAATATTCTGTAATTATCCGCGGAATGCTCAGCATTGTTGTCGGGCTTCTGGCTTTCTTCCTTCCTTTGCGTTTTGCAGAAATGCTTTGGACGGTAATGCTTTATGTTCTGGCTGTTTATCTTTTGGTCGGCTCGGCGCTTCTGCTTTTTTCTTGCGGAAAGCTTCAGAACACAAATATTGACAGGCGGCAGTTTATAACTGAAGCGGTCATTTCAATTCTTCTGGCGCTTGTAATGCTGCTGATTCCTGTTCACATAGGCACAGCGCTCGTGCGGATTGCTGGAATCGCATTGATTATTATTGGAATTGCGTTTGTAATTTTCTACATAAAAAACAAGCCGCTCGTTCAGGAGCCGGTTCAAGTTATGGATGATATTTCGGGCGATTTAACAAATTCATAAATTCAAAAAACTACATCAAGCAGGACAAAAAATGATTAAAATTGAAAAGACAGAAATTTTTGGCTGGGAAGCCGCTATCCGTGGACTGCGAAAGTTTTTTAACAGCTGG
>SAMEA104315436__coassemble_1174_pt1 | contig 19111 bp, 16 predicted proteins | sample SAMEA104315436__metabat2_high_PE_011 | metagenome-assembled genome bin SAMEA104315436 (sample SAMEA104315436) | gut metagenome | biome: Monkey gut; feature: monkey-associated habitat; material: faeces | place: China | collected 2013 | reverse complement strand
CAAGAAGCGGAAATCCGTGGAATGCAGCCTGCGAGCGGATTTGATGTGTACGGCCGGTTTCAATTTCTATTTCAGCCAAAGTGCATTCAATTCCTTTGTAAGAAAAATATTCCGCAGGACGAATTCTTGTTTTTGCCGCAAGAAATTTCCGGTTCTTTTCACCGTTTTCAGTTTCCGCAGAATTTGCAAAAATTTTCACGGTCTGAAACGATTTTTTTTCTGAATATTCCTTTGAAATAAAATCATTCCAAATTTGCGGCGCGGAAATTTTTCCTTGAAGAACTGCTGTGTAGACTTTTTTTATTGAGTGCCTTGCAATGTTTTCAGAAAACCAGCGTGCGCCTTTCAAACTCATTGCAAAAGCCAGAAGCCCGGTTGTTTTTCGGTCCAAACGGTGAAGCGGCCCCGGCGTGAATGAAATTGATTTTTTCTCCGGAAAATTGGCTTTGTAAAACTGCGCAACGGATTTATCAAGAGAATTTGAGGCTCCATGAACCGGAATATCGTACGGCTTGTTTATAACAAGCAAATCATCGTTTTGAAAAACAATCTGAAAATCGGGCTTTGAATTTGATTCGCTGTTTTCCGTTTTCAGCAGGAATTCAGGAATTTCTATTCGGTCGCCTTCAAAAATCCGCTGGGAGACATTCGTTTTCTTTCCGTTCAGCCTTACAATTCCTTTGCGTATGGCTTTGTACAAACCGGAAAGATTTTCTTTCCCTGAAATTTTTCTGATGACTCTGTCAAGCCTGCGGTCGTTGTCGTCTGCGCCGGCTGTAAATTCCTTGAAATCCATTTTTCCATTATACGAATAAATTTCGGGCAGAACAACAAGAATATGCCGCGCCGCGCAATGCCGGAAAACTTTATTCAGATTTTTTTTTATTCCACTAGTAAATTTAGAATTGTAATGATAAAATGAACACTATGCAGAATGATTTGAGTGAGCAGATAAAACAATTGTTGATGAATCCAGTTTTGCTTGCAAGCATTTCCAGCTGGTTCAGCGCTCAATTTTTAAAGACTGTAATTTCTATTTTGTACGGAAAAATCCATAGCATATATGAGCTGACGGAAAGCCTTATCTGGAAAACGGGAGGGCTTCCTTCAAGCCACTCGGCGTTGGTGGCTTCGCTTTGCACAACTATTGGAATCCGGAACGGACTCGGCTCGGATATTTTTATTCTTTCACTCTGCTTTCTGATGGTAACGGTGCGTGATGCTGTAGGCGTAAGGCGTTCAAGCGGAATCCAGGCAAGAAAAATAAATGAAATAGGGAAGAAGCTTTCCTCTGACAATCTGATTGAATACAAGGCGATAAAAGAAGTGAACGGACACACACCGATGGAAGTGACGCTCGGCTGCATTCTGGGCATATTCATAGGACTTGCGTACTCATTCCTTTAACAAAATCCTATGTCTGCACTAAAAAAATATATCGCTCCTGTTCTTGTTATTTTTTTCTCTGTTTTTGCAATCCGTTGCTGCCGAATTTCGCCGGCTTCAACTTTTTTCAGCGGCTACGATATTCTGTATGTTACAAACAGGCTGCCGGCAAAAAACGCGCTGGAAATTCTTGAAAAGAACAACTGTGAAAACGTGATTTCTGCTGAAAACCAGAAAACTCCGCTGAACATGGCGGAAAATTCACCGGAAGTTGCGCTTGCTAATTCAAACCTGGAAAAATCAACATACCTGAAAGAAAGAATGGGCTTTTTTTCAGACAAGGACAAAAAAAACAACATTTTCTATATTCCGGCCGGGCAGAAAGAAAAGGCGCTGAACGCCGCAAAAGAGCTTTCTGAAAATGGTTATTCAGCCGGAATAAACGCCCGCGCAAAATTTCCGTTCGCTTCAGTCGCTGTGGTCATAGCTTTTTCAGTTTTTCTTGTGTTATTTTCAGAAAACAGAATTTTATGCGCGCTGTCTTTTGTTTTTCCTGTGATTTTTTCATTTTCATTTCCGTTCAGCGCAATTTCAGCAGGATTGTGTCTTTTTGAGCTGTTTCTGTTTTTCTGCATAAAATTTTACGGCCGGAAAAAATCCGCGGAAAGAATTCTGCAGAATGTTATGCTTCTTACAATTCTTGGCGCAAGTTTTTTCTGCGTTGCCCTTGTAAAAATTCAGGCGGGAATATTTTTTCTGCTGATGATAGCCTCGGAAATCTGCGTGGCGTCGCTCTGCAAAAATATAACGGAAGCCATTGACACAAGATATTCGTTCAACCCGGTGAAAATAAGAACCGCTTTTGCAATCCGGATTATGACAAAAAAAAGCAGAACAGCACTGGGAATCTGCGCGTTTTCCATTCTGGTCATTTTTGCGGCCGCGATATTTTCTTCAAATTTTTCTTCTGTTTTAAGCGGCAATGACAGCGCGGCGGTCCAGCTTCCTTCAAGCAAGGCTTCAGTTTCATCTTTGCCAGGAATCGGAAATTTTATTGAATGGAAATGGGATGCCTTGACTTTTCCGTACCGTTCGCTCAATGATAAAAACAAAAAAAATGCCCGGAACGACGCCGTTTTCTTTAAAAATTTTCAGAAGAAAGACGGACTTATTCAGGAAACTGTGAGTTCCTTGTATTATAATGAAGACTTCAAGAACGAAGCCTTGAATGAGATTGATTCGCTTGAATATCCGGCTTTGGAAAAAATGCTTGCAAGGCAGGGGAAAAACGCAAGATTTGGATATGCCGCGGCAGGATTGCAAAATATTACTTTAATTATGATAATAGTTTTTGTAATTGCATTTTTGGTTCCGCTGGGGTTTTATCTTGCGTCAGGGAAAAAAGCACAGGAGCTTAAATGATATTTCCAAAATTAAATGCTGTAAAAAAGAATTCATATAAAAAAACAGTCCACGGATTCATTCCTAAAGAAGTTTTTATTCCTCTTAACCAGGACTTTGAAGTTGACGGAAAATGCCTTGTAAAGCCAGGCGACCACGTTGAGGAAGGCCAGGTTCTTGCGGAATACAAAGATGAAAACACACTCTTTCCGCATTTTGAGTATTCCTCGATTCCTGGAATTGTTGAGCAGATTTTTCTGAATCCTTCGCCGAGCGGAAAAAAAATTGAAACCGTAAAAATCCGGCTTCAGGGAAGCTTTAAATATCTTGGAAAGAAAAGGGCGGAAGCTGACACAAAACTGTTGTCCCAGGCTGAAATTATAAAAATTGTTGCGGAAAAAGGCATTCTGAACACATTTGTCACGGACAAGCCGGAATATCTTGCGGAAAACCTTGAAAATGTGCGGAAGCATAAAAACCGGCTTCTGATTGTCCGTCTTTTTGATGACGATCCTTCCAGAATGATAGACGGAATTCTTTCAAATTTGTACCAGGACAAAATAAATGAAGGAATAAGAATTCTCATAAAAGCAATTGATGCGGACGGAGTTATTCTGATTACCGACAATAATTTTGAAAAGCCTGAGATTTTCAATCCTTTTGACGTTCCAACATTTTTCTTGAAACTTAATTCTCGGGATTATCCTTCAACATACAAAAAAAATATCTGCACAGCAATAAAAAGAAAAGCAAAGCAGCAGCCTTTCAGCAGAATTACAAAATATGATTTGTTTGTGGATGCGACAACTGTGCTGGAAATGCAGAACTGCGTAAAATTCGGCGCTCCGGTTACAAGCCGTTTTGTTCATGTGAACGGCGACTGCATTCCTGCAAGCGGAATTCTTAAAGTTCCGGTGGGAACAACTTTCCGTATGCTTGCTGAACAATGCGGAGGTTTTGTAAAAGCCCCGGAAGGAATTATTGTGAACGGAATGATTTCCGGAGTTTCTTCAGGAACACTTGACGCTCCAGTTACAAAATACGTTAAATCTGTAACTTTCATACCGAAAATGCAATGCCCGGACCAGAGGCAGACTGTCTGCATCCGCTGCGGAAACTGCCGAAGAGTTTGTCCTGCAAAACTTTCTCCGGATATTATTTACAGATACATAAGAAACGGAATGGCGGCCTCGGAAGACTATCTTGAATCAGCTGATTTTTGCTCTGACTGCGGACTTTGCAATTCTGTCTGTCCTTCAAGGCTGCCGTTGAGCCAGCGCATCTATGAATTTGCAAAGTCTAAAAAACAGAAAGGAACTGACGATGAAAAATAACTCAAAACTTACAAGAAAAGTTCTTGTGCGGCCTTTTAAATATATGACAGACTCTGTTGCGGCGGAAGCAACAAAAATGACAGTCCTGCTAATGGTTCAGGTTGTCCTGCTTTTTATTTCAAAAAGCTACAGTTCTCTTGCAATTGTCTTTGCGGCAGTGGCAGGTTCTTTGGGCGCGGATTTTTTCAGCCACAAGCTTTTTCACAATGAAGACAATGACGAATATTCATTTATTGTAAGTGTTGCCCACGGAATGATAACAGGACTTCTTGTTCCATCAGCATACTCGCCTGTAACTGTTTTTGCCGCGACATTTTTTACAATGCTTGTTGTAAAGCACTTTTTCGGTGGATTTTCCTATGCCTGGGTGAATCCGGCGATTTTTACAGTTGTTGTCCTCTGGATAATCGGCGCAAGGCTTTTTCCGACATACATGGTGAATATGGATGTTCTTTCCGCAAGGAATCCTTCCCAAATTCTGATAGAAAACGGCACGCTTCCGCAATATGCTTTTGATTCAGAAATTACAGATGCGCTGAATTCCTCGGTTTTCAGCATTTTCAAAGTTTCAATTCCAAACGGATATGTTTCTTTGTTCTGGGACAACCAGTCTGTTATTCCTGCTTTCAGATTTAATTTTGCAACGCTTGTATCCTCGGCGGTTCTTTTCGGAAGCAACCTTGTGAAATGTATTATTCCTGGAATTTTTCTCGCTGTATATCTTCTGCTTGTTCGTTTTGTTTCTCCGGTTATCTGCAACGGCGTTGCGTTTCAGGGAGATATGCTGCTGGCGCTTCTTACCAGCGGAACAATATTCTTTGCGGTTTTTGTTTTAAGCTGGTACGGAACAGTTCCTATTTCAATCGCCGGAAAAATCATCTATGGAATTACAGCCGGAATATCCGCATTTCTGCTGGCAGGTCCAGGAACTTCGCCTTGCGGACTTATTTTCACGGTTCTGGTTTCAAATATTTTTTCAATTATCATCCAGCAGTGGGAAAACAGAAGAGACAGAATTTCATTGCGGAAAAAACTTGAAATATTCAGAAAAATTGATTCAGATGAACTGAAAGAACTTTAAACGGAGCATTAAATGGACAAGGAATATCAGAAAAAATTCTGGCGCATCTTCGGATGTTTTATCGGAATACTAGTTTTTTTCAGCGCAGTTTTAACCGGAATGATAAAGCTTTCTGAAAAAAAGTGGAATTCAGGTCTAAAAGAAACTGTCCAGGCTGTTCTGGAAGAAAAAAATCCGGGCTTATGGATTGTAGGTGATTCCGTTCCGTTGAATTCAACATTTTCAACAAGCGCAAATATGTTTGAGCTGAGAAACAAAGAATCCGCGGAAAAATACCGTGCAGTTATAATACGGATTGCAACTTTGTACGGACATATGCCGGCTGTTTTTATCTGCGGAGGAAAGGAAACTGAGTTTGCAGGATATGCGGCCGTCCATGGAAGAGTTAAAAATCTTCTTGAGGAAAATTATGCGGATTCAAGCATTTCGTACTGGCTGGAACGAATTCCGCATATTATAGATGCGTCTGAAGCAAGCGGAAGGAGCAAAAAATGACACGAAAAGCTGTTTCAATTTACATGGCGGCAACTTGCGCCATTGTCATAGTTTCACCAGGAAGGCTCGTATGCGGAATTGCTGTCGCGTTTGAGCTTATCTGCATTATGCTTCTTGGAATTCTGTTCAAAACTCTCCTGAAGAAAATGAACCTTGAAAAAATCGGGCAGGTTTCCATTCTTTGCTTTGTGATTTTCTTTGCGATTTTATACAAGCAGATTTTAATACAAGCAATGCCGGTTCTTGCGCTTCAGCTGAGCTTCGTGATTTTTCTTCCGCCGATTTCAACATTCACAACTGTTTTTCTGCTCGAAGAACAGGAAATGACGCTGAAAGAATCTCTCTGCAAGAATATGCCGGTCGCCTTCGGTTTTTCAGTTTACATTCTTGTTGTGTCTTTGCTGCGCGATGTCATAGGTTTTGGAACTATAACTCTTCCCGCGGCAGGAAAGCCGTTTGAAGCTGTGCTGTTTTCCGCGGATAAAATTTCATTCGGAACTTTTCTTGCCACAATTCCTGGCTCCCTGGTTTTAAATGCGCTTCTTCTTTCTTTGTATTTGTGCATTGAAAAGAAATTTCAAATTGTAAAAAGGGCAGGTGTATAAATGGTTTTTACAGCATTTTATTACATTTTCTTCGCTTCGGCAGTAATTCTTTATGGAGTAGGATTAAATTCCGCAACAATAATCTGCGATTCAATCCACGAGCTTTTTCTGCCAGTTGTAAAAATTCTTGTGAATGTCCTTAGCTCCGCTGTATTGTCGTGGCTTATCCTTAAATATTTTCTGATTCCACTGCGGCTTGCGGAGCTTTACCCGTTTGCATCGCTGCTAGTTTTTCTGACCGTTTCCGTTCTTATTGAAACTTTAGTCAGAATAACCACAAAAAAGACGACATCGGATTTCAGCCTTTCATTTCTGATTGTCCTGCTCGCCTTGAATGAAAGCCTGAGCATAACTGATGTAATATTAATTGCCGGATGCAGTTTCATTTCATTTTTGATTCTGATTCCTATTTTGTACTCTATAAAAAAACGGATTGATATTGCCGGAAGCCTTCAGATTCATGGAAACAAGAAAAGCCTTGTTCTCGTTTCCATAGCGATAATTGTTACAGTGCTGGCCATTGGAAATGTTTCATGGCTCAACCAAAGGATTTTGCCGTGATACTAAAAATTTTTATATTGATTACTATTTTTATCCTGATTTCTCTGTTCATTACATTTCTTGCGCTTTATTTTGTTCCCATGCTGAAAAAGCAGACAAATATAAAGAACGAAATGATTGTCTCGGAAAACGAACATAAGTTCAAAAAGCTTTATGAACCGGAGCTGAAGGCAAATATCAAGGAGCGGGCGGTTGTTTTGTGCAGCTGCAAAAAGAAATTCAAGAAGAATCATGAAATTTCCGCAAGAAAAGGAAATTCCTGCGCGATAATCAGTTCTGTATGCAACTCGCTGAATGACTGCCGTTTTTCGTGCATAGGTCTTGGCGACTGCGTGAAAGTTTGCGCCCAGGAAGCAATTTCCATAGAAAACCAGACCGCTGTAATAAACGAGCTTTGCAACGGATGCGGAAAATGCGTTTCATCTTGCCCGAAGAATCTTATAAAGCTGGTTCCGGCGGAAACAAAAGAAATCGAGCTTTGCAGCAACAGCGAGCAACCTTTGACAACCTGTGATTCTTTCAAAAAGACTGAAACTTTGTCTTATCCTGAAAAAAAAGGGTTTAAAATATGGAAATCATGCTATAAACTGTTGAACAAGATTCGTTAATAAATAAAAATATCATATAATGGGTTCAATTCATATTTGCTACAGTTTAAAATCTTCTCGCCTTGGTCCGAATCAAAAAGAAATTTTTGAGAAAGACTACGTCAATGTCTACAAGCCTGCGGAAAAATTTCTTTATGCCCATCCCGATTTTCATATGTCGTTCGCCTTTAATGGCGTTCAGATTGATTTTCTTCAGAAAGAATATCCTGAGTTCATAGAAATTCTGCGCGAGCTTATTTCCCGGAAACAGATTGAAATTCTTGGCGGCGGATACTATGATCCGGCGTTTCCGCTGCTTTTTCCAATGGACAGAACCGGGCAGATTGAGCTTCTTACATCAACGTTGCGCTCTATAACAGGAAAACGTCCGCGAGGAATAAATATCTGCGCAAGCATATGGGATTATTCCCTTGTTTCATGCTTCAACAACTGCGGAATGGATTACGTGCTGCTTGACGATTCGCTTATTCCGGTTGAAAAGCAGAAATTTATTCCTCTAATAATGTCTGACAAAGGAAAGACAATTTCTATTTTGCCTTTGTACCAGGACTTCAAGCCGGAAATTCAGGGCGATCCAAAAGATTATCTGAATGGAATTCTAAAAAAAATAACAAAAACTTCAAAAAACGCAAGCAAGCCGCTGAAAGAAAGCAAAAAAGGCATAAATATTCAGTTTACGCACGAAGAATTTCAAAGCCTTTTACGAAGCGGCTATCTTGAAAAACTTTGCAAGGAAGTAAACGAAAGAAACGGATTGTTCGATTTTTCAGCTCCGCTTCCGCTGGTAAAAGAAACAGAACTGAGAATTCCTGTCTACATAGCTTCCGGGATGAGCAAGGAAGTTGAGCAATGGGGAATCGAGCCTTATCAGTCCGTAAAAACAGACAGGCATTATCCGGTTTCCATATATGATTTTTTTCAGATTTATCCGCAGAGCAAGGCGCTTTACGACCGTATGCTTTATGTGAGCACTCTTGTGAACCAAAGCCACGGCGACAAGCTCAGAAAAAAATCAGCGCGGGAAAAACTTTGGGAAGCCCAGAACGGAGATGGATTCATCTGCACATCGAAAGGAGCTTTTGTAAGCGCAACGTACAGGCAGCAGGCCTACAAAAAACTTACCGAAGCCGAAAAGATTGCCCGGCAATGCGGCGAATTCAAGGAAACTTTTGTTTCCTACGACTATACTGGCGATGGTCTTAACGAATACATCTGCAGAATGAACAATTATTTTGCGGTAATCAGCCTTGGCGGCGGCGCAGTGCGGGAACTAGACGTTTTTCAAAATTCCGGAAATTTTGCGGACAACTTGAACTGCCTCAAGGAATTTGAAGGCTACAACGACAACTACGAGCGCGGACTCTTTATTGACCATCTTTTTTCGGACGATGAATTCAATGCGTATCTTCAGAACAAGCCTTCCGGAAATGGAATTTTTTCAAAGTATATTTATACTGAAATCAACTTTTCTTCCCAGCACAAGGAAATTCAGTTTCTTGCGGAAGCAAATTTCCAGAACCGGCAGAAGATTTCTCTCAGAAAAAAATATGTTTGCTATTCAAGCGGAATGATGGTTCAGTATATTTTAAAAAATGAAAGCACGGAAGTTTTAAAGGCAAAATTCGCGGTGGAATCAAGTTTTGCGCAGACAAATTTCAACGCGAAGGATTTCAACGCGTTCAGCCTGGACATTGTTTCCGACGGAAAAAAACAGGAAATCAACACAAAAACATCATCTCATGAGCTGAATGATTCAGGAAGGCTCAGCAATGTTGAAGGAATCTGGGTTACGGACACTGACAACAATATTACTTTTGTGTTCGAGCCGAATGAATCATGCGGAATGTCGTTCAATCCGATAATATTCAAAAGACCTGAATACACAACAGGCGAGCTTGTGCCCGCAGGAATGACTTTTGCGAACACGATGTTCTGGGATATAGAGCTTGCCCCTGGAATGGAAATGGAAAAAACTATCAATTTCAGCATTTTCAGCCAGCAGAAAAAAATATAGAAAGACTTCTTTGGAAAGTTTTTAATATTTGACTAGACTATGCAAAAAATCTTATAATCTTCTTTATGAACAGAAGATTAATAACATCCGCTTTACCTTATGTAAATAATATTCCTCACCTTGGAAACCTTATCCAGATGCTTTCAGGTGATGTATTTGCCCGTTTCTGCCGAAACCGAGGCTACGACACGCTTTATATTTGCGGAACAGACGAATATGGAACTGCAACTGAAACAAAAGCCCTTGAAGAAAAAAAATCTCCGCGCGAGCTTTGCGACTATTACTACAATGAGCATACAAAAATATACGACTGGTTTCATATCAATTTTGATAAATTCGGCCGGACTTCAAATGAAGAATGCACAGAAATCACTCAGGAGCTGTTCAACGACCTTGACAGAAACGGTCTGATTACAGAGCATACAAACAACCAGCTTTTCTGCAACCACTGCAATATGTTCCTTGCAGACAGATTTGTGCACGGAATCTGCCCGAAATGCGGCTACGAGGATGCGCGCGGCGACCAGTGCGACAAGTGCGGCTCTCTTCTTGACCCGACAGAACTTAAGCAGCCAAGATGCTCCACATGCGGAAGCACTCCGGAAGTAAAAGAAACAAAGCATCTTTATATAAACCTTCCGAAAATCAGCGGAAAGCTTGACACTTGGATGAAAAAAGTTTCTTCAGAAGGAAAATGGGCTGACAATGCTGTAAATATCACAAAAGCATGGATCAGGGACGGTTTGAACGAACGCGCAATCACAAGAGATTTGAAATGGGGAATTCCTGTTCCAAAGAAAGGCTACGAGAACAAGGTTTTCTACGTTTGGTTCAACGCTCCGATTGGATATATGTCGATTACAAAGCAGCTTGCAAATGAACTTGTAAAAGCAGGAAAAAAATCATTTGACTGGAAATCATGGTGGCTGCCTTCTGAAAGCGAGGAAGGAAAAAACAAGGAGCATGTTGACCTGTTCCAGTTCATCGGAAAAGACAATATTCCGTTCCATACTGTAATCTTCCCATGCACACTGCTAGGCTCTGGACACGACTGGACAAAACTTTTCCACATGAGCTCAACTGAATACCTGAACTATGAGGATGGAAAATTCAGCAAGTCGCGCGGAATCGGCGTTTTCGGCACAGATGCAATTGAATCTGGAATTCCGGCTGACGCATGGCGCTTCTACATTTTCTACAACCGCCCGGAAAAACAGGACTTCCAGTTCACGTGGAAAGACTTCCAGGAAAAAATGAACAGCGAGCTTATAGGAAATCTTGGAAATTTAGTGAACAGAACTCTGCTTTTTGTTACAAAATATTACAATGGAAAAATTCCAGCCGCTCCAGTGGACCAGGAACTTTGGGCTGAAGTAAAAAAACTTGAAGCGAAGGCGACAGAAGACCTTGAATGGGCAAATCTGAAGGATGCGTTCCACACAATGTTTGAAATCGCTGACATCTGCAACAAGAAATTCCAGGCAACTGAGCCTTGGAAAACACGGACAACAGAGCCTGAAAAAGCGGAAAGCCTTCTTTTCAATCTTTGCTACATCATAAAAGATCTTATGATTATGATGAATCCGTATATGCCGCAATACACTCAGAAAGTTATGAGCTATTTCGGAAAGGCGGTGAAAGAATCCCAGGTTGGAAAGGAAACTGTTGAAGGACTTGACTGGAGCGATTTAGGAAAAACTGAAGGATTGTCTGAAATAGGCGAAACTGCGGTGTATTTCACTCCCATGGACCAGAAAACAATGCTTGCATTCCGCGCAAAATTCGCCGGTTCTCAGAATGAAAGAAACGAAGGCAAGAAAACAGAAAAAAAACAGAAGAAACAGGAAAAGAAAACAGAACCTGAAGTTCTTCCTGCTGAAAAACAGCCGGAATTCTTTGCTAAAAATATCCAGCTGAAAGTTGCAAAAATTGTTTCTGTGGAACGAAATCCGGATTCTGACAAGCTTTATATTGAGCATATCGATGATGGAACTGGAACAGACAGAGTAATTCAGTCGGGACTTGTTCCTTACTTGAAAGAGTCCGAGCTTTTAGGAAAGCACGTTGTAATCGCAGACAACCTGGCTCCAAGAAAAATGCGTGGAGTTGAAAGCCGTGGAATGCTTTTGGCAGCAGACTATAAAAATTCAGAAGGAAAAGACTGCGTTGAACTTATCACAGCGCCGTGGGCTGCTCCAGGAACAAAAGTTGTTCTTGAAGGCGATAATCCAGATGCTGAAAAACCTGCTGAAATTTCCGCAGATACATTTTTCCAGATTGAAATAAAAGTTGTAAGCAAAAATGTTGAAATAGGCGGAAAAAAACTTACAGCCGCAGGAAAAAATATCGCAACAGAATTCACTGAAAATGGCGGAGTAAACTAAAGTGTTTTCTGTCGCAGTAAAAAAAATTGAAAATACAAATTTTTCAAATTCAGGCTCATTCCTGCAGACTCCGTTCTGGGCTGAATTCAAGGCTGGACACGGCTGGAAAAATGCAAGATATGAGCTTGAGATTTCGCCGGAAGTCCAGCTGAAATATAATTTTCTCAAAAAAAATCAGGAAGTTTCTGTTCTTACAAGAGAATTCAAAATAGGTTTTCTTCGGTTCACAATTGCGTATGTTCCGATTTTTCCAGAGCTTCCGTTTGATGAAATTCCGGCCGGCGAGCAGACAATTGAATTCTGCAATATGCTTTCTGATATTGCGGCTGCGCTGAAATCAGTCCTTCCAAAAAATCTGCTCTGCCTTCGGTTTGATCCGGCTGTTGAATTTTCTACTCCGGAAGAAAGAGATGAATTCAACCTGGGAATGCGTGTGGTTTCATTTGCGGACAGGCTAAAAATACGGAAAAACAAAGTCGATATACAGTCGCCGGATTCAACCCTGATAAATTTGCTGCCTGCGGAAAATGAAATTCTTTCGGCAATGAAGCCAAAGTGGCGGTACAATATTAATCTCAGCATGAGGAAAGGCGTGGAAATTCTAGCCGTTACAGGTGAAAATCCGGAATTTTCAAAATATATTGATATTTTTTATGGATTGTACAAAATCACAGCCGAACGCGACGGAATTGCAATTCATTCAAAAAAATATTATGAAGATCTTCTGAAAAAAAGCTCGCAGGAAATAAAAGCCGGAAAAAATGTTCCAAAAATAACGCTTTATCTTGCAAAGCACGAGGAAGATTTTCTTGGCGCAATTATAACTTTGTTCAGCGGAACAGAAAGCGTTTACCTTTACGGATGCTCCAGCAATAAAAAGCGCAATTTGATGCCGAATTTTCTGCTTCAATGGACAGCAATGAAAGACGCAAAAAACTACGGAAGCAAATATTACGATATGTACGGAATGCCTCCGACTGATGATCCGAATCATCCGATGCACGGACTTTACCAGTTTAAAACAGGTTTCGGCGGAAAAAATATCCACCGGCCGGGAACATTTGATATTCCTGCAAGTTTTTTCTATAAATCGTATTCTGTAGCTGAAAATTTAAGAGCTTTCTGGCATAAAAAGATTCTTAAGAAAATTCGCGGAAGATAGATTTCCTGATAAAAATTCTTCCATGCAAAATCTTAGGTTTATATAGAAACAAAATGGATTTTCCATTAAAATCAATCTACTATGAATATGGAAGCGTTTGTTTTGGGCTGCGGAGGAATGATGCCGCTGCCTTACCGGCATCTTACGTCAGTTCTGCTTAGACGTGATGGAGATCTTTTTCTTTTTGACGGTGGAGAAGGAACTCAAGTTTCTCTCAGGCGGTTAAACTTGAAATGGAAAAAAATCAGCGCAATTTTTGTTTCCCACACGCACGCAGACCACGTTACCGGACTTCCAGGCATTCTTATGCTTTCTGCCCAGGTTGACAGAAAAGAACCTCTTTTCATTTATGGACCTCCAAAAATCGCAGAATACATTGAAACAAGCCGAAAAGTTCTTGATATGTACATAAACTATCCAATTATTGTTAAAGAAATTTCCGCTCCGTGCGTGGTTCATCAGGGCGACGGATTTGCCATCCGATGCTTTCCGCTGGACCATACAAAAACTTGCGTTGGATATACTTTGGAAGAAGAAGACAGGCCTGGAATTTTCAATCCGGAAAAAGCTGCTGAACTTGGAGTTCCGGTAGGACCGCTTTGGGGAAAGCTTCAGAAAGGCCTTGATGTTGAAACTGAAAGCGGAAAAATTGTGCATCCGGGCGATGTTATGGGAAAACCGCGCAAAGGACGAAAATTCAGCTTTGTGACAGACACTTTGTACAAAGAATCAATTGCGCCGGAAGTTGCTAATTCAGATTTGCTCATCTGCGAGGGAATGTTTGAGGACGAGCTGATTGACCAGGCCAAGGAAAAAAAACACATGACCGCAAGCCAGGCCGCAACAATTGCAAGGGATTCAAACTCAAAAAGAATGGCGATGATTCATTTCAGCCCGCGCTACACAGACAGAGACTTGGAAAAACTTTTGACCGAAGCGCAGAAAATATATCCTGGAGCGGAACTTTCACGGGACCGGGCTCATTATGAAATTCCTTACGAAGATTAAAATATGATTGAACTGATAGATTTTTCAAAAAGCTACGGAAAAAATCCAGCCGCAGTAAAAAATGTAAATTTCAAGGCTGAAAAAGGGCAGGTTACCGGACTTCTGGGGCTTAACGGAGCTGGAAAAACAACAATCATAAAAGCAATAACAGGAAATCATTTTGCAAGCGCTGGAAAAATACTCATATCAGATGAAAACGGACAGAAATTCAACATTGAAAATGATTTTGAAAAAGCAAAAAAACTGACCGGATATGTTCCTGAGCAGATATTTTTTCCAGAACGCCTTAAAGTTGAAGAATATCTGCTGCTTTTGAAAATGCAGTTTTCAGTGCCGGAAAAAGATTTTGAAAAAACAGTCGAGATTTGCGCGCTTTCTGAAGTCATGCAGAAAAAAATCGGAGCAATTTCAAAAGGGTTCAGGCAGCGGCTTGGATTTGCCCAGGCGCTGATTCACAATCCGGAAAACATTGTTCTTGACGAGCCTATGAACGGACTTGACCCTGCGCAGATAATCCAAATGCGGAAACTTATAAAAAAAACTGCGGAAACAAAAACCGTGGTCATTTCAACGCATCTTATGCAGGAAGTTGAGGCGCTTTGCTCAAAAATCTATATTTTGCACAACGGCTCGGTCGCCATTGAAGGAAATGAATCTGAAATTCTTAAGAAAACAGGCGAAAATACAATTGAAAACGCATTCCTAAAAGCAACAGGAAGAGAAACTGATGAAAAATTATCTTAAATACAAACTTTATAATATTTTCACAAGCAATTTATTTTATATTGCAGCGCTGATTTTCAATGTTTTTGCAGCAGGCCAGTTTTTTTTCGTTCAGAAATTTTTCGGCGGAAACGGAACGACAGACCTTCATTATTTTTTTCATGCAGTTCCGTTGATTTCCGCAGTTCTTATTCCAATTTTGAAGCTGAATGAAAATTCCTCTTCTTTTGATGACATTGTTCCGATTTGCGAGGCAAAAAAAGTTGCCGCGAGCTGGATTTCGCTTTTCATTCAGTTCGCGCTGATTTTGCTTCCGCAGATTTTTCTGCCGATTTGTGTAAATTTGTTCGGCGATGTGAAGGCAGGACAAGTTTTCACAGGTTTTTTCATGCTGCTTTTCTTCGGGGCAATTTCCGCAAGCCTTTGCGTATTCTTTTCGCAAGCGTGCAAGTCGCGGATAGTTTCAGCAATGCTTTCAATTCTTGCGCTTTCAGTTTTGAACGGCATAAATTTGTTTTCAGTTTATGCCGCGGACAACAAAATTCTTTCCGGCGCAATAAGAATTTTCAGTTTTTACCGGCATTTTGACGCGGCGGAAAAAGGAATTCTTGACACAAGAGATTTAGTTTATTTTCTTGTTGTTTCCGCAATGCTTTTGCTCGCTTCGGTTGTTTTTGCGGAATCAAAGAAGGGAAAGATTTTTTCAAAGAAAGAAAAATTCCGCGTTTTTCTTGTTTTTGCCTGCGGATTTTTTTTGCTGCTTGATTCAACAAGAATTTTCACAAGAATTGACTTCACAAAAGAAAAAAAATACTCGATTTCAAAATATTCACGAAAACTTGCGGAAGAAGCTTCCAGCACAGTGGAAATTTCTCTTTTCCAGAGCCGGAGCCTTTCAAACTATTATTCTGAGGCGCAAAACATTTTTGACTTGCTGAGGGAATTTTCAGAGCAAAAAAATATTTCACTGAAATTCTTCAATACTGACAAGCCGGAAAACGCAAAGAAAATTTCTCAGTACGGAATTGCTCCTCGGCAAATTCCTGTGGTTGGAAACAATAAAACTGAATATTTGAATATTTATTCAGCAATCGTTCTTGAATACAAAGACAAAACTGAAATAATTCCATTCGTTCTTTCCACAGACACAATTGAATACGACGTTGACACAAAGCTTATAAATCTTTTTTCAGAAAAAAAACGAACTGTGAACATTCTTGCTGGAAACGGAATGAACTTTGAAAACGACTACACTTATGTTGTTCCGTGGCTGAATTCAAACGGAATAAACACAAAAATAATAAATTCCTCGGAAAGCCTTGAAAATCAGCTTGAAAAAAATTCTGTTCTGGCGGTTTTCGGCTCAGAAAAACTTTCAGAGCAGCAGTGCGGCGAAATTTTCTCGTACATTGAAAAAGGAAATTCTGCATTTTTCGCGGTTTCACCATACAGCGCGGATATTGAAAATTCATGGCGCATAACAAAGCCGGAAAACCAAATTCTTATAAAAATGCTGGAAAATTACGGATTTTGCTTTTCAGGAAACATTCTTGCCGACATTTCCTGCGCAAGAATTCTTATGCAGAGCGACCAGAATGAAGACGGAACTCCGGCAGAAGCCGTATACAGCCAGCAGATAAATTATCCTTTATGGATAAATATCATGCCGCAAAAAAACGCTCCGCAGGGCCTCACTGAATACTGGCCGGCAGAGCTTGAACAAAACGAAAACACGGAGCCTCTGTTTTTTACAAGTCCGCTCGCATGGAGCATTGAACCGGACAATCTTAGCCAGGAAAAACTTTTTGAAACAAATCCGTTTGTTGTGAAGCAGGAAAAATATGACCAGAAAAAAACAACAAAAATTGCGGCGATTGCTTCAAAAAACAAGAAAATAGTTCTGGTTCCTGACCAGTATTTTGTGAACAGCCTGATGCTTGGCTACACAGGCGGAGAAACTGGCGACTACAGAAACCTTGACTTTCTTGTGAATCAAATTCTAAGGCTGAACGGCGAGGAAAATCTTGCGGAAATCCAGGAACATTCAACGCTCGCCAAAAACACAAGCCTTTACAAAGCCTACAACGCAGAACTGTTCAACTCCGCAAAGAACAAAACCTTGTGCTGCATGTTTATTTTTGTTCCGGGACTTATAATTCTTTCAGGAATTCTGTTCAGCATAAGCAAAATAAAAATCTTAAAAAATAAAACTGGCAGGAATAAAAATGAAAGATAAAATTCTTGTTTTCACAACTTTGATTCTTGCGCTTGTTTTTCCGCTGAGTTTTCTGATTGAAAAAAAACAGAATTCCGTGGAATCATATGAAACTGCGCTCCTGAATCCTAAAAATGAAGACAAACTTCAGAAAATTGAAATTGAATCCGCCGACTCAAAGCTTGTGATTGAAAAAAACAACGGATTTTTTGTTGGAAGCAACGCTGAAAAAACTTATATTTTTCCCGCGGAACAAAAAACTGTAAGAAATTTTATTTCAGCATTGAAAAAAATAAGGACAGTTTCAAAAATTGAAAATTCCAGCGCAATTTTGAATGAAAAAAACTACAGCTTCAAAATTTCGTACGCACTGGAAAACGGCTCAAGCACTTCAATTCTAGTTGGAAAAACCGACATTACAGAAACAAAAAGATTTTTAATGCTTCCCGGAAAAGAATATGTTTTCAAAACTGAATCAGATTTTGAACCATACCTTACAACAAGCGCGGATTTTTGGGTCTGCCCTGAAATTGTGTGGAATTTTTCTGAAAAACCCAACGCTGATGAAATTCAGAAAATCAGCTACGTGCAAAAAGGCCGCGCAACAACTTTTATTCCTTCCTCGAAAGATTTTTTTAAAAAAGCAGACTCGCTTCTGTCTCTTAGGCATGGAAAACTTGCTCCGCTTCAAGATTTTGATGAAAATTTTTATTTTCTGGAAATTGAATTTGAAAGCAGCGCATTTTCTGTAAAAATAGTTCCTGTCGCAGAAGATTATATTCTTGTTTACAAAAATTCCGGAATGAATTACGCGGCGGAAATAAGCAGCTGGACTTACAGCCGCTTGAACGAAATTTTTAAAGAACCATAACCAGAACATTTAAAATATTATAAAAAAAATGAACCGAATAATTTAACAGCGGAGAAGAAGTTCTGTAAAACAAAAGCCGGAGAATTGCATGGGCGGAAAACGCATTCAGAACTGCGAAAATTCCAAGATAGCGGTGGCACAGCGCAAACAAAACGCATGGAAAAAACTCCGGAATCAGCTGCAAAAATCCGGAAGAAAATTTCGCTGGAAAAACTTTCCTGAAAAAGGCCGGCAAATAAAACCTGAAAATATTTTCTTCAAGAATTGCGCCTGAAAAAAAAGAAAGAATACAGAAAACCCATTGCCTTAGGTTTTCTAGCTTTATAAAATCTGTTTGCTTTTCCACAGAAGGAAAAAATCCTGCCGCAAATTGAAAAAAAACTGCTGAAAGCAAAAGAAGCGCCAGACCAGAAATGAAAAAAATCAAATTCCGCCTGAATTTCTCCTTTGAAAAAGGCTGAAAGAAAAAATTTCTTGCCGAGGAAAAATTCAGTTCAAAATGCACAAAGAAAAACGAAAAAAATGAAAACACAAGCTGGACTGCCGGAAAATTCCACGCGGAAAAAACGCCTTCCGCCGGCTCAAACTGAACAACCGAAGGCATTATAAAAAATATAAAAACAGCGGAAAAAAATGCAATTTCTTTAAAAAAATAATGTATTTTCATATTTTATATGATAATATTATAGATTGAGGGAAATATCTATATATGTCTTATATTTTAGCGGCAATCATAATTTCTGCGGTTATAATCGCTGGGCTTGTAAAAGTATATTTAATTTTCAAAGAAAAAATAAACTTTTTTCTGCGCGGATTCGACGAAGGATTCCACATTGCGGAGCTGAATAATTTGTGGAAAGTTTCGCAGCTGTGCAATCTTGAGGAGCCTGTTTCTCTTTTTTACTCAATGCCGTCGCTTTCAAAATGTATTTCACATATAAAAACGCAGTCGGAAGCCGCCGGAGTTTTAAATGCCGCAAGATTTCAAAAACTGCTTACAAAACTTTATGAATTCAGAAATAAAATAGAAAAAAATGAAGACAAGAAACGCGGGCTGGATTCAACGAAGTCTCTTTCAAACCACCAGAAGCTAAGAATAATTCTTCCTGGCAAAGGTGTTTTTTCTTCTGAAATTGTGAACAACGGGCGAGAGCTTACAATTTCGCTTCCTACCCAGAAAGGCCAGATTACAGTTGAAGGAAAAAGCTGGGTGGGGCAGACAGTGAATGTTTATCTTTGGCGGACTGGAGACGCGCGCTATGT
>SAMEA104315436__coassemble_1161_pt1 | contig 19390 bp, 31 predicted proteins | sample SAMEA104315436__metabat2_high_PE_011 | metagenome-assembled genome bin SAMEA104315436 (sample SAMEA104315436) | gut metagenome | biome: Monkey gut; feature: monkey-associated habitat; material: faeces | place: China | collected 2013 | reverse complement strand
TTGGAAAAGTTTTCGAGCATCTTGTTCCGACCAACAAGCACATGATTGTCCGCGATGGCGACCATGTTGAAGCTGGCGAGCCATTGTGCGACGGAGCTCCAAATCCTGCTGATATTCTTGCGATTCTTGGTGAGAATGCCCTTCAGAATTTCTTGATGAAAGAAATCGATGCGGTTTACCGCGCTCAGGGTGTAAGCATCAATGATAAGCATATCGGTGTAATTATCCGTCAGATGTTAAGAAAAGTTGAAATTGTTGCTGTTGGTGATACAAAATTCATCTTCGGCCAGCAAGTTGACAAATACAAATTCCATGAGGAAAACCGCCGCGTAATTGCAAACGGTGGTCAGCCAGCTATTGCCCGCCCTATGTACCAGGGTATTACAAAAGCCGCTTTGAATGTTGATTCATTTATTTCGGCTGCGTCATTCCAGGAGACTACACGTGTTCTTACGAATGCTGCTATTTCAGGTGCTACAGACGGACTTCATGGTATCAAGGAAAATGTTGCGATTGGCCATATGATTCCAGCTGGAACAGGAATCCGAAATTACAAAAACGTGAAGCTGTTTGACGGCAGCGACCGGGATCTTGATATCCAGATGGAAGAAATTCTTGAACGAAGGAAACTGGAAAAAGAAATGGAAGAAAACAGCGCCATTGAGCCAGTTTTTGACAATGAAGAATCAGATTAATGCCTGAAAAGCGTTGATTCTGGTAAGGCCGGTGAAAATTGTAAAATTTCACCGGCTTTCTTTTGTAAAAATAAGAATTTTCAAAAAATTCTATTGAATTCATTTTCTGAATTTTATAAAATTAAAAAACCTGTCAAGGTATCTTTTTTTTGTCAAATCTTCCGGAGTGCTGGCCGGAACAAATATAGGAGAATAGGCGATGCCTACAATCAATCAATTAATTCGTCAGGGACGTCAGTCAGTGGCTAACAGAACTAAGTCTCCCGCACTTGAGTCTTGTCCACAGAAACGTGGTGTATGTACACGTGTTATGACTGTAACTCCAAAAAAACCGAACTCGGCTCTTAGAAAGGTTGCCCGTGTTCGTTTGTCAAATGGTATTGAAGTAACTGCATACATTCCTGGTATTGGTCATAACCTTCAGGAACACTCAGTAGTTCTTATCCGTGGTGGTCGTGTAAAGGATCTTCCTGGTGTGCGCTACCATATTATCCGCGGTACAAAAGATACTCTTGGTGTTGAAGATCGCAAGCGCGGCCGTTCTAAGTACGGTGCAAAAAGACCAAAGGCTTAATGGAGGACTAAGATGGGAAGACATAAGAAATCAATCGAACGTCCATGTATGCCAGACGTTAAATATAACAGCACGGTTGTTACAAAATTTATCAGCCGCATGATGCTTGACGGAAAAAAATCTGTCTGCACAAAAATTATTTATGAAGCTTTGGATAAGCTGAAGTCAAAGACTGACAAGGATCCTCTTGAAGTATTCTTGAAGGCTGTTGACAATGTAAAGCCTATGGTTGAGGTAAAATCTCGACGTGTTGGCGGTGCTACATATCAGGTTCCGATGGAAATACGTGATTCTCGTCGCGAAGCTTTGGCTATGCGCTGGATTATCGGCGCTGCACGTGCCCGCTCAGGACATGGAATGGCTGACACATTGGCTTCAGAACTGATGGATGCTTTCAATAATACCGGAACAGCTTTCAAGAAGAAGGAAGATGTTCACAAAATGGCTGAAGCTAACAAGGCTTTCGCTCATTTTAGATGGTAGAATAATTTTTCTGAAAAGATGTTTCCTAGGAAACATCTTTTTTTTATGTATAATCTAACTTTAGCTATTGAAACAATTTGAAAAAAAATGTATAAAGTAAGAACTGCACTATAATAAGTGTGAAACTAGGGTTCTTTGAAAGTTGGCAGGTTGCTTTGTTGCAGCTTTGGTGTTTCTGTAAAGCTAACTGTAAATTGCAGTTTCCAAGAAATGCGACCCTGGGATGTGTTCCGTATCGTTGGTGCGGAAATGGATAACTTTGCGTTTTGGGGTTCCAGCTGATCTGAGGTACAGATTAGGCTCTGAATTCCATACCAGTTGTCAAAATTGAACGTTTGATGGTGTTTGGTGGTAACAGACCAAGATATTTCGAAAAAGCGATGGAATATCATGAAAAGTAATTACTTTTTTAGTCCGTTAAATCATAAACTGAATATTTTCATCATAACGCAAATAAAGTGTGTCTGCGAACATATTTGACAACTGTTGTTGCTGAATGTGTTCTGGCTTAAAGTGCAACACATAAAAAATAAAGATGTCGGCCTGTGGAAATGCAGGAGCCGACAAGGAGACAAACATGGCAAAGGAGAAGTTCGTTAGAACTAAACCTCACATGAACGTTGGTACTATTGGTCACGTTGACCATGGTAAGACTACTCTTTCTGCAGCTATCACACAGTACTGTGCAAAAAAGTATGGTGACCATGCTCTTAAGTATGATGAAATTGATAACGCTCCAGAGGAAAAGGAACGTGGTATCACAATCAATACTCGTCACTTGGAATATCAGTCAGACAAACGTCACTATGCACATATTGACTGTCCAGGACACGCTGACTACATCAAGAACATGATTACTGGTGCTGCTCAGATGGATGGTGCTATTCTTGTAATCGCTGCATCTGACGGTGTTATGGCTCAGACTCGTGAACACCTTTTGCTTGCTCGTCAGGTAGGTGTACCGAAGATTATCGTTTTCTTGAACAAAGTTGACCAGCTTGACGGCGATGAAGAAATGCTGATGCTCGTTGAAGAGGAAGTTAAAGATACAATTCAGCAGTATGGCTTCTCTGCAGATACACCAATCATCAAGGGATCTGCATTCAAAGCTTTGAATGAACCTGAGAATCCAGAAAACACAAAGTGCATTGAAGAATTGCTTACAGCAATGGATACATGGTTCGATGATCCAGTTCGTGATGAAGATAAGCCATTCTTGATGCCAATTGAAGACATCTTCACAATTTCTGGACGTGGTACTGTAGTAACAGGACGTGTTGAGCGTGGTGTTATTAACATGAACGACCCTGCTGAAATCGTAGGTATCCACCCAACAGCTACAACAACTGTAACTGGTATCGAAATGTTCCAGAAGACACTCGATCAGGCTATTCCAGGCGATAACGTTGGTATTCTTCTCCGCGGTATCGAAAAGAAGGATGTTGTTCGTGGTCAGGTTCTTGCAAAGCCAGGTTCAATCCACCCGCACACAAAATTCGAAGCTCAGCTTTACGTTTTGACAAAAGAAGAAGGTGGACGCCACTCTTCATTCCGCAACGGTTATCGTCCGCAGTTCTATTTCCGCACAACAGATATTACAGGTACTGTAACTCTTGGTGCTGGCGTAGAAATGGTAAACCCAGGCGACAACGTTAAGATTATTGGTGAACTTATCCATCCAGTTGCTATGGACGAAGGTCTTAAACTTGCTATCCGTGAAGGCGGTCATACAATCGCTTCTGGACAGGTTACAAAGATTATCGAATAGTTAAAGGAAAAAGGTGTCTGATAAAAGTTTTCTTATTGAAGATTTTTTCAGACATCTGTTTGTCCTTGGAGGATTAAATTCATGGCTAATGGAAAGATTCGAGTTCGACTTCGCGCATTTGACGTTGAACTGATCGATCAGAGTGCTAAAGCTATCGTGCAGGCTGTTCAGAAGGCAGGAGCAAAGGTTTCTGGCCCTATCCCGCTTCCGACAAGAATCAATAAGGTTACAGTTCTTCGTTCGCCACATGTAAACAAAAAATCACGTGAGCAGTTCGAGATGAGAACTCACAAACGTCTTATTGACATCTTGAATCCATCAACAGATGTTATGGAATCATTGATGAAGCTTGAACTTCCTGCAGGCGTTGCTGTAGAAATCAAACAGTAGATTTATACTGTTGCATTAAGGTACGGACCCTCCGGATCTGGGTTGGCGGCCAATAAAATAAAAGGACTTAGGTCCAGTTAGGAGTTATCAGAATGAAAGGTCTGATTGCAAAAAAAGTAGGAATGACACAGGTTTTCGACGAAGCCGGTAACTTAACACCTGTTACTGTGATCCGCGTTGAGCCAAACACTGTTGTTGCTACAAAAACAAAGGAAACATGCGGATACGATGCTGTTGTTCTTGGTGTAGACGATATTAAGGCTAGCAAGACAAATAAGGCATACGCAGGCATTTTCCCAGAAAACGTTTCTCCGAAACGTACATTGAAAGAATTCCGCGACTTTGAATCAGAAGTAAAAGTTGGCGATTCTGTTGGATTGGAATTGTTCGAAGGAACACGTTTCTTGGATGTAACTGCCACATCAAAAGGTAAGGGATTTCAGGGCGTTATGAAGAGATGGGGCTTCCATGGTGGACGCGCTACTCACGGTTCTAAATTCCATCGCGAAGCTGGTGGTACAGGTGCTTGTACAACTCCTGGTCACTGTTTTAAGAATATTAAGATGCCAGGACATATGGGATTCAAAAAGATTACTGTACAGAATCTCAAGATTGTTAAGGTTGAGCCAGAACTGAACATTATTTTGGTTCGTGGTGCTGTGCCTGGTGTAAAAGACTGCACACTCATCGTGAAGTCCGCAGTAAAGAAGAACTAGGAGAATTAGAATATGGAAAAGAAAGTATATTCAACTTCTGGAAAAGAACTGCGTACAATCACACTTGATGATAAAGTATTCGGTCTTCCAGTAAATGATGACGTTATTTACTATGCTATTACTAATGAACTTGCAAATATGCGTGTTGGTACAGCTTGTACAAAAACTCGTGCGGAAGTTCATGGTAGCAATGCTAAGCCTTACAAACAGAAGGGAACTGGTAATGCGCGCCGTGGTGATAAAAAATCTCCGCTTATGGTTGGCGGCGGTACAATTTTTGGACCAAAACCACGCGATTATAGCTACTCAATGCCTAAAAAAGCAAAACGTCTTGCGATTAAGTCAATTCTTAGTATGCAGGCTCAGAGCGATAGATTTACAGTAGTTGAAGATTTTACTGTTGAAAGCGGTAAAACAAAGGATCTTGCAAAGATTCTTGCTAACTTTATAAAAGATGAAAGAACTGTGATTGTGCTGAAAGATGATGATGCTATGATTAAACGTTCTGGAAAAAATCTTCCGAATGTTTCATTCTTGGCTTTCAACCGTCTTCGAGCTCATGATTTGTTCTATGCACGAAAAGTTGTAGTTCTTGAATCTGCTGTTAAAAATCTTTCAGATTTTTATGCTGAAGATAAGGAGGCTAAATAATGAATTATTCTGATATTCTTATTGAGCCTGTTGTTTCAGAAAAGGCAAATGATCTTCGTGGACAGAATAAATATGTCTTCAAGGTATCGCCATCTGCAACAAAAACAGAAATCAAAAATGCTGTGGCAAAACTTTTCAATGTAAAAGTTGTTGACTGCACAACTATTAATGTTATGGGCAAGATGAAAAGACTTCGTGGCCGACCTGGTCGCACAAGCTCATACAAGAAAGCAATTGTACGCGTAGCTGCTGGTGAATCAATCGCAGTTTTTGAAGGCGTGTAATTACAATAACTAAGGGGAACTAAAATGGCTCTTAAGGTATTTAAGCCAATGACTCCAGGTACACGCGGACGCGTAGACCTGATTAGAGAAGAACTGACAACCAATAGACCCGAAAAAACTTTGGTGTCAGGAAAAAAGTCTAATGGCGGTCGTGGACAGGGTGGTCGTATTTCTGTACGTCATCAGGGCGGCGGTCATAAAAGACGCTATCGCGAGATTGATTTCAAACGAGAAAAGCACGGAATTCCTGGAACTGTAAAAACTATTGAGTATGATCCAAACAGAAGTGCTAACATTGCTTTGATTTATTATGCTGACGGTGACAAGCGATATATCATTGCTCCAAAAGGATTGCAGGTTGAACAGAAGATTATGTCTGGTGAGAATGCAACTCCAACAGTAGGAAACGCTCTTCCGCTTGATAACATTCCGGTTGGATTTACAATTCATAACATTGAATTGACTCTTGGCCAGGGTGGTCAGTTGGTTCGTTCTGCTGGTGCTAGTGCGATGATTGCTGGTCGAGAAGGCGCATACGTAATTGTTCGTCTTCCTTCTGGAGAAATGCGCAAAATTAACGGACGCTGTTACGCTACGATTGGTGTTGTAGGAAATGAAGAGCATATGAATATTCAGCTTGGAAAAGCTGGTCATAAACGTTGGCTTGGTATTCGTCCTACAGTTCGTGGTATGGCCATGAACCCAGTAGATCACCCGCTTGGTGGTGGTGAAGGTGCTGGTAAAGGTCGTAACCCTGTTACTCCTTGGGGACAGCCTTGTAAGGGTTACAAAACTCGCAACAAGAGAAAGCCGTCTAACAATTTTATTGTTTCACGTCGCAAAAAGTAGTCGCATAGGAGATAACGGTGTCAAGATCTGTTAAAAAAGGACCTTTTGTAGAAAAATCACTTTACAAAAAGGTTTCAGCAATGAATAAAGAAGCAGATAAGAAAATGATAAAAACATATTCTCGCTGCTCTACAATCATACCTGAAATGGTAGGTAATACTATTTCTGTTTATAATGGTAAATCATGGATTCCTGTTTACGTTACAGAAAACCTCGTTGGTCATAAACTCGGCGAGTTTGCTCCTACACGTACTTTCAAAGGCCATGGTGGTACAGATAAAACTGCTTCGGCAAAATAAAGGTGGATATTATGGCTGAAAAGAAAGGTTATGTAGCCACTTCAAAGTTCCTTATTGCTTCTCCAACTAAGGTTCGTCCTGTTGCAAAGCTTGTTAACCAGAAACCTGTAACAAAGGCGCTGGCAATTCTTGAGAATATGCCGCAGAAAGGTGCAGGTCTTATTAATGCAACTTTGAAATCAGCAATTGCAAATGCGCTGAATTTGAACAATAAGCTTGATGAAGATATGCTATACGTAAAAGAAATAAGAATTGATGAAGGTCCAAGACTTAAAAGAGTTTGGTTCCGTGCGCGTGGTCGTGCAGATCAGCTTTTGAAACGTATGTGTCATATTACCGTCATCGTTGACGAGAAGGCGGGGGAATAAAGTGGGTCAGAAAGTTAGTCCAATCGGTTTGCGCTTAGGCGTAAACAAAACATGGCAGTCACGTTGGTATGCAGATTTCCGTGATTATGCAGACTTGGTTCTTGAAGATGTAAAACTTAGAAAAATGGTTATGGATCTTCCTGAATGTAAAAACGCAGACATTGCTGAAATTGAAATTATCCGTCACCCACAGCGTGTTACAATTGTAATTCACACTGCTCGACCTGGTGTTATCATCGGTGTCAAGGGTGCAACAATCGAAAAGATTAGCGCTGATATTCAGGCGCAGCTTACTAAAAAGGTTCAGATCAAGATTAAGGAAGTAAAACGTGCAGATGTAAATGCAAGTTTGATTGCCCAGAATGTTGGTCGCCAGCTTGCAGGCCACGGTTCATTCCGAAAGGCTTTGAAGCAGGCTGTAAGCGGTGCTATGAGAGCAGGCGCTCAGGGTATTAAGATCCGTCTTTCAGGTCGTCTTGGCGGCGCTGAAATGACAAGAACTGAAGAGCATAAAGAAGGACGTGTTCCGCTTCACACTCTTCGTGCTGATATCGACTATAGTACATATGAGGCTCATACTGCATACGGAAAAATCGGTGTAAAAGTATGGGTTTACAATGGAATGAACTATGGTGTTGAGCAGAATGAAGATGCAGGCCAGCTTGTTCGCAAGCCTCGCCGTGAGCGATCTCAGCGTCCAGCGGCAGATAAGGCTGAGAAATCAGAACCTTCTGCTAAGGAAAGGAGCTAGGTTATGCCATTAAGTCCTAAAAGAGTTATACACCGAAAGGTGCAGCGTGGTAGAGAGAAAGGAAATGCTACACGCGACAATTTTATTGACTTCGGTAACATTGCTCTTGTTGCAATGGAACCTACTTGGTTAAGTGCCCGTGTAATTGAAGCGGCTCGTGTTGCTATCAACCGAACACTTGATCGTAAGGGACAGGTTTGGATTCGTGTTTTCCCAGATAAACCGATTTCTAAGAAACCTGCTGAAGTTCGAATGGGTAAGGGTAAGGGCGCTCCAGAATCATGGGCTGCTGTTATCAAACCTGGTATGATTTTGTTTGAAGTTGGCGGTGTTGACCAGAAGCTTGCTCAGAAAGCGCTTGAGCTTGCTGGTGATAAGCTTCCAATTACTACAAGAATCGCATTTAAGCCTACACAGGACTAAGGAGGAATAAGATGGCTGAATCAAAGAAAAAAACAGATAAAGAGTTGTCTTATTCTGAACTTGTTGCAAAGCGTGATGAGCTTAAGAAAAAGTACATGGATCTCCGTTTCAAAATGGTTGTTTCTCATGTAGATAATCCAATGCAGAAACGTACAATGCGTCGAGAAATTGCACGTTTGAATACTTTCATTCAGCAGAAAAAAAATGCTGAAGAAAATAAGTAGGAGCTGAACCGTGGCAGAAAATACTGTTCAGACTGTAGAGACAGCAAAAAAACGTGAATTTGTTGGTCTTGTTACAAGTGATAAGATGGAAAAAACTATCGTAGTAACAGTAACAACAAAGAAGATGGATCGTCTTTACAAGAAATATGTTACTCGCTCAAAGAAGTATATGGCCCATGATGAAAAGAACGAAGCTCACATTGGTGATACAGTTCGAATCGTGGAATGCAGACCGCTTAGCAAAGATAAGGCTTGGCGTCTTGTAGAAATTGTAGAACGTGCTAAATAAGGTGTAAGGAGTAAAAAGTTATGATTCAGATGCAGTCATGTATGACAGTTGCTGATAACTCCGGCGCTAAGATTGCTCAGTGTATCAAAGTGCTTGGCGGTACTCACCGCCGTTATGCCGGAATTGGCGATATCGTTGTTGTTGCAATTAAAGATGCTATCCCAACATCCACAATCAAAAAGGGTGCTGTGCAGAAGGCTGTAATTGTACGACAAGCAAAGGAATACCGTCGACCTGATGGAACTTATATTCGTTTCGATGACAATGCTTGTGTAATTGTTGATGAAAATAAGAATCCAAAAGGAAAACGCATCTTTGGACCTGTAGCTCGTGAGCTTCGTGACATGGATTTTATGAAAATCGTGTCTTTGGCTCCAGAGGTACTTTAAGGGGTTATGGTTATGGAAAAGAAATTTAAGATCCGTAAAGATGACACTGTAGAAGTTCTTGCAGGCAAGGACAAGGGAAAGCGAGGAACAGTTGTTCGCGTTATTTCTAAGAAAGATGCGGTAATCGTATCTGGTGTTAATATTGTAAAAAAGGCAATGAAAAAGCGTAGTCAGCAGGATCAGGGTGGAATCGTTGAAGTTGAAGCACCACTTAACATTTCAAATGTTGGTGTTGTTTGCAAAAAATGCGGTCGTCCTGTAAGAGTTGGCTATAAATTGGACGGGGACAAAAAAGTCCGCGTTTGCCGTAAATGTGGAGAAACACTGTAATGGCTAATTACGTACCTCGGCTTAAGAAAGTCTATAAAGACGAAATCGCTCCAGCACTTGTAAAAGAATTTAATTACACAACTCCAATGCAGATTCCTGTATTGAAGAAAATTGTTGTAAGCATGGGTGTTGGTGAGGCTCTCACAAATAAGAAACTCCTTGATGCCGCAGTTACTGACTTGACACAGATTACAGGTCAGAAAGCTGTTAAGACTAGAGCAAAGAAGAGTATCGCTAACTTTAAATTGCGTGAGGGCAATGAAGTTGGAGCAATGGTTACATTGCGCGGTGCAATTATGTATGAATTCTTGGATCGCCTTATTAACGTTGCATTCCCGCGAATTAAGGATTTCCGTGGTATCAAGGCAACTGGCTTTGATGGTCGTGGAAATTTCTCAGTTGGTATTACTGAACAGTTGATATTCCCAGAAATCGATTTTGATAAAATCACAAAGGTTGCTGGTATGAATATTACATTCGTAACAAGTGCAAAGACTGATGCAGAAGCAAAAGCTTTGCTTGCCAAATTCAATATGCCATTCCGTAAGTAGAGTGAGGGATACATGGCTAAGAAATCATTGATTATAAAAGCCGCTCGCAAACAGAAGTATGAAACTAGACAGTACAATCGCTGTCAGATTTGCGGACGTCCACGTGGATATTTGCGAAAATACAAGATGTGTCGTCTTTGTTTCCGCAAATTAGCAAGTGAAGGCCTTCTTCCAGGCGTCACAAAATCATCTTGGTAGAGTGGTAGGAGAATAGAAATGAGTGCATCAGATCCAGTAGCAGACATGCTCACTAAGGTTCGCAATGCGGCTAATGCCCGCCACGAAAAAGTAGATATTCCTGCTTCAAAGCTTAAGCTTGAAATCGTAAAGATTATGAAGACAGAAGGATATATCAAGAATTTTAAGAAGGTTCAGGAAGACGGACATTCTGTTATCCGTATTATCTTGAAATATGATGACAGCAATAATCCTGTAATCCATGGTGCTAAGAAAATCTCAACACCTGGACGCCGTGTTTATTCTGGTTATAAAGATTTGCCGCGCGTATTCAATGGATACGGTACAATCATTGTTTCAACTTCTGCTGGTATTACAACTGGCAAGAAGGCAACTGAAAAGCAGGTTGGCGGTGAATTGATCTGCTCTATCTGGTAATAGGAGGAAGAAATGTCAAAAATTGGTAAACTTCCTGTAGCTATTCCAGCTGGAGTTACAGTTACTGTCGCTGATGGTGTTGTAACTGTAAAAGGTCCGAAGGGTGAACTTAAACAGGAATTCGGCAACAATGTTAAAATTGAAGTAAAAGACGGAAGTGTTGATGTTCTTCAGGCTGCGGAAACAAAGCAGGGCAACGCATTCCATGGTCTTTACAGAAATCTTATTCATAATATGGTTACCGGCGTAACAACAGGTTTTACAAAGAAACTGGTTATTACTGGTGTTGGTTATCGTGCGGAAGTTCAGGGTAAAACTCTTATGTTGAACCTTGGATATTCAAATGATTTCTTTGTAACAATTCCAGAAGGTCTTACTGTAACAGCTGATGCGAACGGAAACCTTTCTATTGCTGGTATTGACAAGCAGCAGGTTGGTGAATTCAGCGCTCAGATTCGTAAGCTCAGAATGCCAGAGCCTTATAAAGGCAAAGGAATTCGCTACGATAATGAAGTTATCCGACGCAAAGTTGGTAAGACTGGTGTAAAATAAGGTAGGCCGCTATGTTTAAGAAACTTAATGATAAAGACAGAAAGCGCCTTCGCAGAAAGGTTCACATCCGAAAGACTGTGTACGGAACTGCAGATCGTCCGCGTATGACTGTAACTCGTTCCAACAAAAACCTTTCTGTTCAGGTTATTAATGATGACGAGGGAAAGACACTCGCTTCAATTTCTACACTAGAAAAAGAATTCGAGGCTCTTAAACCGAATATCGATGGAGCTAAGAAACTTGGTGAAGCTTTTGGTGCGCGCCTTAAGGAAAAGAATATTACAAAGGTTGTTTTTGACCGAAATGGCTATCTTTACCATGGCGTTGTAAAAGCCCTTGCAGACGGCACTCGAAGTGTTGGAATTGAGTTCTAGGAGTTAAAATGGAACGCAAGAATTTTGATAAAGAACCTAAAGAGTTTGTTGAAAAACTTGTAACTCTTAACAGAACTGCAAAGACTGTAAAAGGTGGACGCCGAATGTCTTTCTCTGCACTTACTGTTGTTGGTGATCAAAAAGGTCGCGTAGGATACGGATTTGGAAAAGCTAATGACGTGTCTGAAGCTATTAAAAAGAGCATTGAACATGCCAAGAGAAATCTTGTTACAATGTCAATGAAAAATGGTACTTTACCACATGAAATTATTGGAAAATACAAGAGTTCCTCTGTTCTTCTTAAGCCTGCTTGTGCCGGTACAGGTATCAAGGCTGGCGGTGCTGTTCGTTCAGTAATGGATGCAGTTGGAATTACAGATGTTATTTCAAAATCATTGGGTTCAAGTTCTTCTGTCAATGTAGTTCGCGCAACATTCAACGCTATTGAAAATCTTATGGATGCAAAAGCGGTTGCTGCTGCTCGTGGCAAGACTCTTGACGAGTTGTGGGGTTAATTATGGCAAAGGCTAAACAGTTAAAGATTACGCTTGTAAGAAGTACAATCGGACAGAAACCTGCCAAAGTTGCCACAGTTCGCAGCCTTGGATTGAAGAAGATTAACTCTTCTGTGGTACAGGACGATAATGATGCAATTCGTGGAATGATCGCTTCTGTTGCTCATCTTGTAAAAGTAGAGGAGGCGGAGTAATGTCTGAATACAATCCAGTACTTAGCGCGCCTAAAGGTGCAAATAAAAAGCCGAAGCGTGTTGGACGAGGTTCTTCATCTGGACTTGGTACAACAGCTGGTAAAGGTAATAAAGGTCAGCAGTCTCGCTCTGGTTCTTCAACTCCTTATGTTGGATTTGAAGGTGGTCAGATGCCTCTTTACAGACGAGTTGCTAGACGAGGATTCTCAAATTATCCTTTTAAGAAGGAATTTGTTTGTATTAATGTTGGTGTTCTTGACGCAAAATTTGCTGATGGCGAAACAGTAAACAAAGAAACTCTTGCAGCGAAAGGATTCATTTCGGAAAAAGCAGCTCCTCTTGTTAAGATTCTTGGCAATGGAGATATTACAAAGAAACTTACTATTGATGTAGACAAGGTTTCTGAATCTGCAAAGGCTAAAATTGAAAAAGCTGGCGGCAGTGTAAAAGCGGCTGCGGCTGAAGAGTCTAAATAAGCGTCGGGGTAGAACATGGCAAGCAATCCAGTAGTAAATATGTTTAGAGTAAAGGAAATTCGTGTTCGCTTGCTCTTTACATTCTTGATTTTGGCAATATTCCGTTTGGGAAGTGTCCTTACAATTCCTGGCATTGATGCGACAGTTTTGTTTGATTATTTCAACAATCTTGCCGCTCAGAACAAGAATGCTTTTGCAAGTTATATGGACTTCTTTGTTGGTGGTGCTTTCTCGAACTTCTCAATTTTTATGTTGGGAGTAATGCCATATATTTCTACACAGATTATTTTGCAGCTTGCTGTGATTATTTTCCCAAGTTTGAAACGAGCCGTTCAGGAAGACGGCGGACAGCGTAAAATGGCTGCATGGACTAGAATAGGAACAGTATTTGTTTGTTTGCTTCAGGCCTATGCAGTTACAGTTTATGCCCGCTCAATTCCTGGATGCATTGTGTTCAGCTCTCTTTTGAAGTTTAATCTTTTAGCTGTGCTTACAGTAACTACGGGATCGATGGTTACTGTATGGCTCGGTGATCAGATTACAGCCAACGGTATCGGCAATGGTATCTCAATGATGATTTTTGCCGGTATTGTTGCCCGCCTTCCGAATGCTGTTGCTGAACTGGTAAGAAAAGTTTCTGCAGGCGAAATCCAGCTGGTTTTCGTTATTGTAGTGCTTGTTATGTTTGTTGCTATAATTGCGTTGGTAATATTTGAAGAATCTGGAGAAAGAAAAATTCCGGTTCATTATGCGAAACGGGTTGTTGGAAGAAAAATGTATGGTGGTCAGAACACTTATATTCCTTTCAAAGTAAATCCGTCTAACGTAATACCGTTGATTTTCGCTTCTTCACTTCTTACATTGCCATTGCAGATTGTTTCTACTTTGGGAAGTAACCAGGAATCTGCTAGGTGGATAAGCCGCCTTTCTAATATCTTGGCGCCAAATGGACTTTGGTACAATGTTTTGTTGGTCATTCTTATTGTTTTCTTTGCGTATTTCTATACACAGGTAACTTTGAATCCTGTTGAAATCGCTAAAAATATCCGTGAGAATGGCGGTTCTATTCCAGGTGTTAGCACTGATAAAACAGAGGAATACCTTAATAAAATATTGAACCGGCTTATTTTACCAGGCTCTTTGTTCTTGGCATTTATTGCTATTGTTCCATCTGTGATTCAGAGGCTGTTCAATTTCCCGCAGTCAGTTGCGATGCTGATGGGCGGAACTTCGCTTATCATTATGGTTGGCGTTGATTTGGATACCATGAGTCAGGTAGAGGCTCTTTTGAAAATGCATCATCAGGATGGATTGACAAAGAAAGGTAAGATTAGATCACGAAATCTTTAGAAAAGTTTAGAAAATCGTGCTCTAAGTAGTAGAAAAAGATTGGGAATATATGATATATTAGTTTTCACCGAATTGTCTCTCATTGCGAGGTGCTAAGATTCGGTGAGAATGTTTATTCTCAGGGGGTCTTTATGAAAGTACGAACCAGTGTAAAACCTATCTGTGATAAGTGTAAGGTAATCAAAAGAAACGGAATTATCCGTATCATTTGTTCAAACCCAAAACACAAGCAGAGACAGGGCTAAGGAGTAACAGATGGCTCGAATATCGGGAGTTGATATCCCAAATAAACACATAAGTATTGCTTTAACTTATATTTATGGTATCGGAAATTCTTTGGCAAAAAAAATTCTTGAAGAAGCTAAGATTGATCCAGCTAAAATGGCTAATGATCTTACTCAGGATGAAATTGCAAAGATTCGTGATATTCTGGATAAGAACTACAAGGTTGAAGGTCGTCTTCGCTCAGAAATCGGTCTTAACCTTAAACGCCTTATTGATATTGGCTGCTACCGCGGTCTGAGACACAAGAGAAGTCTTCCGGTTCGTGGTCAGAGAACACGCACAAATTCTCGTACCCGCAAAGGTAAGAAGAAGACTGTTGCTAACAAGAAGAAGTAGGGCGGAGGAAACTAATGGCTACAGCTAAAAAACGAAAGGAAAAGAAAAGCGTTTACGAAGGTAATGTTTACATTCAGGCAACGTTTAATAATACTATCGTTACAATTACAGACTTGAATGGTAATGCTCTCTCTTGGGCGTCATCAGGCGGTCTTGGTTTCCGTGGAGCAAAGAAATCTACTCCATTTGCTGCTCAGTCAGTTGCAGAAACAGCTGTTCAGAAAGCAGTAAGCTACGGTTTGCGAGAAGTTCATGTTTATGTAAAAGGACCTGGAATGGGACGTGAAAATGCTATCCGTTCTTTGGGTGCCATGGGATTAAGAGTAAAATCAATCCATGATATTACTCCGATTCCACATAACGGATGCCGACCTCGCAAGACTCGCCGTATGTAACGGAACCGAAAAGATAGTAATCCTGTCTGCCGGATGTCAGTGGCAGACTGTTTTGACAGATTTGTCTAAACGAAGTTATAAGCCAGCATAAAAACTGGTTTGTCTGATGTAAAGTGAGGGGGTTGAGTTTTTTCAACCTCAAGAGGAGTTCTGATGGCTCGCAAAAATCTGCTTAAAGGTTTTAAGAAACCAAAAGGTATTACTTTTGAGCATCTTGAGACTAATCCGAATTATGGTAAGTTCACTGCTTATCCTTTTGAAACAGGGTTCGGCACAACTGTAGGAAATACTTTGCGCCGTGTTTTGCTTTCATCAATTCAGGGTTACGCCATCACATCTATTCGCATCACATCGTATGATGCTGATGGAGTGCCGCACGTAATCTCAAGTGAATTTGAAGCAATCCCGAATGTTTCTGAAGATACATTGGAAATCATTAACAGTCTTAAACAGATTCGATTGCGTCTTCCTAACGATGTGGAACAGGACACTATCCTTTATGAATTTAAAGGACCTGGTGTTGTAAAGAGCGATGATCTTGCTAAAGAGAATCAGCTTGAAGTTATGACTAAAGATATGCTTGTCTTTACAATGATGGAAGGCTGTCATCTTGATATTGAAATGCAGGTTGATCTTGGTCGCGGCTATGTTCCTGCTGAAGTAAACGAACACTATATTGAAGTTGTTGGTACACTTCCAATGGATGCAATCTTTACTCCTGTGCCAAAGGTAAAGTATTCTATTGAACCTTGCCGAGTAGGACAGCGAAATGATTACGATAAGCTTGTTCTTGAAATTTGGACAGATGGAACAATTGCACCTGAAGATGCATTGGCAGAAGCTGCAAAAATTGCGAAAGATCATTTCTCAATTTTTGTAAACTTTAATGACAGTGATGTCGCTAGTGGTGATGAAGACAGCGAGGATGATGCAAGAATTAAAGAAATTCTTAATACTCCTGTTGAAGAATTGGAACTTTCAGTTCGTTCTTCAAATTGTCTTAAAAATGCAAATATTCGCACTATTGGTGAATTAACAAAAAAGACAGAAGATGATATTGCAAAGACTCGAAACTTTGGAAAGAAGAGTCTTACAGAAATCAAAGAAAAACTTCAGGAATGGGGCTTGACTCTTGGAATGACTGACTATAGTCATCTGAAGAATGCTGCAAACTTAACAAAGCAGAAGGAAGAAACAGATGAATCATAGAAATGGTTTTAATCCGCTTTCGCGCACAACAGCACACCGTCGTGCAATGTCACGCAACATGGTGACTTCACTCTTTAGATTTGAACGTATTACTACAACAAAGGCTAAGGCTCTTGAAGTTCGTAAGGCTGCTGAAAAATTAATTACTAGAAGTAAAGTTGATTCGGTTCACAATCGTCGTGAAGCTGCAAAATTTATTGCAGATGAAAAGATTTTGAACAAACTTTTTACTGAAATCGGTCCTAGAATGAAAGACCGCAATGGTGGTTATACTCGTGTTCTTAAAATTGGTTTCCGACAGGGTGATGCCGCTGATATGGTTATTCTTGAACTTGTAGATTATAAGCTTGATACTGAAGCGAAAGAGGACAAAGCTGACGCTAAGGCAAAAAAGCCTGCAAAATCTGCTGAAGAAAAGAAAGTGCCTGCTAAAAAGTCTGCCTCTGCAGAAAAGAAACCTGCTGCAAAGAAAACTTCTGCAGCAAAGAAAACAACTGCTAAGAAAACTGCTGAAACTAAAGCAGAAAATGCAGATAAGGAGTAGGAAATGTCTAAGAACCATCGTGGAACTGGTATCCGTTCACTTCCAGCGCACGGAAGAGCTACTTGCCCTATCTGTAAGAAGACAGATGTAAAATGTCTTTATGAAAAAGAAGTTGACGGTCAGACTTTAAACATCTGCAAAGTGTGCAATGCTACTTTGAAGAATAAAGAAAGAGCTGCTGCTAAGGCTGCGGCAAAAGCGGCGCCTGCTGCTGAAGAATCTGCACCAGCTGCAGAGTAAAAAAATAAATAGGAGCATAAAATGGCTACTAGAAGAAGTCCTCGTTTTAAAGAATGTAGAAGACTTGGTGTAAACGTATGTGGACACCCTAAAGCACTGGAAAGAGCAAATTCCCCTGCTTTTGCTAAAAAAAAGAAGGTTTCAGAATATGGTCTTCAGTTGATTGAAAAACAGAAGGTTAAGGCATATTACGGAATCCTTGAAAAACAGATGAGAAGATATTTTGAGGCGGCAGCTCGTGCCACTGGTAATACTGGTGATGAATTGCTTATTCTTTTGGAACGTCGTCTTGATAATCTTGTATACCGTGCTGGTTTTGCTAAGTCTATTCGTCAGGCTCGCCAGATGGTTAGTCATGGACACTTTACTGTTGACGGAAAGAAAGTTAATATTCCTTCTTTCTCTGTAAAAGTTGGACAGACAATCGCTTTGAGTGAAAAAGCTCAGAAGTCAGGTGCTTTGAAAGCAATCTTCCTTGAAGACAAGGCTGGAAAACTTGAATATATTGAAAAGAATGTTGATGGCTTTAGCGCTAAGTTCAGCCGCTTGCCTCTTCGTGCTGAAATTCCAGTTGATGTAAAGGAAAATCTTGTAATCGAATACTATTCTAAATAGTGCTCGGGCGATAACAAACGGCAGTCCAATGTGGCTGTCGTTTTTTTTGTTTAACAAAATCTCTTCCATAAGAAATTAAAATAAATTATATTTATGGAAAATTATTTTTTATTTTCGGAGGAAAATATGAAAAAATCACTTGGTGTTCTTGCTTTTGCTTCTGCGGTTTTTGCATTGGCGGGCTGTTCTAAAAAAGCTAGTGATACTGTAAAAATTGGCGGAGTTGCACCTCTTTCTGGAAGTGTTGCTGTATATGGTGTTGAATGCAAAAACGGCATTGATCTTGCTGTAGAGGAAATTAATGCGGCTGGCGGAATTGCAGGAAAAAAGATTGAATTTATCTGCGAGGATGATGAAGGTTCTCCGGATAAAACTGTGAATGCGTTTAAAAAGCTTATCACAAAAGATGGCGTGAAATATGTTATTGGTTCGTTGACAAGCGGCTGTACACAGGCGATTACAACTTTGGCTCAGGCTAGCAAGGTAATTCAGATTGCGCCTGCTGCTACTTCACCGGCGATTACTGATGCTGGAAATTATATTTTCCGAGCATGTTTTATAGATCCTTTCCAGGGAACTGTTGGCGGCAAGTTTGCGGCTGAAAATTTGAAGGCAAAGCGTGCTGCTATTCTTTATGACAGCGGAAATGACTATTCTGTAGGTCTTTCTGAAAATTTCCAGACTTCTTTTAAGGCTAACGGCGGCGCAGTTGTTGCTCTTGAGTCTTATTCTACTGGCGACAAGGATTTTAATGCTCAGCTTACAAAAATCAAGAATGCTAAGCCGGATGTTGTTTATTTGCCTGACTACTATGGAACTGTTGCTTTGATTGCAAAGCAGCTTAGAGCTCAGGGAATTAATACTCCGATTGTTGGCGCTGATGGCTGGGATGGACTTACTGCTAATGCTGGCGACGAGGTTTTGAACGGTTTCTATTCAAACCATTATGCTGAAGATTCTACAGAGCCGGCTGTTCAGAATCTTGTAAAGGCTTTCAAGGCGAAATACAACAAGGCTCCGAATTCTTTTGCGGTTCTTGGATATGATTCTGTTTATATGCTGAAAGATGCTATTGAGGCTGCTGGAACTTTGGATGTTGAAAAAGTTCGCGATGCTCTTGAGAAAACTGACGGCAATTATGTTACAGGTCATATTACTTTTGATGAAAAGCGAAATCCTGTAAAGTCTGCGGTTATGATTGAATTTTTAAAAGGCGCGGATGGAAAAATCACAACAGCGTATAAGACTACAGTAAACCCGTAGGGAAAAACATCCTTGTTTTTCCCTGCTTACGAGAAAATCTGGCGATTTTCTCGCTCGGCGAGGGGCGGGCGTCCGTGCCCGCTGCGGGTTGAGATGGCTGGTTTTTTAGCTGAACTAGAGGAAAGATATTTTTTTTAGGAAAGGGCGCTGCCAGAATGAATGGCAGCGCCTTTTTTTATGTTTTTTTGTTGTTGGTCAAATGGTTGGCGAAGGAACTTGCGCGGGTACCCGAACAGGGTCCCCTGTGAGAGCCCCGCCGCCAGCGAAGGGGCGGTTCTAACCGCCCTGATAAAAATATACAGAAAAGACAGTTGCGCGGTTTGCGCGGTGTGGAACTTGCGCGGGATTGGAAGGGGCGCGCAGCGCGCCGTTTTTGGAGAAAGCCAAAAACGG
>SAMEA104315436__coassemble_1142_pt1 | contig 19707 bp, 13 predicted proteins | sample SAMEA104315436__metabat2_high_PE_011 | metagenome-assembled genome bin SAMEA104315436 (sample SAMEA104315436) | gut metagenome | biome: Monkey gut; feature: monkey-associated habitat; material: faeces | place: China | collected 2013 | reverse complement strand
ATGAAAATCGCGGCGGACGGCGAAGGAGCAACAAGGCTTGTGCAATGCACTGTGAACGGAGCGAAAACCGTGGAAGCAGCGCGCGGCCTCGCAAAAGAAGTAATTTCTTCATCGCTTGTAAAAGCCGCAATGTTCGGAAGCGACGCGAATTTCGGACGTTTTCTGTGCGCAATGGGCTACAGCGGAATTGAATTCACGCCGGCAAAAACAAGCATCTGGTTCACAAGCAAGGGAAACGCAAAACGATACTTTGAAAACTACGAGGATTTTGACGTTCACGGGGAAAACAGCGTTCTTGTTTACAAAGACGGCGTTCCTGAAAACTTCGACGAGGAAAAAGCAAAGAAAATAATGAGCGAGGAAGCCGTTGAAATTCTTGTTCAATGCAAGGACGGAGAATGCTCCGGAACCGCATGGGGTTGCGACTTGACTTATGACTACGTTAAAATCAACGGTGACTACAGAACATAAAAGCAAGGAAAAATATGACAGAACTAGAAATACAAAAAGATGAAAACCGCGGCAGACTTCTGGACAACGAGCACTGGTCTGACGTTTTGATTCAGGCAATGCCCTACTTCAAGCAGTGGGTTGGAAAAACCGTTGTTGTAAAATACGGCGGAAACGCAATGCTCAACGAAGACTTGAAGCAGGCTGTTATGAAAGACATTGTTCTTTTGAACACAATCGGCGTAAAAGTCGTGCTGGTTCACGGTGGCGGACCGGAAATCAACAAGATGCTTGACCGGGTTGGAAAAGAATCAAAATTCGTGAACGGACTGCGCTACACGGATTCAGAAACGATGGAAATTGTGCAGATGGTTCTTACCGGAAAACTGAACAAGGATATTGTTGGAATTCTTCTTCAGGAAGGCGGAAGAGCGGTCGGACTTTCAGGCGTTGACTCAGGCTTGCTCCGCGCGAAAAAAATTGACAAAGACGGAGCTGACCTAGGTTTTGTAGGCGAAGTTACACAGGTGAACCCGGAAATCATAAACGATTTGCTTGAAAAAGACTTTATTCCTGTAATTTCAACAGTTGCGCTTGGCGAAACCGGCGACCAGAGCCGATACAACATCAACGCAGATACAGCCGCCGCAAAAATCGCAGTTGCACTGAAAGCAGAAAAATTTGTTCAGCTTACAAATGTCGCAGGCGTTCTGAAAGACGTGAACGACCCGAAATCGCTGATAACACGCATTCCAATGCCGACCGTTCCGCAGCTTATTGAAAACGGAATTATCGCCGGCGGAATGATTCCAAAAGTAGAATGCTGCATGATTGCGCTGAAAGGCGGCGTTCCAAGAACGCACATAATCGACGGCCGCGTTCCGCATTCCCTTCTGATAGAAATGTTCAGCGACCGCGGCATCGGTACAATGATTTATTAATTTCAGAGGAAACTGCAAACAGGATGTTTGCACTGCGCTAGCCTGCTTGCAGGCTGAAAATGCAAAATGGCAGGACGCTATTTTGCATTTACGGTACAATGATTTATTAGTTCAGAAGAAACTGCAAACAGGATGTTTGTGATTTATTAAATTGCCCGAATGTCGAGTTTTTGTAAAAAAAATAAAAGCGTAGGCAGATTTACAGTTTGTGAAGATTTTTGGCGATTGAATCACTAAAAGTGCGGAGCACCTGGATTAATTCAAGCGTAGCGCGAGCCAAATCCATCTGAAGCAAACTGGAAATATGCCGAAAGAGCTCTTTTCATAATTCGTAAAAAAGCTCGACATTCAGGCTAAATTCAAAAAGAGGAATCTTTATGGGAAATCCAAAAGTTTTAAATAATTACGGAAGTTTTGACATCACTTTTGCAAAAGGCAAAGGCTCAACACTAACAGATGTAAACGGAAAAAAATACATTGATTTTCTGGCAGGAATTGCGGTAAACGTCCTGGGACATAACTACAAACCGCTTGTAAAGGCAATTTCAAAACAGGCGAAAAGACAAATCCACGTCTGCAATTACTTCACAAGCGATGTGGGAATTGAATACGCAGACAAGCTGCTTGCCGCAACAGGATTTGAAGGCGTCTACTTTGGAAATTCCGGCGCAGAAGCAAATGAAGCCGCAATAAAACTTGCGCGAAAGTACGGACAGCTTAACGGCGGCTCAAAAAGAAAGACAATTGTAACGCTCGACAAATCTTTCCACGGAAGAACACTTGCCACATTGACAGCAACAGGCCAGCAGAAATTCCATATAGACGCGTTCGCTCCGTATCCTGAAGGATTCAAAACAATCGAAGCGAACAATTTTGACGCGCTGAAAGACGCATTCGACGACACAACAGCCGCTCTTTTCATGGAGCCGGTTGAATGCGAGGGCGGCGTTATTCCTTTGCAGCCGGAATGGGCAAAAGCGGCGGCAAAAGCGGCACGCGACGCCGGAGCAATTGTAATGTGCGATGAAGTCCAGACAGGAATGGGACGCTGCGGCGCGCTGATGGCAAACACCGCGCTCGAAATCAACCCGGAAGTAGTAACATTTGCAAAAGCCATTGCAGGCGGCGTTCCAATGAGCGCCTGTCTTTACCGCGGAAAAGGAAACGTTTTCCAGGCCGGCGACCACCAGTCAACATTCGCAGGAAACCCGCTGGCCTGCGCAGCGGCAAACGTTGTGCTAGACACAATAACCGCACCAGGATTCTTTGAAAGCGTTTCAGAAAAAGGTGAATACATAAAAAATGCAATTTCAAGCTGGAACATTCCGTTTGTAAAGGAAATCCGCGGAAGAGGTCTTGTAATAGGTGTTCAAGTTGAAAAAAATCCCGTGGAAATAGAAAAAGCATGCCTTGAAAACGGACTGCTTTTCTCAACAGCAGGAAGCGATGTTCTTCGCTTTGTTCCGCCGCTGAACATAACCTACAAGGAAATCGATGCAGGACTTGCAATCCTGAAAAAAGTTCTTGAAGAAACTAAATAGCCTGAACAGGAAAAACTATGAAAAAGACTGTATATATTTTTGGCCATAAGAATCCGGACACAGACTGCGCAGTTGCCGCAACTGCCTATGCGCGCCTGAAACAGCTTTTAGGCTGCGACAACTATATCGCCGCACGAGCCGGACATTTCAATCCGCAGACTGACTATGTGTTCAAGAAATTCAACGTTAAGTCGCCGAAATATATGCCGTCCCTGACCCCGAAAGTTGAATACTTCATGGAAAATGAAACAATGACCGTTCAGGGGGATGTTCCAGTCTGGAATGCAATCAGAAAACTTCAGCAGACACAGCTGCGCGCAATTCCGGTTGTAGACAAAAACGGAAAATACAAGGCGCTGCTCCATTATTCAGCGTTTGCCCAGAAAATTCTTACAATTTTAAATCCTGAGGCAAAAGTAAACATTTCAACAAGCATTGGAAACATCATAAAAACAATGAATGCGCAGCCGCTCGTTGTTTCAAACCAGGAGGAAATCTTCAAGTCTTCAATTCTGGTAGGCGGCGCAAGCGACAAAGCCTTTGAGGCAATGCTGGACGAACACGCAAGCGAAAACGTAATTGTAATCACTTCGGACCGGAAAGAAATTTACGAAGAATGCATAAGCCGCAAAGTGAAGCTGCTGATTATCACTTCAGGCTACATTCTGAGCAAGGAACTGAAGGAAAAAGCCCAGAAAAACGGCGTAAGCGTAATAATGAGCCCTTACACAACGAGCGACACAGTAATGATGATTGCCTACTCAACTCCGGTTGAACTTATGGCGGACCCGGAAATCAAGGCAGTTCACATAAACGATACAATTTCAAAAATCAGAATGACAATGCAGGACTCGCCAATCCGCAGGCTTCCTGTTGTGGACGAAAACGACAAAGTCATAGGAATCATATCAGAACACGACCTGAACAACGAGCCGAACATTGAAATAATCCTTGTTGACCACAACGAAATTCTTCAGGCAGTTGAAGGAATCGAGCACTACAAGATTATCGAGGTAATCGACCACCACAGGATAGGCTCAATAAGCACAACATATCCAATAACATTCATAAACAAGCCGCTCGGCTCAACTTCAACAATAATCGCAACGCTTTACCAGGAAGCGAAAATTCCAATTCCAAAGGACATTGCCTCAATACTTCTGTGCGGAATTCTAAGCGACACACTGATTCTGCAGTCCACAACCACAACCGACACGGACCGCCAGACAGCTGAATACCTAGCGAACATCACCGACCTTGACATCCAGGCGCTCGGAAAAGAAATTCTGACAGCCGGAAGCGGAATCAAAGGACGAACAGCATCAGAAGTAATCCACCAGGACATGAAGGAATACCAGGAAGAAAAAGGCTCTTACACAGTAAGCCAGATAGAAGTGAGCAACATAAAAGAAATTCTTGACCGCAAGGAAGATTTTATGACAGAGCTTGAATTTGAGCGCCGCGGAAACAAGGCGATTTTCTCGGCTCTGCTCGTAACCGACATAACGCAGCTTTCCTCAATTCTGCTTATTGCCGCCGACCCGAAATTTGAAGCCTTTGTAACCTTCCCGAAAATGGAGGAGCACACCTACTACCTGAAAGACGTTGTAAGCCGCAAAAAGCAGCTCGTGCCGCTCCTTTCCGAGCAAGTGGAGAATTTTGAGAGATAGAATTTTGAATAGATAATAAAAAACAGCCCCGGAGCGAACAACTCCAAGGCTGAATGTACTTTACAAGAACTGTTTAATTAGATTTCTATGCAGTTACAGCAAGTTTTGCGGAACACACGCATTTTTCATAACGCTCGCTGCCTGGCTTTGTTGCAAGTTTCACCTCGTAAGCGCCTGCTGCAGTTCCAGAAGGAATATACGCTTCAATAATGCTTGAGCCGATTCTGTTATAGCTTTCAACACGAATCTCGGTTTTGTCAGAAGCAACAAGAAAAACTCCCTGAGCTTCGTCATCCGAATCAAAAGAAACATTCTTTCCTTTTATTCTGAGCATTGAGCCTGAAACAAATTCCAGAGCATCACTTTCCTTGCCGTTATTCAGAATTGAACACATCTCTTTGATTGCAGGAATCTGAACATAGCCGCTGCCTGCCTGTTTGTAGGTCGCATTTTTAACCATCTCGTCCGCCGCATCGTCCTTGAATCTGAATACAGTTGTTATGCGATGGTTAGAACTTCCTGCCACAAAACCATCGTTCAGTTTTGCAACAGTACCATTTGCCTTATTAAACATCCAGCCGAACGGAAGCTCAACCTTGTAGCCAAGATTTACAAAATGCTTAACCCTGTCATTCAGAACAGAAAGAACCGCACGGGCATCAGCTTCTGTAATTGTTGAATTGTAACTGATAATTTCCTTTATAAGCTGTTCGTTGTCCATAGTCTGGTCAACAACACTTCTAAAGCAATATTTGTCTTTGCCCTCATTTACTTTGAGGGAATTCTGATAGGTATAAATCTGTACCATAGTAAAAATCCTTCTTCTGCTATTTTCCTGCGGCAGAAGGCGCACATTTGCCATTCCGGCTTAGCGAAAATCCATAAATTGACAAAAGAAGAAGGATAAACTATAATTCTAATATTGGATTTCGAGAATTGGTTTATCCAACTTCTTGACTAGAGCCGCTCTAAGTTTTACCAGAACTTAAGCGGCTTCATTTTTTACGGCTGTGTTTACAGCCACAAGAACCATCATAGGCCCACCTCCTGTGTAAGCGAGCCGGTCAGAGCTCGCGGTGTTTTATAGAAAAGCGTTAAAAAAAATTGCGATGCAGCAATTTTTTAGCTTATCCTTTATTTACGATTCAAAATCGCATTAATTTCTTCAAGCTGCTCATCGGTAAGACTTGCGGCTTTTCCAGCAAAATTCAACACAACCTCTTTTGCAAGCCGGTTAGCATTGATTTTTTCCATATCAATCTGAACAAGCTTTCTGTCTTCGTTCAACTCTGCCTCATGCAGTTTTTTACATTCCTCATCGCTCAAGCCATATTTTGAGCAAATCTGTTCCGTTAAGGTCGGCGGAATATCACGGGTTCCGCTTTCTATGGCAGAAAGATATGAAGATTTTATGCCAAGCTTATCCGCCATATTCTTAAGCATTTCCCTTTTATCAATCCTAAGATGCTTCAAGAACTCGCCGTACTCGCTAATCTGCCTTTCGTCTGCCATAAATACCCCTTCTTTCCCTCCGCTCCTCGCTACCTAAGATAATATTAACATATCTATATTAAATTATCAAGTTGATAATAATTTAATATGTATAAATCTTTTTGTCAAGAGAGAAAATATTTTTTTAATTATGACAGATCTTTTTATGATGATAATACAAAAACTCCTGGTGTCCTTATTTCAGCCAGCGTAGTTTCATAAAGGAATAAGTTCCCCATAAATAAATCTATTCTTTTAATCCAATAAAATTCTTTAGGTCCTCAAAACTTTTCACATGCTTATATTTTACGCTTCTTGTGGAAACGACATTGAACAGTTTTTCCGCGCACTTGATTTTATTACGTTCAATTGTGCTAAGTTCCATGCTTTCAAGATTGTCAACGCCTTTAGTTTCAGCAATGAAAAATACATGCTTTACCTTGTCTTTATCAAATGCTATTGCCCAGTCTGGAGCATAATTTCCTACAGGAGTTGGAATCTGGAATGAACGTGGCAAGCGTGCATAAACAACAACTTCAGAAGCACCATCCAAATCATTTACAAACTTCCATTCAATATTACTGTCAGTAAATACTAAATCCTGAATACACTTTGTTGCCTCAAATGGAGTTTTATCTGGTAAATGGGGAGCTGTAAAAATACTTGAATCATAAGTATCTTCAAGTTCGTGATATTCAATGTGTTCAACAATTTTTGTGGATTTCTGAGCGTTGATAATATTAATAACATCACGAATAAACTTTTCAGGATTGAATCCAAACTGCTCAAGCTCTTTTACAGTAAGTTGACTCAGAATTGTTGCAACAGTTTTACGAGTAAGTTTACAGCCCTTAGCAATATCACCAACTAGGTCATATTTTACAGAACTTGCAACAGCACGACTCAAAGATTTTGATTCAGAATTTGCATTGCCAAAAGCAGTTCCAGAACGAACCTGACTTTCATCAATCTTAGACTTCTGCTTACCAATCTCCAGAGTGTAGCGCATAGGTACAACTTTTAAATCACTTTTAATGGCCTGAACCGCATTTGTAATCAATTCATCGCTATTAAAATGGCAGCTATAAGTGTACTTATGATTTATCTTCTTCCAAAGTTCCTGAAAAATGTCTTTGTCAAAGTTTTTATTAAGAGGGTTTCCGTTTTTCCATTGTGGCTTCTGACCGTTATCAATCATGCCAGCAAGAACAGAAGGATTATAAACAGCCTGAATCAATTTCTGAACCTGATCAAAAATCTCTGTGGTAGCATTTGCATTCTGGAATAATTCTTCTGGCAATGCCTGATGTAATGTAGCAGGAAGATTCTGGATAGTTTGTTCTTCAACAGCTGTTTTATAAGTATCAGTTGGCTTATCTTCATCATCAATGTAATTATTTCTAACCAAATAATTATGAATGATATTTGCCTGCTTTGAATCAATCTCAAAGGTCTGACCACAAACCGTAATTGTCTTTCCTTCAAAGTAATCAGTATTAGCAATCTTTGGTCTAGAATCACTAAGTTCAGCTGTAATATCTTTCTGAAGCCCATCAACAAAATCGCGGTAACTTTCACTTGCAATTACTGTAAGAGTATTTACTTGATGAATAGCATCAGCCAAAACTTCCTTATCCTGACGAGCACCATCTTCATTTACACAAAGACGCATACCTCGTCCAACTTCCTGACGACGGCTGATGTTATTGTCAGAATGTTTAAGAGTACAAATCTGGAATACGTTAGGATTGTCCCAACCTTCACGCAATGCAGAATGAGAGAATATAAAACGAATCGGCATGGCAAAATCCAGAAGCAAATCTTTCCGCCTTAAGATTAAATCGTAAGTTGAAATATCCTCGTCACTGTCACCAGAAGAATCTGTCAGTTTGCCTTTTTTATCACGGCTGAAATAACCTTCATGGCATTTACTGATTTCGGAAGAAGTTGTAAGCAGAACTTTTTGATAATAGCTGTCTGGATTTATATCAATAAAATCATTCATCACAGAACGATATTCCTCTTCAAACATCTTTCCGTATTCACCAGGAACTTCATTTCCGTATTCATCGTAAGCGCGGTACTTTGCAACTTCATCAATAAAGAACAATGAAAGAACTTTAATTCTTAATCCCTGGTCATAGAATTCTTTTTCTTTTTCAAAATGACTGCGGAGCGTTTCGCGAATCTGAACTCGGCGAATGTCTTTTTCTGCAACGTTGCCGGTCATCTCGCCAACTTTAAGAACAGTCGGGTCAGTATTGTTGCTTACAGGCTGATTAAAGCGGATAAGGTTTTCTTGCGGCAAGATTTCCGCAATGTAAAGTCCTTTGTACTCAGGAAGCCCTTTACTTGCTTCATCAAGCTTGTCTCCCTGATTAAGTTTTACGCACTGTCTTTTGATTCCATTATTCTGCTTTACTTCAATCTCAAGCTTTACTTGTGGAGCGGAATGAGGAGAAAGAATAATTGAATCGGCATAGATATAAGTATTTGTTCCTGCAATGTTTTCAAGCTTAAAGCCTTTTACTTCAATCTTTTTTACAAGCTTCTGATTGTATGCATCCAGAGCATCCAGGCGGTAAACAAGATTATGCTGAATTTTATGAGTTGCCGAATAATTGATTACAAACAAAGGCTTAAACTGAGTCAAGGCTTTTTGAGTAGCGGACTTTTCATCGCCCATTCTCTGAGGCTCATCCAAAATCAAAATCGGCCTGTTTGCTGCAATTACATCAATCGGACGGCGACTTGCAAACTCATCACGTTTTGTATAAATAATGCGGGCAGCTTCATTTCCTTTGCGGCCTTCAACATTTTTTTCTTTGTTCAGCGAAGTATTAAAAGCCTGTGTGTTGATAATCATTACATTTATATCGCTACTTGCAGAAAACTGGTCTATCATATTCAATCGTTTTGAATTGTAAATGAAAAATCTGATTTTCTTTCCATACTGCTGCATAAAATGTTCTTGAGTATATTCAAGGCTTTTGTAAATTCCTTCACGGATTGCAACAGAAGGAACAACAACCATAAACTTGCTCCAGCCATAAGCCTTGTTCAGTTCATACATTGTCTTGGTGTAAACATAAGTTTTACCGGTTCCAGTTTCCATTTCAATGTCAAAGCTCGGAACTCCAGCAGTATGCTCAATTTTATCGGAACGGATAATGAAATTTGCATCCTGAATCTTATGGATATTTTCCAAAAGTTCTTTTTCGCCAAGAATTAAATCTGCATTGCGGTAGCCGTTATCTGCCTGTTCAAGTTCTTCATCATTTTCATTTGTCTGCTGTTGTTTCAGCATCTCATCAGTAAACAGAACGCTGGAATCTCCTGGATTTTTAACCTGCGGCATAATTCCTTTATCGCGTAAATACTGAACTTTATCTGCAAACTGCTGGCCTTCAAAACATTTTACAATAGCATCTACAGCCTGTGTCTGGTATTTTTGTATTTTAAATGTGAATTTCATTTACTTTTCCTTTGATTTATTCTCAATTTCCTTTATAGAATCCAAAAAAGCCTTTTCCACATCGCTCAATGTTTTCTGCTGATACTTTTTGTATTCTCCCTTTGCTTTTTCCACCGCTTCATCATGGCTGATTGAACCATTACCTTGCAATAGTTGTTCTCCGCTCATAGTAAGAATTCTATCAAGATGTTCTGCCCAATCTTTCATTGTCATAGTCTGGTGCCGTTCTGCCTGACGTTCTGCAAAATCAAGATATCCAGAAACGATTTGCCCCAATGCTCGCAGTTCTTTTTCATCAAGATAATTTTTGGCAATAACGGCATCTTTTAAATGAGGTCTGTCACCTTCAAAAGTTTTTAACCCCATAAATTCTTTTTCTGCATCGGCTCGATTATAAATAACTTCTGCCGCAGTCTGACCATGAACTGCAAAATGCATTTTGTTCTGAACTTTCTTAAAGAACTCAATAGAAGTATCTGAACGAGGATTATAGTCAATGCTTGTAGCATAAATATCCAAAACTTGACGGTAGAACACCTTCTCGCTTGCACGAATATCACGAATACGAGCCAAAAGTTCAGGCCAGTATTCACCACCACCAAGCTGCTTTAAGCGGTTATCATCAAGAGTAAACCCTTTACGGATATATTCATTCAGCCTTTTTGTAGCCCACTGTCGAAACTGTGTACCACGAAGCGATTTTACACGATAGCCAACAGAAATAATTACATCCAGATTGTAGTAGTTTGTAGGTTTTGTTTTATCAGAAGAAAAGTCGGAAATTCCGATTTTTCTTTTTGCTTCAGATTCTATAAGTTCTCCCTCTTCAAAAATGTGAAGAATATGTTCGTTTATTGTTGAACGCGATTTTTCATACAAAGAAGCCATCTGTTCAATAGTCAGCCAGACAGTTTCTTCATCGAAAATTACTTCAACATTCAAAGTTTCTTTATCAGTTTTAAAGATTGCAATTTCTTTTGTCATTTTGTTACCTGTCTACAACTCTATCAAAATAAACTATTCTACAGCACCTTCCTTACAGTATCTGGACTGTAGGTCGTAAAAATCTGCTCGAAGTTAGTGATAAGGCTGTCGCCGTCTTTTGAATTAGCAGGGTCGCGCATTACAAAATAATACGGCTTTTCCTTTGCAATTTCGGTGATTGTCGCTTCGTCTACGGTGTCATCAAAGCAGGCCATAAGATAATTGCCTTCCACACAGAAAACTTCTTTGCCGTTAATTTTCTTTGTTTCAATTTTGCTTGAAAGCATAATGCCCAGATCAAGCATTGTCTGGAACAGAAGGTCTTCGCCTGTGCGGTCTGCCTTGATGTTGTTCTTAAACCAGTCAGTTTTATCGATGTGGTCTGGAGAGTAGTAAACGTCTTCCATGTTGGAGGAGTCGATTTTGAGAACGCGGAAGCCTATATCAAGGTCTTTTGTTGTAAGAGGGCTATCCTCTTTGATTTTCTTTCCTGCCCGACGAATACGTTCCTTGCCAATTTCGCAGATGTTTTTGTAGCCAGCTTTGTAGGCTTCAGTATTTTCATCACATTCTTGTTGTAACTGCACCATTACAAATTTGCATTTATCATTTTCTTTAGCATTTAATTCAAGCACAGCATGAGCTGTTGTTGCTGAGCCTGAGAAGAAATCAAGAACAATATCACCTTGTTCAACATTTGCCATCTTCAAGAATCTTTTTATTAATGAGGGAGTTTTGGGATAATCAAAAACGGCTGTAGAAAAGAGTGATTTCACAACTGTAGCTCCATCATTTGTTTCTTCTATCCAAGTTGCATATTTCTTAGTTTTTTCTTCCCCTTCAAGCGGAGCAAAAATTTTTTCATAAGGAATCCATGTACCATCTTTTTGTTTGATAAATTCTACACGGCCTTCTTCTATATTTTTTGTCATGGTGCTGGCACCGTGGCGCCAGCGCCCGTCAAATTTGGCTAAATTTGACGGGCGCTGGCTATCTTTTTCAATAACAATCGGATAAACATCAGTTCCATCTGGTGCTTTAATTGGGTAGTATAAATTAGGTCTGTCTTCTCTACGGCTATTAGATCCCCATTTTCTTAGTAACTGTGTTTTATAATACCGTCCTTTTTCCTTATCAAACTTTGGATATACATCTCCAGTTTTAATTTCTTCCCCAGCAACAAAAAAATCTTTATTTTTTGCATAACAGAGAATATATTCATGCACAGCTGCGTAATATCGGCTGTCCTGTCTTCCACCTCTTCCTTTCCAGTTTATAATTGCAACAAAATTATTTTCTCCAAAAATCTCAGTACAAATCTTCTTCAAGTTATCAACTTCATTATCATCAATGCTGATAAAGATAACCCCATCATCCGACAGCAAATCTCTTGCCAATTTCAGCCGAGGGTATATCATATTCAGCCAGTCGGTGTGGAATCTTCCGTTGCTTTCAGTGTTGCGGGTATAGTTGTCTACAAGCTGGTTTCCTTCTTTATCAAAGTTTCCGCTCTTCTCTCTAAACTCTAAGTTCTCAGTTCTAAAATCATCGTTATACACAAAGTCATTTCCTGTGTTGTACGGCGGGTCAATATATATCATTTTGATTTTGCCAAGATATGTTTCCTGCAAAAGCTTCAACGCTTCAAGGTTATCGCCTTCAATATAGATGTTTTCGGTTGTATCAAAATCAACAGATTCTTCACGGCAGGGACGCAAGGTTTTGTTTATAGGAGCATTCGCAAGCAGGACGGACTTCTTCTTGTCCGGCCACGTAAACTGGTAACGTTCCTCACGTCCTTCAACAAGAGTATTAGAAAGCTCCTGCTTGAGCATATCAAAATCTATCTTGTAATCTCTCCGTTTTCGTCTTTTGCTTCAGTTACGCAGTTTGGAAAAAGGGCTGCTATTTTGCTTACGTTCTCGTCAATCTTGTTCAGTGAATGCATTTTTAGGTGGGTCATTTATTGTTCTCCTATAATTTTCTTATACTTTTGTTGTAATTTTCAGTATTATATGCTATATTATTAGCAGATCCATTTAAGGTGAAAGCGGGCTTCATGCCATGCGTTGCGAAAGCAACCTAGCCTTATACCGGGTCTATCTTTTTTGCCTCCAACGGATTTTTTGGCGTATAGTAATTATTTGGATATTTATCAAAATCGAAAATATCATGAATTAAGTTAATCTTTTCCTTTATATAATTGTAATACCTAAAATCATAGTTCTGATATGCCCTTTGTACAGTCCATAAGATATAATCAGCGGCCTGTAACAATGTTATTTCTGAAGTTTGCTGGATAAAAGTCCTAATTTTGCTTTCATTCTTCTGACCCCATTTTTCTTCAAAAATAGAAATTGCCTTTTGTACAGCATCTGACATATTTTTCTGTCTTACAGTATTTCCCATCGCAGAAAAATATAAATCAATTTCAGTGTAAAGGTGCAATCTGTTTTCAAGCAATTTTGAAACTAAATACTCATATAACTTAGCAGACTGCAAATCAAATTTTTTCCTGAATAAGTCTTCTTTCTTTCTTGCAACAATGCAATAAAAGGTAAAATCAGATTTCTTTAAGAGTCTGAATACTTTTTCCCTAACTTCCTGACAATCATCTGTTGCATGAAACATCTTTGCAGTCTTTTTTATTGAAGGAATTTCTTTGTAATAATCATCATTGATTATTTCTTGCCGCAAATTTTCCAAAGTCTTAGAAAGTTCCTTTGGATTCTTGGACTCAAAATATCCCACCATGAATACTTTTGAAGCCTGCCCTTTTTCAATGAGATTAATGCCTTTTCTACCTAAGATATTTGGATCTCCGGCTTCATCAAAATAATAATTAACTTTTATATTTTCAGTTTTCTTCATAATTATTACGCTGATATTCCTTATTTACTTCTATCGGTTAAAGAGTTTTTTAACTCCTCTTCCAGTTTTCTTTTTTGTGCTACAAGTTCAAACTTTTTCTTAGGCTGAACTTCCTTGCGTGCAAGTTTTTCTAACTTTTCAATTTCTTTTTGCAGCTTTTCCTGATTTTCTTTAATCTCTATGTTTTCTTTTAGAGTAAGGTCATTATTCCATTCACCGCCTTCAATTTCTTTGATGATGTTTTCCCAAACTTCATCAAAATTCAAACCGGAAATTTCTATACTGGCATTAGTTTCTGGCATCCATTTTGTAGTAAAAAGTTTTTCACAGAATACCGCCAGCTGAATTTCTTCTTCAAACTGCAAAGCAAATACAAGATTCTGTGGAATCAGCTTTGCGATTCGTTCAATATTTTTAGGCTCATAGTCTTTTGTCTTTAAAGTTATGCTCAGAACATAAAAACTTTTTACCTTTTGACCTTCCTGAATTGCAGGAATAGTCCTTGAACTAACTTCGTTTACAATATCAATGCGGCTTATGTCAGCATCAAATCTAGTCTGCTGCGCATTCGTGAGCTCAAACTTTCTGTAAATCAGAGCTTTTGGCAAAGGCTTTCTTAGTTCAGTAACTTCCGGAAGTTTAAGCATTCTTGTCCTCTTTAATTACCAAAAAACAAATAAGCTCAAAATCATCAAGGCCTTTTATCTGTCCATGTCTAAAGTCTACATTGTTACCACTAAGAAATGAGTCCATATCACTTTCATCTTTTACTTCAATAATTGAAGAAATAGAATCACATAAAAGCTGATTATAGGCTTTCATGTTCCTTCCATCTTTTGTTTCAGTATTAAACTGATGGTAAACTTCTGGCAGAGGTTCATTAAAACCTTTACACATTAAACGCATTTTATCCAGCATATTCTTTGGATTCAGATGATTACAAACGACATTTCCATCTTCTCCAATGTATACCATATAGAACGGATGCAGTCTGTTCTGGTTATCTATGTTCACATTATTGTTTCTATTTTTCAAAACATAGATTACACCAGGAGGACAGTCTTCTTTAGACATAGTTACAGCATGCAGTCCAAATGGAGTGTTATCTAAGTCTCCATGCTCTTTTACATATTCAAGTAAATCCAGGCGGAATTCATTAAGTCCTAAATCCATAATATTAATTCCGCTGTTCATTTCTTCAATATCAATTACTTCATCTTTTAGTTTTTGAAGTTGCTCTTTTCTATAATCAAGATCTTTCTGCTCTTCTTCAAGAATGTTGTCATCGGCAGTTGCAGCCATATCTACAATCTTCATTCTTGTTTCAACACGACCTTTTAGATTTATATATTCATCAAGAGTTAAATCCGGCCAGAAGTTCACAAGCTGAATCTGTGCATTTTTACTTCCGATTCGGTCAATTCTTCCAAAACGCTGAATAATGCGAACTGGATTCCAATGGATATCGTAGTTAATCAGGTAATCACAATCTTGTAAGTTCTGACCTTCAGAAATACAGTCTGTTGCAATAAGAAGATCAATACTTCTTTGGTCGTCAGGAAAGATTACATTCTTATCTTTTGAAAGCGGTGAAAAATATGTAAGCACCGCATTTAAATCACAACGGAACTTTTCAAGTGTACTTTTACCTTCCGTAGTTCCACTAATCATTGCAGAGTTTAATCCGTATTTTTTTTTAATCAAAACATTAAGATTGTCGTAAAGATAATCTGCTGTATCAGCAAATGCGGAGAATACAATTACTTTCTTATTATCACCATTTATTGGATGTTCAATTTTGTTACAAATAACTTCAATAAGTTTCTGAAGCTTTGAATCTTTTTCCGGAGTAATGTCTGCGATTAGGCTTTCAAGTCCTGCAAGGATTGCTTCATCAAGTCTTAAATCTGCAAGCCATGAAATATAATCCATATCATTCAAATCAATCTTAACTTTTTTACCAATTGAAAACATATCGCTTGCATTCTGGTCATCAAAGTCATAATCATTATCCATTGAAATATCTGTAAGATTGACCAAGCCATCACTCCGAACTTGATTCGGGGTCTGATTATTTTCAATAAAATCTTCAACAATTTTTATTGTCTGATTAATGTAATGCCTTACACGCTGGATTGTAAGCCTGAATGAATAAACAGAACTTTCAAGACGTTTCAAAAGATTAATTGCCATAAGTCTGCGAATACCGCTTTCGCGTCCCATCTGGTCAAATCCGCCGGAACCAGTTTCTTCATCTACATTCAAATCATATTTTGAACGTTTACTTGGTAAAATAAAATGAGAAGGTACATAAACCGAAAGCTTAAGTTTATTCAATTCTTCAAAAATCAAATTAAATGTGGTTTCATTATCATCTTCAGTAAGAGGTGTAGAATAAGAAATTGGATGAAGTCTTTTCGGAAAAGTTCCAATGTCTTTTGTGTCATAATATTTCTGAATATGTTTTCGGCTTCGGGCAATCGTAACGCTATCTAGAACTTCAAAGAAGTCAAAACTAAGCATGGAAAGAAGACTTTCTGTTGTTCTTTCTTCTGGTTTAAACTTACTCCACTTATTAAATGCTGTCTGAGCCTGTCGAAATATATCTTCAATTGAACTTTTTATATTAAGAGTTTTATCAAGATTTTCGGAAACACCTTCATAAGCAAGTGCAAGTTGATTTTTTAAATCAATAAAACGATTATTTACTGGAGTTGCAGAAAGCATTAATACTTTTGTTTTCACACCTTGCTTAATAACTTTTTCCATAAGCTGCATATAACGGTTTTCTTTTGTATTTGCATGAGTTCCAATACCGTTACGGAAGTTATGAGATTCGTCGATTACAACCAAATCATAATTTCCCCAGTTGATATAGGCAAGGTCATTGCCATTTGACAGTCCGTTTTTACGGTTCAAGTCTGTATGGAATAAAACATCATAGCGAAGGCGGTCATCTGCAATAGGATTATTTTTATAGTTTCCTTTATAAATATTCCAGTTATTAGCAAGTTTTTTAGGGCAAAGAACAAGAACACGGCTGTTACGGCTTTCAAAATATTTGATTACCGAAAGAGCTGTAAAAGTTTTACCAAGGCCGACACTATCAGCAAGGATACAGCCATTATATTTTTCAAGTTTATTTATTATTGCAAGACAAGCATCCTGCTGAAAGTTATAAAGCTTATTCCAGATTGCACTCTGTTTGAATCCTGTAGCCTCCTTTGGCAAAACATCTTCGCTTATGTCATCAAGAAATTCCCTGAAGATATTGTAGAGCGTTATAAAGTAGATAAATTCCGGAGCATTTTCATTATATGCTGAAGCAATGTTTTCAATTACCTGGTCAGTAACGTCCTGCATAATATCTTTATTCTGCCAGAACTGTTCAAACATCTGCAGAAAACCCACACTCATGGGTGACTGCATTTTTGTAATTGCAAAGGCTGCATTATTTCCTTTTTCAACACCAAGTTCAACAGCAGTAAATTCTCTTACAGGATTGTATGCGGTTTCATCAACATTCATAAAACTTGGCATATCCTGCTGTGTAGAGTTAGACTTAAAAATAGCTTTTTGTTTTATCCATTCAGCACATTCTTTTGCAATTGTTTTTTGATTAAGTTCATTGCGGAGTTTTACTTCAAATTCAGTACCATAAAGACTACGTTCTCTGTTTAATCTAGGTATATAAAACTCTCGTTTTTCTTTTTTATTTTTATCAGCAACAAAAGTAGGTGAAGTAAAAATAAATCTTAGTTCATCAATATTTTTTAATTCGTTCTGAAGTTCCTGATAAGCATAAATAGAAAAACAAGCCGCAGCTATAGAAATCTTACTTCCTGGCTTTATTTCTTCTTTTAAACTTTGACTTAGAGTTTTGTGTACATTGTCAATAAAATCAGGTAAAATCACGTCCATAATAATGTACCATTATAGCATATTATTAAATAATTGATTATAAATTTTATTGTCGTAGTATAGAAAAACCCACTCATTTTCCACCACTTCCTGCAAATTCCGTGATATAATATACTTATGAACAGTTTATCAGCAATAAAAGAAGTGCCTAAACAGCCGAACCAGCTTGAGTCTAACTTTGAAGGCTATGATGAAGAACCTCTACCGGAAGATTCTTTTGCCACCGCAGAAACTCTTACATTAAATGCAATAACCAGCGCAAGTGATTTTACAGACCTTTTTGAAGATGCCCGCTGCATAAGCCGGATTTATGGCAAAAATGAAAAAGATTGCGGTCTTTATTATATTTTTCATGCCCACGATACTGTAACAGGGCGCAACATAGCTGTAAAAGCAACAAACCCTTTTTTATGCCAGCAACACCCACAACTCGAAGACTGCATGAAATGGGAAAGCAAAGTTCTGCAAATATTAAAGGGCAAGCACCGCATGCAGCAGATTCTAACGCCGTGCAAAACCATGCAGACCAATATTCAACTGGAAGGAAAAAGTTATATTGTGCCTGTTTCATTCTTTTCTTCTATATATATGGATATAGATGTGCGGAAATCTTTTTTTGACGAGGCAAACGGCCGCCTTAAAACCTGTGCAAACAGGCTAAATCTTTTTTGCTCCATGATTTCTGCAGTCCAGAGCCTGCACTGCGAAGGATTCTGCCACAGGGATTTAAAGCCTTCAAATGTAATGGGAATGCGTAAAGACGGAAGATGCACAGCCGTCCTTATAGATTTTGGCCTTTCATTTGCAACTGCGGAAATAGAAAAAGAAATAAAACTGTTTTCACCGGATGCAGAAAATTTGCCAATGATGTACTGCGCACCGGAACTGTATTCCGGCTTTGAAAATAACTGGGAGCTGGCAAAAAGCGCGGACATCTATTCTCTTGGTTGCATGCTTTTTGAGCTTTTAGACAAACGGAATTTCTACACAACACTGCAGGAAACAAACGGCTCCACTTTCTGGGAGCCGCCAACAATATCAGCGTCGGAAAAGAACAATTCAACGGCAACGAAAACAAACGCCTTGCCCTTTACAACGAGCTTCTTTCAGAATTTGCTCCTTCCATAATCCCCCCACGCATTTCGGAAGATTCAATTATTCCCGAATACGCGCGGAGCGAACTTCAGAAAATAATCAATTTTCTGTGTGATTTTGACTACAGAAAACGCGCAAAAGAAAACGACCTTGACGGCATTAAAGAAAAGCTGAGCCTTATTATCCGCATTCTAGAAGACGGGCATTTAAGGGAACTTTACAAAAAGCGCAAGGAAATCCACCGTGCAAAAAAGTCAGTCAGAGGAAATAGAAATGCTTGATTACAAGGAAGTTGAACAGGACAATACACAAAACTCCGTTCTCTGCGGAAAATCCGAAAAAATCATCATGGACATTTCTTCCCAGGATTTGACCGTTGATTTTAACTTTGCAGAATGTGAGAAAGCAGCAAACGAACAAAAAGCTGAACCTGCTAAAAATGAAGCTGCTGACATTTCAAAATATCTTCAGGTGAAGGAAGGAAGCCTTGCGTTAAAAGAACAGGAAAAAACGCTGAAAAAAGAGCTTGCAGTTTTTAAAAGTGAAAATTCTGACCTTGAAAATGACAAACGCTTTTCAGACACATACAACTTTCGTCTTGCCCTCTTTTATGCACTCTTAAAAGACTATGACAAAGAAGCCGAATGCCTTTCAAAAATTCAGAATAAAGAAAAACCTGCTTATGCTTCAAGAATTGCACAGAACAAAATTGCAAGAACCGAGCACACTGAAGAAAACCTTCTGATTCTTTACAATCTGAACACCGCAGAAACTGCAAGAAAACTTTCCGGCTGGTATCTTTCCAATAATGAGTTTGAGAACGCGGAAAAAGCTTTATGCCATTATATGGACGAACATGATGAAGTGCCTTATGAAATCTATTTCCAGTACGCATTTCTTTTTATGAAAAAAGGCGATGCCGCAAATGCAATCCATTATTTACGTAAATCTTTTTATCTGCAGAATACAGCGCAGGCAGCTCTTGCCCTGAGCATGCTATATCTTGTGCTTGCCACAAAAAAACATTCGCTCCTGCAGAAAGCATTCTACTGGTGCGATATGGCTGTTCATCTTGATTTAAGTTTTACTCCTGCCCTTCGGCTGTACATAAATCTGAATTTGGAAAAAGAGCCTGAAAAAACAGAAAGAATCCTTTCCCGCTACCTGAACCTTAACACCGCGCGGAAAGATGGTTTTTATTTTGACGCCGCAATCAACCATGCAAAATGTTCCTTTGTACAAGAAAAATACGGAGAAGCTTTGGACAG
>SAMEA104315436__coassemble_1135_pt1 | contig 19817 bp, 12 predicted proteins | sample SAMEA104315436__metabat2_high_PE_011 | metagenome-assembled genome bin SAMEA104315436 (sample SAMEA104315436) | gut metagenome | biome: Monkey gut; feature: monkey-associated habitat; material: faeces | place: China | collected 2013 | reverse complement strand
GTACGATGTTGCCGGCTCAAAAGCCGCCGGAATGAAAAGCGCGTATCTTCTTGCGTGGCGGTACAGAATTTTCAAGTTTCTTAAAGTAAAAGAAGCTGATGTAACGTTCTCAAACTATCGTCAATTGCAGGACTTTGTGTTAAAATAAAAAATATAACTAATAGAATGGGTGGGAATAAAAATGCCGGTTATCACAATTCTTATTGCTGCAGCTATTGCGGCTGGAGTTTCTTATGCTTTGCATTTTTTTACAGAAGATACAAATAGAAAGGAATCTGTAAAAAAATACGCGGACAAGCGCCAGGCTGAAATTGCGGCCTTTATAAATGAACAGGTAAAACATCTTTCCGATAATACGGCTTCTCTTGAAACAAAACAAATGCAGGCGGCGGCGGCAATAAAACGTCTTGACTCGCAGATTAAGGAATTTGAAAACATTGCGCGGAATTTGAAGTCCGACACCGATTCTGTAAAAAATATTGAGCAGAAAATCAAGTCGTATGACAAAGTTCTTCAGGAACTGATTGAAATGACTGGAAAAGTTGAGGAAAATCTTCAGCTTGTAAAAAAAGAATCGCTGGTTGTTGACAAACTTAATTCACGGATTGGAATTCAGGACAAAAGCCTTTCTGAAATTGAAAAAAGAATTCCGCAGCTTTCATCAGAATTTGCGCAGAAGAACGGCGAGCAACTGAAAATTCTTGGAAACAAGCTTTTGAGTGAATATGATTCCCACGGCGAAAAACTGAAGTCTGACATCAAGCAGATTGAAAGCGGCGCGCAGAAAGCTCTTGCCTCATTTCAGAATGAAATTTCCGCAGTTTATGAGGAAGCCAGCCTGAAGGCGCAGAAACTTGAAGATTTGGCGTTCGAGCAGCTTGGAAAAAAATCAGAGGAAAAAAATGCGGCTTTTGTTCAGGAAATGAACCAGAAAATTTCTGAAGCGGAAGAAGCGTTGAATTCAAAAATTGCTGAAATTTCAAAACTGATAGAAACACGTTCTGATTCTGTCAGCGCGGCGGCGGAGTCAAAAACTTCAGCGCTGGACAAAAAATATGGTGAAATTTACGTAGAGCTTTCTACAAAATTCAAGCAGAAAACTTCGGAGCTTCAGGAAAATCTGGAGCTGAAGACGGCGGAAATTCAGCAGAACTACAAGGATTCCACAGAAAATGTGATTTCAAGCATGAAGAAAAATCTTCTTGATTTTGATTCGAAGTGCAAAACTCAGGTTGATGAAATTTCTGCAAAATATGATGAAAGAATGAATTCTCTTAGCGAAAAGTACAGTAAGCAGCTTGAATCAGTGGGCGGAAAAAGCGATGCGAGAATTCTTGAGCTTCAGCAGAAAATTGCGGCTGCGGACGAAAAATCCAAGGCTCATATCGATGCTTTGACGGCGAAATACCAGCAGGCGGTTTCAAATATCCGTGAAAAATATGAAAATGCGCTTTCTTCTGTTGACGGCAAAAACAGCCAGCGTGTGGCGGAACTTGAAAAACAGTACGATGAATCTTATGAGCTTGTGAACAAAAAAATTTCAGATTTGACTGAAACGTATGATAAAGCAACTTCTTCGCTGAAAGGAGAAATTGAAAATATTCAAAAAGTTTATGCGGAAAAAGAAGCCGGCGTCAACAATGAAATTTTTGCGAAAATCGATTCCGTTTCAAGCGAGTACAATGGAAAAATTTCAGAGCTTCGTGCAAGAATTGAAGAGTCCATGGCTTCTTACGAGCAGCTTGCGGAACAGGCTGAAAAGAATATTGACGGCTATAATTCAAAAATTGAGCAGAAAATTGAAACAGTCAAAAACCAGCTTGCGAATACGCTTCAGGCAATCAGCAAAAATGTTGAGGAATCTGTTCAGAATGCGGAAAATACAATTCAGCGTGTAAAGGAAGAATGTTCGCTCGCCCTTGAAAAAGCTGGAGAAGTTGAGCCTCAGCTTAACGAGAAAGTCCAGACGATAGACGCTCAGATTAATAAATTTAAAGAAGATTCCAATGCAAAAATTGCCGAGCTCAATGTTGTGCTGAAAGAATCGGGCGCAAAAATTGAGCAGATGTGTGAAAAACAGCAGGCAGCCGCGCTTTCTGATGTTGACAAGCAGCTTTCTTCATATAAAAAAGACATGGAATACCGGCTTTCCAAACTTGAAGGAATCGGCGGTCAGATTGATTTGCTTGAAAACAGCCTGAAAAATGCAATGGAAGAAGTGAGCAAGAAAACTTTGAACACTTTTGATTCATTTGCGGAAAACCAGGAGCAGAAGCAGAGCCAGTTTGCCAAGTCTGTGAGCGAGCACAATGAAAAGCTTGAAAATGACATTTTGACGCTTGAAAACAAAATCGAGGAGCTTAAGAAAACCGCGATTGGAAACGTTACAGAGCGCCTTGAAGGTTTTGAGGCAAGCTTTGACAGGGATTTGAAAACCCGCGGTGATAAAATCAACGACGACCTTGCCACCTGGAAAAACAGTTTTGACGGAAAAATTACAGCGTTCACGAATGAGTATGAAACCGAGCGCCGCAATATTGAAGCTGGCTACAACAAAAATCTTCAGGAAAAGCTCGCCGCCGTTCAGGCAAAAAGCGATGAGCAGGCTGAGCGGATTGCGCAGGGCATAAAGAAATCCGAGGATGAAGTTGCTGAGCATATAAACGACATAAAATCTCTTCTGAACAATTTTGCGTCGGAAATGCAGGCGAAGGTCGCAAAAGTTGATGAAGCTTCGGATGAATCTTTGAAAAATGCAATCAGCCGTTCCCAAAAAAATATCGGTGAGCAGCTTGGAAAAATTCAGAACCAGATGCTCGATGAGCTCAAGGCGTTTGAGGAAGCGGCGAACGGAAAGCAGGAAATCAGTGTTTCTACAATTGATTCTGCGCTTGCGGAATTCAAAACGTGGAAAGTTCAGCTTAAAACTCAGCTTGATGATTCAAATACGCTTTTCAAGAGTGAAATTGAAAGTTTGCGCGAGCAGGCGGCTCAAAAAATTGAGGATGCAAAAAATTATATTGAAACGGAATACCAGCAGGTTTACAGCCAGTCCGAGAAGAAAATTTCTGAGCTTTCAGAAAGAGCTGATTCTTCGCTCGATGAATTTGAGAACCGCTCGAAGTCGATTTCCCTTCAGCTTGAAAAAAATTATGACACGATGGCCAGCCAGGCAGAGCAGCAGATGAATGCGAAAATTGCTGAGACTACCAGAAAAATTCAGGAATTCAATGAAAAAGTGCAGGAAACTGTTGACAAGGACCGCGCGCACCAGTCGGAACTTGCGTTCAGGCTTCAGAATTATTCCAGCGAAATGCAGACTCAGATGAGCGAGCTGAAGAAAGAGATGGATTCCGTAAAAACTCAAATTTCTGTCTATGAAAAAGCAGAGCAGATGAAAAAATCTCTTGATGAAAAAATTGCATTGCTTTCTGCAGATTTTGAGCGGCTTGAAGGCTTCAAGGATGTTGCGGATGATTTGAACAAGGAATACGCTCATGTTCTTGACTTGAAAAACGATGTCGACAAGCAAGTTGATGAATTTGACAGCCAGAAATCTAAGGTTGATTCGATTGGCCAGCGTTATGAGAAAATGATTTCGCTCAGCGGCCAAATCGATGAGAAAATCCGCGAGCTTAATTCAACTTTTGACGGACTTCAGACGATGGAAGTTCAGGTCAGGGATTTTCAGGATACGCTTTCTTCAATTTCCGAGCGTTACGACCGGCTTGAGCAGAAAAATGTTGTTATTGACCGCGTGCTGAAAGATGTTGACGCTTCTTTTGAAAATTTGAAGGCGATTGAAGACCGTCTTAAGGTTTGCGCTCGGCAGGCAGAAACTTTGCCGAAAGAAATTGCGGACGTTCAGGGCAATGTGGACGAGCTTCTTAAAAACAGCCCGAAAATTGGCGATGCCGCGGCAAAGCTGAACAATCTTCAGGAAATTCTTGATGAAACGCAGAGCCGGCTTGAAGAAATCAATTCTGCAAGAAGCGGTGTCGGAAGAATTGAGGAGCGGATTGCCAAGATGGACAAGGATCTTGATGGAAAATTAAAGCTTGTCCAGGCAATGGTAAGCAATGACGTTCGCAAAAATCCGGATGAAAACAATCAGTTTATTTCGCCGCAGGAACGTGAGCAGGTAAAGAGTCTTGCCCGCCAGGGATGGACTGTAAGCCAGATTGCTCGCGCTCTGAAACGAACTCAGGGTGAGATAAATCTTATTCTTGAGCTGCCGTCTGATATGTAGTTTCTAAAACTTTTCAAATTTTCTTTGTAGGAATTGATTTATGCCTTATAATTATTTCTATGAAGAAAATTAACAAAGTTTTTTTTGCGGCGCTTTGTTTCGCCGTATGCTCAAGTTTTTTTGCCCAGACTAGAAAATCAATTCAGGATGGCGCGATTCTGCACGCATGGTGCTGGTCTTTTAAGACAATCGAAGAAAATATGGAAAAGATTGCGGCGGCTGGTTTTTCTGCTGTTCAAACTTCACCGGCAAACACTTGCCTTGTTGGTGATTATGGCGGACTTGAAATATACAGCGAGGATCTTAACGGAAAGTGGTATTACCATTATCAGCCGACTGACTGGAAAATTGGAAATTACCAGCTTGGAACGCGCGATGATTTTATTTCAATGAACAAGAAGGCGGAAGAATATGGAATCGGCGTTATTGTTGATGTTCTGCCGAACCATACAACTCCGCGAACAAAAGAAATCTCGAAGGATTTGATTGACGCTGTCGGCGGAATTGAAAAACTTTATCATAAGAACAATGACCACGGAATCCGAAGCTACGAAGACCGGCTTGAATGCACAACAGCCCAGATGGGCGGGCTTCCCGATGTGAATACGGAAAATCCGGATTTTCAGGCGTATTACATGAAATACATCAATGACCTGATTGACTGCGGCGCAGATGGTTTTCGCTATGACACGGCGAAACATATCGGACTTCCTGATGATCCGAAAGATCCTTACGCAAAGCAGAATGACTTTTGGCCGATATTTCTTGGAAAAAAGCCTGTGAAAGGCGAATTTATGCACAAAGATTCGGATTCGCTTTTTATTTACGGAGAAGTTCTTCAGGGCGGAAATTCACGTGAGGATGCCTACGGAAAACTTATGCCTGTTACAGCTAGCAATTACGGCTCGATTGTGCGTTCGGCGCTCGAAAATGCAAAATTCAGCGCAAACGGCTTGAAGAATTGGCGTCATCCGGCGGCGCCAAAGAATATTGTAACCTGGGTTGAAAGCCATGATACTTACGCAAACTACGGTGAGTCTGCACATTTAAGAAATGCCCAGCTTAGAATGGGATGGGCTTTGATTGCCGCAAGAGCCGGAGGAACTCCGCTGTTTTTTAACCGTCCGCAGGGAAAAGAAGCTACGCAGTTTCCTGGAGTTTCAAAAATCGGCGATATTGGAAACAATGAATTTATGCATCCGGAAGTTGTTGCAGTGAATAAGTTCCGGACGGCAATGGTTGGCGAGCCGGAAGAACTTGTGAACAATGGAAAGGACACTTCTGTGCTTGGAATAAAACGCGGCGATAAAGGAATTGTATTGATAAATGCGGGCTTGAAAACGGCAAAAATCGCAGTTCCAGTTTCTTTTCCTGATGGAAATTATGTTGACAAAGCCAACGGTTGCAAATTTTCAGTTGAAAACGGAATTCTGAAAGGAAAAATGAGCCGGGAAAGCGTATGCGTGATTTACTGATAAAAATGTTTATTTAGAAAGCAGGCAGGTTGCCCAGGCTTCTATTGCATTTCCAGAACCGACGGAATCCAGTTTTTCGCCGGTTTTTGCTTTTACGAAAATCTTTTCAGGTTCAACGTTCAGGGCAGCCGCGATATTTTCAATGACTTTTTGCCGCTGCGGAAGAAATTTTGGTTTTTCAAGTTTTACAACGCAGTCAAGATTAACTAGTTTCCAGCCTTCGCCGCAGATTACGTTCCATACAGTTTTTAAAAGGCTAATAGAATTTGCGTCTTTCCATTTGTTGTCTTCCGGCGGAAAAAAACTTCCGATGTCGCCAAGGCCGCTCGCGCCTAAAAGCGCATCTGTGATTGCGTGAAGAAGCGCGTCTCCGTCCGAATGACCGTCTTCGCCTTTTTCAAATGGAAATTCTATTCCGCCGACAACCAGCTTTCTTCCTTCAACAAGCCTGTGCAGGTCGTAGCCTAAACCGATTTTTATTGAATTCATGTTCTGTTTTCCAAATGTGTAGTCGTCTGCATAAGTGATTTTTTTATTTGAGGAATCGCCCTGAACAACTTTGACTTTTCCGGAATATTTTCCCCATATTTCAGTGTCGTCTGTATATTCTTTTCCGTCTTTGGCGGCAAGCTCATGCGCTTTGAACAATTCTTTCAGCTTGAAGCCTTGCGGAGTTTGGACAGCCGCCATTTTTGAACGCAGAAGATGCTGGGCGATGAATCCATTTTCATCCATCAGTTTTTGAGTATCGACTGGAGTTGTTCCTGGAACAGCGGCTCCGAATTCCTCCGTTGCGTTCAAAGTATCTTTTATGGTTTTTTCTGAAACAAAGGGGCGCGCGCCGTCGTGAATTAGAACAAAATCAGATTCTGGATGTGATTCAAGAATTTTTTTCAATGCGTTGAAAACGCTTTTCTGCCTTGTTGAGCCGCCTTCTGTAAAAATTAGTTTTGTTGCGCGAAGCTTTTGTTCTATTGTCTTGTCTGAAAAAAGCGCTTTTTTAGCATTTTCCAGGCCGTTTTTTGGAACTGTGACCGCCAGAATTTCAACTTCAATTGAATTTAAAAACTTTTTTACGGCTTCAGAAAGCACAGTTCCTTCATTCAAGGGAAGATATTCTTTTTTTGTTGTGCCGCCCATTCTTGTGGAAGAGCCGGCGGCGCAGATAACAACGTTTGCTTTTGAAGAATTATTCTTCGTCGTCATCGCCAAAATCTTCTTCTTCAGCATCGTTTTCGTCCGATGAGTCTTCGTCGGAATCATCATCGTCGTCATCGTTTTTATTTTTTCTTGAAGAAACATCGTCCATCAAGTCATCGTCTTCGTCATCAAAATCTTCGATTATGTGCTTGATTTTTGGAGCAGATCCAGGCGGTTCAAGTTTTACGTGAATCATTGATTCAACTTCTTTTTCTGAAATTCCCATCGCAATTGAAATTTCATCTTCAAGAAGTTTTTTCGCCTGGTCATAAAGTTTGCGTTCCAAAATTGGAAGTTCCTTTACTTTTGAGCGGTTGTAAAGACAGCGGACAATCGCCGCAATGTCAGCAATTGTGCCTTTTTTCAAAAGGTCAAGGTTCATCTGATAGCGCAGTTTCCAGTCTGAAGTAATAGGCTCGAAGTCATCTGAAAGCGAATTCAGCGCTTTTTCTGCTTCTTCCGCACCGACAATTGGCCGGATTCCAAGCTCTTCAGCTTTTTCAACTGGAACAAGAACAACCATGTCTGAAACTTCGATGTAGATTTTATAGTAAGTCATAGTTGTGCCGCGGAAATTCTTTTCAAAAATCTCCGTAATCAGACCAACGCCCTGGCTAGGATAAACGACTTTTTCATCAATGCTAAACTTTGTGTTACTCATATTTTTTTATTATATCATATTTTTCATAAATTTTCAATTTTGTTCAATTTGATTGTAAAAAAACGTGTAATATTCTATTATAAGTAACCTACCTTTTTTAATTTTATATTTATTGGGAAAAAATGAGTAACGAAAACGAAATTTTAGACGATGAAATTGTTCCAATCGAATCACAGGCTGAAAATCCTGACGAGATTGAAAACCAGGATGAATTGAATGCAGAAGCAGATATTTCTTTTGAAGATTTAGGGCTTGACGAGCCGACTCTTGCCGCAGTTGAAAGAAAGGGATTTAAAGTTCCTTCACCTATTCAGGTTCTTGCAATTCCGCGGCTTTTGAACGGAGATGCAAACATTATTGCCAGGGCGCGGACTGGAACTGGAAAAACAGCGGCTTTTGGTCTTCCGATAATCCAGAAACTGCGCGGCTCCACCGGAACTGTAAAGGCTCTTGTTCTTGAGCCGACCCGCGAGCTTGCGATTCAGACTTGCACGGAGCTTCAGTCATTTACTGAAGGAAAATCTCCGCGCTCATGTGTTTTGTATGGCGGCGCATCTTATTCAACTCAGATAAGGGATTTGAAGAAAGGCGTTGAAATTGTTGTCGGCACGCCTGGACGAATTCAGGATCACTTGGAGCGGAAAACGCTTGACATCAGCAAAATTGAATATTTCATTCTTGATGAAGGCGATGAAATGCTTGACATGGGTTTTATCGATGATATTGAAGAAATATTCAGACAGGCAAATCCGGACGCAAGAATTCTTTTGTTCAGCGCTACAATGCCAGCTCCAATTTTGAAAATTGCCGGTGAATTTATGGGCGATTACGAAATTGTTGAAGAGGAAGGCGTTGTTGACGAGCCTCTGCTGATTGACCAGAAATTCTGGGTTGTGCGTGAAAGCGACAAAATTGAGGCGCTTGTTCGTCTTATTGATTTTGCCGACGATTTTTATGGAATTGTGTTCACACAGACGAAGCATGATGCGGACAATGTAACCCGCGCGCTTGACGAAAAAGGATATGAAGTTGCGGCTCTGCACGGAGATATTGCCCAGGCTCAGCGTGAAAAGATTATCGCCCGCTTTAAAACAAAAAAGACCCGGATTCTTGTTGCGACCGATGTTGCTGCGCGCGGAATCGACATTAAAAACCTGAATTACGTTGTGAATTATTCACTTCCGTTTGACGGAGCGACTTATGTCCACAGAATCGGACGTACTGGCCGCGCTGGAAAAGAAGGCGTTGCGGTAACTTTTGTGGCTCCGCAGGAAACTCGTAAACTTGGATTCCTTCAGCGTGCAGTTAGAAAAGCGAGCAAAGGCGAAATGAAAGAGGAAAAAATTCCTTCTGTTGATGAAGTTCTTGAAAAGAAGCGCGGACGAATTTTTGGCGAGCTGAAGGAAAAACTTGGGCTTTCCGGTGATGAACCGGCGCTTGTAAAGGCTTCCGATGAATTTGAGGCTCTTGCCGCGGAACTGACTTCTGGAAATGACGCGAATTCTGTGCTTGCTTCAGTTCTTTCAGTTCTTTATGGCGAAAAACTGAACAAGTCCCGCTACGGAAGAATCACTCAGCAGGGAAGCATTGCGAACCAGACTCGTCTTTATATTCAGATTGGACGAAGAGATGGCTACAATCCAAAGGCAGTTGCTGATTATTTCAGCAAAATGCTTAATATTCCTGGACGTCTTGTTGACAGAATAGATATTTCTTCAAACTTTACATTGGTTTCCTTGCCGAAAGAAGCTGCAAAACGAGCTTTGGATTTGGCGAAAGAAAACCAGAATGTTCCGCATATGCACGTTGATGTTAAGGAAAGCGATTCTGATTTTGGCGGCGGAAGAGGCGGCCGTGGAAGAGGTCGAGGCGGATTCGGCGGAGGAAGGCGTCATGGCGGCCACGGAAGAGAACGTGACAGAAAATTTGAGGATGGAATGCGCGAGGAGCGTGGCGGAAACCGTCATCGTTCAAGACCGAATGTGCATAACCAGACTGAAAGAGCTGTCCGCGCTGGTTCTGCTGGTCTTTACAAACAGAAAAAGAACGGCAAGGCTGAACGCTTTTAATTAGTTCTTGTAACTATGCAGCCAGTTGAGTACTGGCTGCTGCCATTCTTCTGATTTTTTGTATTCCTTGATTAATCCTTTGAGCATTTTTTTCATATAGTCGTGAATTTCTTGCACATCCGACGGAAAAATATCTGCTGCGTCTTGAAACAAGTCTTCTATGAAAGTTTCCGCGTCTTTTTCTGAGAAGAAATTCTTTTCATTTATTGCTATAAGAAAGTACAATGCCGCTGTAACACAATTTATGCTGTGCTGTTTCACGTAAAGAACGCTTTCGGAAATTTTCCGCGCGCCAAAATAAATTTCCTCCAGAATGCCTTCGACTTCAAGCTTGTTCATGTCTGTTGAATTTAAAATTTTCCGTGCAAAAGCCCATGTTCCTGCCGCAATTGCAACGTGAAGGCTAGGCACGCATAAAAGATGAGGGTCGAAAATGTGGATTATTAAAAATCTTGGCGAGGCAAAATATTTTGGGCGTTCTGTTGTTGAAAGCGTATTTGAATAAATTGTTCCAGCCTGCTTGTAAAGGTTTGCCATGAATTTTTCAAATTCTGCAAGCGTTGAAACAGCCTTTTCTCTTTCGAGTTTTGAAAAAAGCATATCCAAAGTCCGCGCGGCGAACCAGATAAAATCAAGGTAAGTTTTTATTCGGGAAGGAACGAACGGAATGTTTTTGTCAAGCCTGTGCTCAACATTTACTACTGGAATCTGCGTGAATTTAAATTTCTGCTTCTGCTGGATTACAAAAAAGCTTGAAATTACATTTTTTGCAAGAAAAGGCAGTTCTTTTCTGTTCTGGGAAATAGAAAAAAGCCGCCAGAATGTTTTAAATGCGGAAAAATTTGAAAAGGGTTTTTCTGTTGTTTTGTTTTTTTTCATAGTTCATTTTCCTGTCGGATTGAATCCAGCCGGCGAAGTCTTTCCTTGTCTGGAGTAATGCAAAGATTCTTTTCCTGCGTTGGAATTACAAGGCCTTTCGGACCGTTTTTTGCCCTTCGCAGATATTTTACCTGTGTATAATATAAATCGGTTTTTCCAGCGTTTCTTGCTTTTGAATAATAAACTGCAAGGTTCGCCGCGTCCAAAAGAATATCCAGCGGAATTGTTTTTCCAGGCCGGTTTTTTACAAAAACATAGCCGCCCGGAAAATCTCTCACATGAAACCACATGTCGGAGCCGCGCACATGGCGGCGCAGAAGCTCATCGTTTTCATTTGCGTCGCGGCCAACCAAAATGTACCAGCCGTTTACTGTGTAGTCCAGTCCTGGATGTTCCTTTTTTTTCTGTTGTTTCGGCGTTGTGTCTTTTCTTAGAAGCTGCTCGATTCGTACAGGATTTTTTTCATTCTGCATTTCCTGGTACATTTTTTCAATTTTTTCTATTTTCTTTTTTGCAATTTCAATGTCGTGCTTCAGGCTTTCAGCGCCGGACAAAGCCTTTTTGTATTTTTCATAATATTCAGCCGCATTTTCCTGCGCGTTTTTCTTCGGGTCCACAAGAATTCTTACAGTTTTTCCAGAATTGTAATCTTCACATTCAAGGAAATTGGAATTTTTGTCAAGAAGATAGCCGTACGAAAGAACAAGATCACCGTAATGCTTCAAATTGCTTGCATTTTCAAAATCCAGCTGCTTCTTTTTAAGTTTTTCCAGGGCGGCTGTCATTCGGCTGTGTGTTGCGTTGAACCATTTTTCCGCCTGAACAAGAAGCGCTTCTCGTGAAAGAACCTGCGCATGCTCGCCGTACCAAATATCAACTTTCTGGTTGAAGGAAAGTTCCGGCTGGCCAGGATGATTTTTTTTGTATTCTTCTGAAATTTCAGAGAAATCGCGGACAGGCCATTCTTTTTTCACAGGATTTTCTTCCGGAAGAAGGAATTTTCCGCCTGTTGTCTCGCCTTTTGCCGGGCGGCGGAACATTGTGTCGAGGATGTTGTTCTGCGCATCGCAAACGATGATATTTGCGGCGTTCGACCACAATCTTATGTATAGAATAAAATTTTCATCGCCGTGCGTTAAATCCATTTGGATTATCCGCTGCTGCCCAATCTGTTCAATTTTGGTTATCTTTGCCCCTTTTATGTGCGATTTCAAAAATTCCATGAAACGCAGCGGCTTGTCGTTCTTTAAGATTTTCCGCCTTGTTTCGTTTATTCTGCAAGAATTATGCGCTGTGCATACAAGAATGGTTTTTGCTTCTCCGTTTCCATAAAGATAGAAAGCAATTGTGTCGTAGCCAGGCTGAATAATATCCTGAATAAAATAACCGTTTATATTCAGCTCTTCAAGAATTTTATCAATTTCATTGCAGTTAAGAGACATACGCAAAGTATAGCAAATTTTTTTTCCATTGTATAATGAAAACTGTTTTCCTGGCAAAAATCGATAGACAAAGAGAAGAAAAAACGCAATAATGATAAACATGAAATTCTTTTCTGCTTATACACTAAAAGTCGTGCTCGTCATTAAATCTAACTTATGTTAGGTCAGGCGACTTATGTGTATGTAGAATTTATATACTGAAAGAAGCTCTCCTGACGGAGGGCTTTTTTATTTTTACAGGAGTTTTTATGAAAAAAACTGGCGCGCAGATTATTGTAAAATTGTTGGAAATGCACGGAATAAAAACCGTTGCTGGAATACCAGGTGGCTCGATTCTTCCTTTGTATGATGAGCTTGCCAGAAGCAATATTCATCACGTGCTTGTGCGCCAGGAGCAGGCCGCTGGATTTTTTGCGCAGGGAATTGCCCGCTCAACAGGGCTTCCAGCTGTGTGCATGGCGACCAGCGGACCTGGAGCGATGAATCTTCTGACCGCAGTTGCAGATGCCCGCTCTGATTCAATTCCAATTATCGCAATTACAGGACAGGTTAATACAAATCTTATTGGAACGGACGCTTTTCAGGAAGCGGACACATTCGGGCTTTCGTTTCCTATCACGAAGCATAGCGTAATGGTGAAGAATGTAGCTGAGCTTTTTACCGCAATTCCAGATGCCTTTGAAATTGCGATGAACGGTCGTCCGGGCCCAGTTCTTATTGACGTTCCGCGCAATGTTCAGCTTGCGGAATATGAGTTTGAAAAATGGCCTGAAATAAAAAAGCCTCGTCCAGAAGAAGAAAAGGTCCGCTTTCACACAAAGCCGGATGAAATGCAGCTCGTTCTTGAAAAGGCAGCGGAGCTTCTTTCCGCGGCGAAAAAGCCTTGCCTTTATCTTGGCGGCGGATGCAATACTGTTACTGCGGCAAAAGCGGTAAGGGCCTTCAAGAAAAACTACAGGCTTCCGGTTGTTTCTTCGCTTATGGGACTTGGTTGTGTTCCTCATTCTGACGTGGATTTTGCCGGAATGGTCGGAATGCACGGAAGCTATGCGGCTAATGTTGCAATGAATGAAAGTGATCTTGTTGTGGCGGCGGGCGTCCGATTTGACGACAGGGCGACCGGCCTTGTGGCGAAATTTTGTCCGAATGCAAAAATAATTCATATTGATGTTGATGCTGCCGAGATAAACAAAATTCTTCCGGCGAATTTGAGCATTGTCGCAAAAGTTGAAACTGTTTTCCCAGAATTGCTGTCGGCTGTTGAAAATAGAATTCATGCTGAAAGTGAAAATTCTTCCGAAACTGAACGCTTGTCTTGGTGCGAAAAAATCATTGAGCTTAACAAGAAAAATTCTTCGCTTGAATGTGGCTCTCCGAACGAAAATGAAAAAAATAAAAATTTCCGTGGCAGTGTAAATCCACGTGCTTTTATTGCTTCTGTTCCGGCGCTTGCGGAAAAGGCTGGAACCAGGAAAACAGATTTGCTTGTTACAACTGATGTTGGTCAGCACCAGATGTTCGCGGCGCAGTATTATCCTGTTGAAGAGCCAAGAACTTTTCTTACTTCTGGAAGTCTTGGAACAATGGGCTTCGGGCTTCCGGCTGCTCTGGGCGCGGCAATGGCAAACCCTGAAAAGCGTGTGGTTTGTTTTTCAGGTGACGGTTCTATAATGATGAATATCCAGGAGCTTGCGACTCTTGCGGAAAATAACCTTGCCGTTACAGTCATTGTTTTTGAAAATGGAACGCTCGGAATGGTTTACCAGCAGCAGAAATTCCTTTTTGAAAAAAACTATTCCGCCAGCGAATTTATTGCATCTCCGGATTTGCTGAAAATTGCGGAAGGTTTTGGAATTGAAGCTGTTGACGCGGATTCAGATCCGGAATGGTACAAAAAAGCTTTCTCTCCGGCAAGAAATAAGAAGCCTTGCTTTGTGCGTGTCCGCGTGGATCCGGAGGAGAATGTTCTTCCGTTTGTTCCAGGCGGAAAGGCAAATATTGACAGCATAAGAGATTAAGCTAGCTCTGGTCGCTCATAAGACTTTCACGCTCCTGCTCGCGCCAAAGCGTTTCCTTTATGATAAGGTTTTTCTCGCTTTCGGCCCGGGCTTCCGCGTATTTTATTACTTCGTCTTTTAGAAGAATCATTGCGTCTGCGATTATCGGCTCAAACTGAGTTCCTTTTCCTTCTTCAATAATTGCAATTGTTTTTTCAATGGAAAACGCCGGCTTGTACGGCCGGTAGCTCAGCAATGCGTCTGTTACATCTGCCACAGCCATTATTCTTGCGCACAAAGGAATTTCGTTTCCTTTGAGGCCTTTCGGGTATCCTTTTCCGTCGTAGCGCTCGTGGTGGCACAATGCCATTTGCGCGGCGACTTTGTTGAATTCTTCATTGTAGATTTTTGGCATCGCCTGGATTATTTCGCAGCCGATTTCAGGATGTTTTTTCATCATTTCATATTCTTTCGTTGTGAATTTTCCAGGTTTCATAAGAATATGGTCGGGAATGTAAATTTTTCCAATGTCGTGAAGGTTCGCCGCCGCTGAAAAAATTTCAATGTTTCTTGGAGTAAGCTCTTCCTTGTAGTAGCCGAGCTTCCGCAGTTTTTTGCACAGCATTCGTACATATTCAACTGTGTGCTCAACGTGGAAACCTGTAACAAGCTCGTGTTTTTTCAGCACAAGAGGAACAAATTTCATGAAATCAAGCTGAGTCTGCTCCAGTTTTTTGTTCCGGTTTATTGCAGAATGAAGAATTCTGCTGTTTTTTCTGGCTATGTTGTATGCAATCAGGGCAACAAATATGAATTCAATTGTGAAGCCTGCTGAAAAGGAGATGAAGTCTGCAAACGGAGAATTTCCGTATGTTATTCCTTCCTTGAACCGGTTCAGCGATTTTCCGTACTGCGAAAAAATCATTGCAAGATAGTCAACTGCGGAAAGAAACAACGTCAGCTTCACATCGTAGTAAAGCGAACTTAGAAAAATAATCAGGCTGTAGCCGATGTATATTCCGATGTGCGCGTTAGTTCCAAGCACCGCAAGAACAAACGAGGCTCCCAGAAGCCCGAAATATTTTGCAGAATTCTGTAGATTCTCGAACGCTTCCGGATGTTTTTCTGTGAACTTCGGTGATTTGAATCCGTATACAAGAACCAGCGTTATGGCGGAAAAAGTGAAAATCAGACATTCTGTGTAAAATATAAATTCCTTTTCAATCTGGAAAATCTTGAAATATGAAAGGACTGCAAAGACAGGGGCAAGAAAATTCATCAAAATCAATATTTTTGTTACAAGCTTGTTGATTTTAAATGTGTTGTCTTCAAAAAAATCATCGTTGTTCATTGTTTTTGCTCTCTTGATGCAGAAAATTTCTTCCGCTGGATTCAGCGGAAGAAATATGTGTGAACTATTTTTCTACAGGGAATACTTTTTTGAATTCCTTTAGAAGTTCGTTTGTTTCAATTGCAGAGCCGAAGTTATAAATTTTTCCCATCTCTGTGTAGAATTTGATGAGCGGTTCTGTCTGCTCGCGGTAAACTTCCATTCTGTGAAGAATTGATTCCTGCTTGTCGTCATCGCGCTGGTAGATTTCTCCGCCACATTTGTCGCAAACGCCTTCTTTTTTAGGTGGAAGAGTCAGCACGTTGTAGTTTGCGCCGCAGTTTCTGCAGACACGGCGTGTGCTGAGCCTTTTGATTACAAGCTCGTCCGCCGCCTGAAAATTAACAACAGCAACTTCCGGGCAGATTGAAACAAACATTTCTGCCTGCGGAATTGTTCTTGGGAAACCGTCAAGAATAAAACCGTTCTTGCAGTCGTCCTTTGAAATTCTGTCTTTCACGAGTTCGCAAGTCAAATCATCGCTTACGAGCGAGCCGGAATCGATAATCGCCTTGACTTTTACTCCGAGCGGAGTCTGGTTTTTAATGTTCGCGCGGAAAATATCGCCAGTTGAAATATGTGGAATTTTGTAGTCTTCTGCAACTTTTACAGCAAGTGAACCTTTTCCAGCTCCTGGAGGTCCTAAAAAAATGAAATTCATTGTAGCTCCTGATTTTTAATAAAATATTCTATTAATTTTACTATAAGAATAGTGAATTTGCAAAAGATTTAGAAATTATTTTGCCTGAATGTTGAGTTCTTTTTGTGGAGAAGAATAAAAGCGTAGGCAGATTTTCAGTTTGTGAAGATTTTTGGCGATTGAATCAGTTAAAGTGCGGAGCACCCAAATTAATACAAGCGTAGCGCGAGCCAAATCTATCTGAGCAAATTGAAAATATGCCGAAAGCGCTCTTTTCATAATTCTCTAAAGAACTCAACATTCAGGTTATTTTGATTTTTTCAGCAGTTCCGGCAGGCTGTATACGTCGGAAACTCCGCCCACAAGAATGGCGCCCATTCCCATTTCCAGCGGAACTGAAAGATCCATGTCGTAACGGTCGCCGACTGAAACACATTCCTCAGGCTTTGCATTTGTTCTGTCCAGCGCCATCTGGAACGGCTCCAGCGCAGGCTTTGATTTTCCAGAAGTGTCAAGCCCGATGATTTCCGGAATAAAATCTGAAATTCCAAGCGCAACAAGCGTTTTTCTTGCCGGAAGAACAGGATTGTTTGTTACGCAGATTATTTTGTATTTTTGCTTTAAATTTTTTATTGTCTGAATAAGTTTTTCATCGCGCTTTAGAAATTTTCCTGGCTCAAGAAGATTTTTCCGCATTTCAACGCTTTCCTGGATTGAAACGCCGAAATTTGTGAGTGTGTTTCCAAGGCTGATTTTTTTTCCGCCGTGCGATTTTGACCAGTTTTTGCGGAATTCGCTTATTTCATTTCTTGCTTCGCGCGCCGTTATTCCGCGTTTTTTTGCCCATTGCCGGATTTGAATGTCAACTTGCTCGAATGCGTAGGCTGGGGATGTGTATAAAGTTGAGTCTATGTCAAAAATAATTGTCGTCAGTTTTTCCGGGATTTTAAAAATTTTGAATATTCCTGTTTGTTTTTGTTCCGCGGAAAAAAAATCTGTGCGGAAGACAATGGATTTTGCCGCCTCCTGCAGATTTCTGAAAACTCCTAGCCCGTACAGCGCGACCGCCGCGTTTCCTGTGAGCTCTGAATCCGGCGTGTTGCAGATTTCAAGGTTCATTCCGCAGTCTGAGGCTTTTTTTTCAAGCCAGCGCCGGTTTTTTGCCTGGCCGCCGGTTACATTCATTGTGCCGGAAAATGGAAGTTTGTTTTCTTCCGCGAGTTTTTTTAAATTCTGGACGGCGTTTTTTACAGAAAATGAAAGCTCTGAAAGAATTCTGTAGCCTTCGCTGTTTTTGTCGTCAAGTGAATAGCTGATTATTTCTTCCCAGGAAAGTTCTTTTTTTTCTATTGCGGAAATTTCTTTTTTGTATTCGTCAATCAGCGAGCCGGATTCTGGAATCAGCGCGGAAATGTTCCACAAGCCAGGAATTACGCTTGGCAATGTTCTGAAACCTTCCTGGAAAACTGGTTTTTCGGCGCAAAGATTGATTCCTTCGCTGGAGCCGCTTCTGTCGCAAATTTTTCCCGGCTCCACGGTTGCCGTTCCAAGGAGCGCAGTTATGAAGTCCGGGCCGCCGCAGAAAACTGGAACTTCTGGAATTTCAAATTCTTCTGCCGCCGTTTTTGTTATTTTTCCAGCATTGTGTCCGGGCGGAACAAAATCCGGAAGTTTTTCTGATTCTATTCCAAATCTTTTCAGTTCTTCATGGTTCCAGTATGCAGGCTCGAACCGTTTTTCCGGCAGAACAGAAATTGCGTTTTCCGTGAGCTTGTAGACAATGAATTCCGGGCAGGAAAATATTTTGCCTGAAGAATTCCAGTCGCCGGGAAAAAGTTTTTTGAAGGCTAGAAAACGCGGAATGTAAAGAGATTTTGTGTTTTCCGCAGATTTTTTTATTTCTTTTGGAAGCGGAATGTTCCACAGAAGCGTGCGGCCGTTTTCTGAAACAATTGTAGGGCCGTTTCCTGAAATGCAGAGCGCTGAAATTCCGCCTGAAATTTCTTTTGAAAGTTCTGCGCATCCGGCCTTGAAAGATTCAATCCATTTTTCTGAAATAAAAAAATTGTTTCCGTTTTTTTTGTCCTGCTGAAAATTTTTCTGTGCAGAGCAAAGAATTTCACCTTTCTGGGAAACGATTCCCATTTTCAGCGAGGTTGTTCCAATGTCAGCGCAAAGAATGTTCAAGAAAATCTCCAGTGCCCAGAAGTCAGCTTTGTTTTTTTATAAAAATAAATGCCGGGCGGATAAAATCTTCCGCGTGAATAAAAATTGCGCCTTCCCCGATTGTTCAGGAAAGACGCAATATGTTCAGCCGGCAGAATTATTGTTCCAGTCTATTCGCTGGTTTTCTCATTTTCCTGCTGCTGCTGAGTTTTTACAATTTTTTCTATTATATTCCGGTTGTCCAAAAGGTCGCCGATTGACTGGTTGTGATGAATTCTTGTGATTACGTTTGCGAATAATCCAGAAACATCAGTGCTTATGTACCATTCTTTTGAAAGAAGCTCCTCGTGGTAAACAGCGTTCGTTCCTATTACGCGGTAGAACAGTCCCTGCTTGTAAGCCTCGTCAAAAAGCTCGATTGCGTTTCCTGTGAAGAACGGAAGGCTGATTGCCGCAATTACTTTTGTTGCGCCGTTGTCTTTGAGGAAAGACATAGCCTTGAGCAAAGTTCCTCCAGTTCCAAGCATATCATCTGCAAGGAAGGCAACTTTTCCTTTTACATCGCCTAGAAGTTTTACGCTCTTTATGTTTGTGTCTTTTGCGTTCTGGGTTACAACTGAATAGTCGCGTTCCTTGTAAATCATTGCAAGAGGAAGCTTCAGACCGGAAGCGTAGAATTTGTTTCTGTCGATTGCGCCTGTGTCAGGAGAAACAACAACGAGGTCGTCGTTTTTTCCTGTGAGGTCAACAATTTTTCCAAGCTCTCGGATAATCTGGTAGCTTGCATGGAGATTTTCAAGATTTATTGTGTTGAAAGCGTTCACAATTTCCCGGCTGTGGATGTCGAGCGTGATGATTCGTGAAACGCCGAGCATTTCATAAACATGGCCGAGCATTGCCGCTGCAAGACCTTCGCGGCCCTTTTTCTTGTGCTGGCGGCTGTAAGGATATACTGGAACTACCAGTGTTATATGCGCCGCGCCGGCCTGACGTACAGAATCAATTGTGTTCAAAAGGCACATAAGATGATCGTTTACAGAAAGTGAAAGCTTGTTTTTTCCGCCGTTAAGGCTTATTACTTCATGGTTTTCTACATCCTGAAAAATGAACACATCTTTTCCGCGGATAGATTCGTTGATTTCAGTTTTGAATTCACCGTTTGCAAAATAAGTGAAAGTTGTGTCCACCTTGAAAGTCGGCGCACGGTATTTGTCAATCGCACCGCGGATAACCAAATCAGATGTTTCAAGGTCATTGTCAAGGTTGATCTTGTTGATTAATTCTGACTTTTCAAGATTGTAACGTTTTGAGATGGCATCGTTCTTCAATGTGAAACGATGTTTGTACATGTGCTTTAAATGTGTGATTACTGCATCTGCGAAGGCTTCGCCGCCAGGGCATGCAATAACCGCAAGATCAGTTGGTTCTGAATACGGCATTCTTCAAACCTCTTTTTTATTGTGGAAGTGAATAGATAATATCATTTTTTTTTAGTGTATTCAATTAATTAGCGCAAAAACACAAAAACATCGTAAGCCGCGTACAGCAAGATCATGATTATTCCGCAGGCACGTCCAAGCTGATACTTCGGGCGGGACATGAGCCATACAAGCGCGCTCAGGAAAATCAGGATAACCGTGTCGAAGATG
>SAMEA104315436__coassemble_1111_pt1 | contig 20484 bp, 14 predicted proteins | sample SAMEA104315436__metabat2_high_PE_011 | metagenome-assembled genome bin SAMEA104315436 (sample SAMEA104315436) | gut metagenome | biome: Monkey gut; feature: monkey-associated habitat; material: faeces | place: China | collected 2013 | reverse complement strand
AGCTTGCGCTTTCTTCTGTAAAGGGCGTTGTTGTAGGCGTTGACGTTACAAAGTCAACAGAACCGGAAATAACTTCGCTTCTTGACATGAAGACAAAATCTTCCGGCTCAAAAATTTCTGCCGGCGGAACTGTGAAGATTTCAGGAAAAAGGCTGAAAGTTGCAGGCGGAGCTGACCATAAAGTGGGCGTGTTCTTTGCGCCATGCGATCCGGACGGCTTTTACAAAACAGACATGACAGACTGGATATGCGTTCCAGCAGAGGAACTTTCTATGGGAAATACTTCCGGCAGCCTTCTGTTCAACGTGCCGGAATCTGTTTCCGCCGGAACTTACAGGCTTGCAGTGCGCACAGCCTACGCTTCAACCGGCCGAACAAACAAGACCGTGCGCGAGGGCATTTTTGAAAAAGTTGTGACAGTAGCATAAACTTGCCAAATTCCGCCGCCGCAATCAGCGAATTGACTTGCGGCGGTGTTTTTTTATGCGATGAACACTGTCAGGCTATTAGGGAGGACATTATTTTAATAATAATTGCCAGTAAGAAAAAATACAGAAATAGTGATATAATATTTAGAGGAGTGTATTTTAATGTCAGAGAAAAAATCTAATGCGGAATTTTTGAAATGGTTTAAGCCTGTTATTGAAGCCCTGAAAGAACTAGGTGGTTCAGCAAAACCTGATGAAGTTAGAAAACAGATTGTTAAAGATTTGTCTCTTTCAGATGAAATTGTAAATGAGACTTATGGAAAAAAAAATACAAATAAATTTGCAAATCAAGTTGCATTTGCCAGAAATTATCTTGTGTACAGCGGATATGTTGATAAAAGCATTCCTGGTATTTGGTCATTGACTGAAAAAGGTAAAGATATAGAAATGACGGATAAACTGGCTTCTGATATTTTTGTTGAAAATGCATCAAAGCATAAGAGCAGAACTGCAGAAGATTATTCGATAAAAATTGCTAAATTCTTGGCTTTTTATAAATCAAGTTTTCCAAAACATTGGAAAGATGAAAAATATAAGTGGGTAGCAATAAAGCATTTTCAAAATAATTTTGATATTAATGCAGAAGATTTTTCAGCAATGTTCAAAAAGGCTGTAAAAAAAGCAAATAATTTACTTGGTTCAGTTGGTTCTTATCCAGCAGGTCAGATTCAAGATTTTGCAAAAGAGTTTCCAAAAGATACAAGAGAAATGTTCAGGTTTTTGTTTGATGAATCAGAGGATTTAAGCAAAAGAGTCGAACACTTCAAAATAAAATCAGAGGAGTTGATTAAAAGACATAATGATTCAAATTCTGAGAGTATCTGGAAATCAAGCTATCAAAATGAAAATTCAATCAGTACTTATCTATGGTTAAAATATCCAGACAAGTATTACATATATAAGTTTGGAGAAATTGTTAAAGTTGAACGATTCTTATATGAAAATCCTTTAATAAAAAAGGGTTCTGGAATTCAGAATTTTATTCGTGGAAAAGAAATTTACGATGAAATATGTGAGTATTTGAAGAATGATTCTGAAATTATAAATATGTTTAAATCAGAACTTACGGATGATTGCTATCCTGACCCGGAATATAGGACTTTGACAATAGACGCAGGTTTTCAATTCAGCAGATATTATGAAGTTCTTCAAAATATAGAACCTGCGAGTGAAAAGTCTGTTCATTATTGGATTTATTCACCTGGTGAAAATGCATTCAAATGGGAAGAATTCCATAAAAAAGGAATTATGGCTCTTGGCTGGGAAGAACTTGGTGACTTAAGAGAATATGATAGCAGAGACGAAATAAAAGAAAAATTGCAGGAACAATATGCTGATTCTTCCTGCATAAATTCTTCTCTTGCAACATGGCAATTTGCAAACGAAATGAAAATCGGTGATGTAGTTTTTGTCAAGAAAGGAATGTATAAACTAATTGGTCGTGGTGTAGTATCTGGCGATTATGAATTTGATGAAAACAGAAATGATTATAACCATATTAGAAAAGTAAATTGGACTCATGACGGGGAATGGAAGCATCCAGGTCAAGCTGTAATGAAGACGCTTACAGACATAACGGATTATACTGATTATGTCGAAAAACTTAACGCTCTGTTTGAAATTGAAGAAGAACAGACTGATGAAATCAGAACTTTTGAACCTTATGATAAATCAGATTTCTTGTCAGAAGTTTTTATTTCTCCAGAAAAATATGAAACTATCGTAGGGCTTCTTGAACGAAAGAAGAATATAATTCTGCAAGGAGCTCCTGGTGTAGGTAAATCGTTTGCAGCTAAAAGGCTGGCATATTCAATTCTTGAAGAAAAGAATATAAATCAGGTAAAGGTAATACAATTTCATCAGAGTTATAGTTATGAGGATTTTATTGTTGGATTCAGACCTTCTGAAGAAGAGGGAAAACAGTTTGAAAAGCGATATGGTGTTTTCTATGATTTCTGCAAGAAGGCTGCTGACGATAGTGATAATAAATACTTTTTCATAATCGATGAAATCAATCGTGGTAATTTGAGCAAAATATTTGGTGAATTATTGCTTCTAATAGAAGATGATAAGCGAGGAAAAGAATATAAAATACAGCTTTTGTATTCTAAAGAAGATTTTTACATTCCAGAAAATGTTTACATAATCGGTATGATGAATACTGCGGACAGAAGTCTTGCAATGATTGACTATGCACTTCGCAGACGTTTTTCTTTTGTTGAATTTGAACCGGCATTTGAGAGCGAAGGATTTAGACAAAAACAAGATGAAATTTCAAACGAAAAGTATAATCGTCTTATTGAAAAAATCATAGACTTGAACAAAGAAATTGCAGAAGATGTTTCACTCGGCAAAGGATTTAGAATCGGGCACAGTTATTTTATTCCTAAAAATCCTAGTGATTTAGATGACCAGTGGCTTTCAGATGTTGTGAATTATGAGATTGTACCGCTTTTGGAAGAGTATTGGTTTGATGAAACAGAAAAAATTGAAAGCTGGACGCGTAAACTGCAGGAAGCGATTAAGTGAGTAATTCCATTCTCATAAAAAATATTTACTATATGCTCTCGTATGCGTTTCAGGTTTTGAATCAGCAAAGTTATAAAAAAATTGCTACAGAATCTTTTAAAAATACTGCTGATATGTTTGCCGCTATTTTATGCAAAGGAATAGAAACCCAGTTGAAGCGATATTTAAATCGTGATTATGTAATTGAGACAGAAACGCTTTCATCGTTAAGGGGAAGAATTCGTGTTACAGAATCTATAAACCAAATGTCTTTTTTGAATAAAAAACTAGTCTGCTCATTTGATGAGTTTTCAAATGATTCATACATGAACCAAATTCTAAAATCAACGATGCATTTGCTTCTTAAAGCTGATGTTTCAATAGAGCGTAAGAAATCATTGAAATCGTTATTGCTATATTTTAATGAAGTTAGTGAAATCGATATTTATCGAATAAACTGGAAATTTCATTTTAATCAGAATAATCAGACATATAGAATGTTGATGGGAATCTGTTATCTTACAGTAAAAGGACTTTTGCACACCCAATCAAATGGAAAAAACAAATTGATGGATTTTATAGATGATCAAAGAATGAGCCATTTGTATGAAAAATTTGTACTTGGATATTATCAAAAGCATTTTTCACATCTTAATCCAAGTGCAAATCATATTGAATGGGATGCACAAGGAGAGATTGAATACCTGCCAGCTATGAAAACAGATATTACTTTGACTGATAACGAGCAAAAGAAAGTATTAATTATTGATACGAAATATTATGGCAGAACAATGCAAAGTCAATTTGGGATAAATTCTTATCATAGTGGGAATCTGTACCAGATTCTTTCGTATGTAAATAATAAAAAAGCAAAGTACAATGGAGAAGTTGGAGGAATGTTACTTTATGCAAAAACGGACGAAGTAGTAACACCGAATCAGAAAGATTTAAAAATTTTAGGAAGCAACTTCTCAATTCAAACATTAGATTTAAATCTTGAGTTTGATAAAATTGAAGGGCAATTAAAAAATAATGTAAAAGAATTCTTTAATTTTTAAAGTTCAGAAGGAAATTGTAAAAAAATCACTCTGAAATGTAAAATTATATCGAGTCTTAAGCCCTTTGTTCATTTTTAATTTTACAGAACCGATAATTTTCCCCAAAAAACGCTGAATATGTGTTATAATCTTCCATATTTAGTACATATTTGCTAAATGTAAAAATAAATATGAATGTTTTTGATTTAATCCCAGATGAGTTTTTCAACTGCCTCGCAAGTTCTTCAAATCACAGGGCGTATGCCGGATGCCTGGAATTGATTTTCAGCCAGTATGATAAAGAAATATCTTACAGGCTTGAACGTTCATATTTAAGAGATGTATTGGCGGCTTTTTTGCTGGAAAACCATCTTAACTTTGCTGAAGAAGAAATCACGGTTGCATCCGGCAATGATGAAGCCAATTTTGTTCTTCGGAAATTCATTTCTGCGGGTTGGCTTGAAGAGGAGCAGGACGATACATCTTTTGAAAAATATATTGTAATGACAGACCCTGGAATTGCTTTGGCTGAGTTTTTGCAGAAATTAAAGAAGCCTGCAACTCCGGAATTTTCAAGCTACATTCTTAATATTTACAACCGTTTTAATTCCAAGGAATATGAAAACAAGCAGGAGCTCTATAACTTTATTCTTAAACCGACTTTTTCAGATGCAAAATCTCTTTCATCATCATTGAAAAAATTATCAACCTCTATAAAAAAGATTATTGAAAAAATGAACCACGAAGGAAGCCTGGAAAGCCTTACGGAAAAAATCATCAGTTATTGTGACGGTGACTTTATAAAGGAATATTCCAGACTGGTTCATCAGCAGAACATTCATATCTACAGAAACTTTATTACCCGGAAACTTGATGAGCTGAAGCAGCAGGGAAATTTCACCTTGCTTTGCGCAGAATTATTGGCAGAAGAGAAAGCTCATAAAAATCAAATTTCAAATATGGAAGCAGAAGAAAGAATCTATGAAATGATTGATTCAACAAAAAACTTTCTGCACGACGATTACAACAAAATTATGGATGATATTAAACTGAAAATTAATACCTACATTCATATTGCCATTGCCAGGGAACGAATGCTTAGAAACAAGGGACTTGATATCCGAGGCGTTGTTGAACAAACTCTTCGGATTTTGATTTCATCGGAAGATATTTCAGAAAAAGAAAAAATAGAAAATTTATTCAATGTTCAGAAATTTGAATATGTGGACCAGTCTTCAGTTATGTTTCCGCATAAAAGCCAGCAGGTTTTGCACAATACAGAAACGGATTACTTTGAATTAACAAAGGAAGAAATTGAAAAGCAAAGAGCTGTTCTAGAGCGAGAATTTCATAATCCATATTCAAAAGATGAAATGAAAAAATATATGGATGATTTGTTTTTGCAGAATGAAATTATTGACAACAAGACTTTTAATTATTCAAGCAAAGAAGATGTCTTAAAATCTTTGGCTGCGGTCAGCTATGCAAAAGAAAACGGATATTCAATCGAAACTGACGGCACTTATATTGAAAATGAAAACTTCGTGACCAAACATTGGAGGGCAAGGAAAAATGACAGGTAATGAATCAATTGACGAATACTGGAATTCTGAATTCACATCCAGTGAAAAACAGTTTTTCCAGAAATGCGCACGCATATTATTGAAGAAAACGTTCATTGTCCGTGACAAAGACGAAGAAAACCGCAAGATGTTTTATTTTGTCTCTAAAAATTCAGATTTCTTTTCCCGCTATTTTTCTTTCATGGGTTTTGAAATTCTTGTTCACAAAGATTCTGGTGTGGTTATGCTTTCAAATATTGTAAATGAAAATATTTCAGCTTCTGTTGCTGTAAATAGATTCCGTTTTAAGAAAATTGAAAGCATCGTTTTATGCTGCTTATGGACTTTGCTTTCTGATAGGCTGCACAAAGGCTCTTTGGACAAGGTTATAAAAATTACTTTGTCAGATTTAAACATGGAGCTCGAAAAATATGATTTCAAGAAATCCTTTGACAAAGGCCCGCTGAGCGAAATCTTGAAGTTGTTCTGCAAGTTTAATTTAATCGGCACTAGCGGCGAGATTGGCGACGAGAATTTTATAATTATTCTCTATCCGTCATTGCAGTTTTCTCTTAACGAAAATGAATTTGTCTCTTTTGCAAAAGATGCAGAAAAAAGAATGAAAGGCGCAGAAGAAACTTTCGAAGATGAAGCTGATGATTTAGAAACAGATTCTTTTGATGTGGAAATTGATTCAGGAGATGAAAACTAATGAAAGAAAATCGCAAAACCGCAAAAAGACTTCTCCTTATAAACTGGTCATGCTTTCAGAATGAAGTGATTAATCTTGGAAGCTCTACTTTATTTACCGGCGTAAACGGAACTGGAAAAACTACAATTCTTGATGCAATGAGCTATCTGATAACAGCAAACACTCAGTTTAACAAGGCAGCAGACGACAACGGAAGAAATGTCACAGCATACATTCATGGCGATAGAAAAACAAACGGCTCTGACAGGTATCTTCGGCCGGGAAACGTTACAAGTTATATCGCAATGGAATTCTATGATCCTCTTATTTCTGATTACCATGTAATTGCAGTCTGCATGGAATCTCGTTCAGAAAGCGACAGGGCTGTCAGCCAATGGATTGTTCGTGACAAATGCAGGTTTGAAGATTTTAATTTCAGTTTTGTAGAAAACGGAAAACTGATTGTTACATCAAAAAATAACTTGACTTTTAAAAATGTTCCTATGAAAGGCGCAGATTTTCTTGGCCGAGAAAAGGCAATTCCGCAATTAACCAGGCAGCTTGGAATAAGAACGTCAGACTATAGAAAATATAAAGAAAAACTCCTGAAAATGATGGCTTTTGATCCGGAACGCAATGTTGATAAATTCTTGCAGACTTCCGTCTTTGCAGAAGCAGAAGTAAAATCTCTGGACCGTCTTAGAGAGCAGCGAAAAGCTTATGACCAGGCAAAACAAATGTTTGAACAGATTCAAGAAAGAAAAAATCTTCTTGAAGAAATAGAACAAAAAACTTGTGAATATGAAAAATTGCTGCGCAATTACAATGTGCGCGAATTAATGTTTCATTATCAGTACATCAATCAATACAAAGAAGAGATTTCAAAACTGGAAATAAATTTGCAGAACAGCCAGCTTCAGCTAAAAAATCTTGAAGAGAAAAAAAATGTTTCAGAAGCAAATCTTTCTGAGATGAGAAATCGGCTTTCTGAAGTTAAAAATAAAAACCATTCAATTACGGAAAGTCTTGAGAAAATGGAGAAAGACAAGGAAGAAATAAATAAAAAAATTATCAGTTTGGAAAATGATTTAGCAAGATTAAAGAATCTTCAGGCCTCGCTAAAAGTGATTCTTCCCCAAATACTAAAATATTTTGAAATTCATGAGGAAAACAAAACTGTTCTGCAAAACCTTAGTGAAACTGATTTTGCGACGGAGAAAAAGATTTCATCATTCATTGATTTTTCAAACAAGATAAAAAATCAGCGCGACTTGTTCATAGAACAAAATGGTGTAATCAAAAGTAAGCTTTCTGATGTAAACAAGCGGATAACAGACGTTCAAATAAAAATTAAAAATCTTGAATCAAATATCCGCCAGTTTCCGGAAGAAGCAGAAGAGACAAAGCGAATCATTCAAAACGAATTTTACAAACGTGGAATCAACTGTCAGGTTCGACTTTTTGCGGAAGCTGTAGAATCGCTCGCAGATGAAAGCTGGCGTAAATCCATAGAAACTTTTCTTGGCAACAAAAGATATAACATCATTGTGGACGATAAGTATTGTCACGAGGCGTTGACTATTCTAGATGAAAAAAATATCTATAAGACAAGTGTAGTTCTTACTGATAAAATCCCGGAAACGGAAATTGAGTATAATTCTGCCGCTTCTGTTTTGAATATTGCAAACAAGGGCGCAAGACGCTACGCAAATTATCTTTTAAATGGAATCTATCTTTGCGAAAATCTTGAAGAGCTTCATGATCATCCAAAAGGCGGAATCACTAAAGACGGAATGCTTTGCAAAAGTTATGCCGCAAGCAAAATGAAGATTCAGAAAACTCCTTTGTGTTTAGGCAATAATGTTGTAAAGATTCAGCTTGAACAAGCTGAAAAAGAGATTGAAACGCTTTCTGCTGAAAAATCAGGATATGAAAAAGAAATTCTGAACAGAAGCCAATTGATAACATTGATTGACAATGTTGAATGGAATGTAGAATGCTACAACTTTGAAAGTTCAAAAGAGCTTTCCGAGGCAAACAGAATGCTGGGAAAACTTGCCAGCCAGATTGATGAATTGAAAAACAGTCCGGAAATGCTGGCAGCCGCCCGAGAGTATGAAATTGCAGAAAAAAATTGCACTAAAGCTGATAAAGATTCAAAATTAATTGAACGAGCTCTTGGTTCAACAGAGAAAGAAATTTCAAATATACAGGATAAAATCAATGAATTTATAAAAAACACTGAACAAAAAGAAATTGACTTCAAAGAAATTTCAAAATCTCATCCAGAATTGATTGATGAAATGAAAGAAGAGTATAAAAGACAGGTTTTATTAAGAAAAAGTCTGATTGTCATTGGTGAAAAACATATAAAGCAGCTGAATGTGGATGTTGATAAGGCCAAAGGAAAAATGGAAGATAAACAGCGGGAATACAATCTTATTTCTGAAATTGAAGTTTCAAATTACGGAGTTGAATTTATTAGATCCTATCGAGACCGCTACCGCGATGTTGCAAATGTAAAGATTGATGAGGCAAAGAACAAAGTTGAAAGACAGTCAGAAAAACTCCGCTATGTTTTTCTGCATGATTTTGTTGCTGAACTTAATGAAAAAATTATTTCCGCAAAAGATGAAATTGCGGCAATCAATGCTGAATTAAAACGAATTCCTTTCGGCCGTGACATTTATCAGTTCAAAATGGAAGAAAAAACTGACCGCCAGATATTTTTTACAATTTGCAAGAATCTTGAGTTGTATTCGGAAACTCCAGATTTGTTTACTGAGCGGACAGTAAGCGATGAAAAACTAGCTGATGATGTTCAAGCGTTCTTAAATAAAATTCTTGATACTGAGCAGGAAGAAGACTATTCAGATTACCGGAATTATTTTACCTATGATATGACTATCAGGAGTCATATTGGCGATGAAGAATCTGAAATGGATTTATCAAAAAAGCAGGGCTCTGCAAGTGGCGGCGAAAAGCAGACTCCGTATTTTATTGTTCTAGCGGCAAGCCTTATGCAGTTTTATCCGAAAGATGTTTGCTGCGCCCGCATTGCTTTCATTGACGAGGCATTTTCTGCATTATCAAAGGAACGTATTGAGCAAATGGTAAAATTCCTGGAAGAAAATAATTTTCAAGTCTTTTACGCGGCTCCTCCTGAAAAAATCAACAGTATCGGGCAGCATATTGATAATACAGTTTCTCTTTACACCCATGGAAAATATACAAAACCAGTGGAAGGAACTTGGCATTCACGATGAAAACATATTCGCATATTCAAAAACAGATACTGCAAAAACTTCTCGCAAAATATGAATCCAGTAAAACATATAAAGGTGAAAATTCTGTTTCACAAACTTTTTCAATAAAGCCTTCAGATGTGTTTAAGGAGTATGAAAAAGATTCGGCTGATATTAACGAAATCGAAGATTTTGAAAAACAATGCAGACTTCTTGAATCAGAAGAAATTATCCAGTTTGCCAAAAAGCACGATAGAATCTCAAAAATCACAGCGATTTCTACAGATGAAAACTGGACTAAAATCCGCGCAATTCTTGGTGTGAAGGATAAAAAAACAAGGCTAAACGAAGAAATTTCTTTCTATTCAAACTTGTACAAAGATTCAGCTTCGCACGAAATTGTAAAAGATTTTTGTAAGGTACAGACAGAAAGGCTTGAAGCTGGAAAAGAAGCTGAATTCCGCCATGAAGAAGCGGATAATATTATTGCTTTATTGAATTTTATTCTTAAAAATAAAAACGAAATTCTAGAGCGTGAACTTTCAATTTCAGTTTTGTCTAATTCAAAAACATGGGAAGAAAAATACAGAAATAAGGTCTTGAAAATCTTAAAAAAAAGCGGATGGTTTGACTCTTTAACTGAAAACTGCTCTGATGAAAAGGAGATAGGCAAAGTCATTCTTGAAGAATGTTGCGTTTTTTCAAATCCATCCTACGTGTATTTTAAAGGAAACGGCGAAATCGCTTTTGAAAACGGAAAAATCATCAAAATTTATTCTGATATTCCGCTTGCGCTTTCCTCTGGTTCGGTAAGCAAAATAAAGTCTTTTGAAGTTTTTGATTCAAAGGTTATGACGGTTGAAAATCTGACTTCATTTAATAGAATAAAGGATTTAGATACATTTTTTATTTTCTTGTCAGGTTATCACAACAGCGCAAAACAGGCATTTCTAAAGAAAATCTTTTGCCAAAATTCAAACAAAAATTATTATCATTTCGGAGATATTGATCCCGATGGATTTTTTATCTTGGAAAATTTGCGGGCAAAAACAAATATAGACTTCAAACCCTATAAAATGGGAATTTCAGAGCTTGAAAAATATTCCGCCTTTACAAAGCCACTTGAAGAAAATGATTTGAAAAAAGCCAGATCATTGATTGAAAGCGGGCGTTATACAGAGATTTTGAACTATATGCTGAAACACAATCAAAAACTTGAGCAGGAAATAATCTGCTTGAAAGAGTAATGAGTCATGGCTTCAAAAATTATTCTCTTTCACCGCCATATTATGTCACTCAAAATACAAAACTATGATATAATTGCTGTATGGCAGAAAGAGAAGATAAATTCAGAACTCATCGGATTATTCAGATTGACGAGGATATTCGCTCCGGTATGTATCCGAGCGTAAGTTATCTTATGGAAAAGCATGGAGTAAGCCGTCGGACAATTTTGCGGGATATAGAATTTTTGCGTGAGCGTTATAATGCGCCCATTGAAGCTGATAGAACTAGAAAAGGTTATTGTTATACAGACTCAACTTTTGCAATTAAGAATGTGCTTCTTACAGAAGGCGATTTATTCACTATTTCAACCGTTATGCCCCTGATGGAGCAGTATAAAAATACTCCATTGGAAAATGCTTTTAAAAATATGATGGGAAAAATCAGTGAGCTTTTACCAGAGCAGGTGACTGTTGATACATTTTTCTTAAATAAAGATATTAGTTTTATCCGGGACCCTCTTCCCAGAATTGAAGATGGTGTTTTTGAGAATATTTTTGAAGCTATAAAATCAAAACATGTTTTAACATTTAAATACCGCTCTGTTTCCAGTCATGAATATAAATTCAAGGAATTCGATGTTTATCATGTTCTTTGCCAGAAAGGAAACTGGTATGTGTTTGGTTTTGATCACGGCGCGAATGAAAACCGTATATATGCTCTTTCAAGATTTAAGGAAATAAAGCTTTCCGATGAGAAATATTCTGTTCCTGAAGGTTTTGATATTTCAAAAGAAGTCGATTTGAGTTTTGGTATTTGGCATAACAAAGACGAAGCTATAAAATATGAGCTTTTGTTTGATGGCAGAATGGCAAACTATATTTTGGAAAGAGAATGGCATAAAGACCAGAAAATTAATCAAAAAGAAGATGGATCTGTGCTTCTTGAATTTAGTTCGAATCAAAAACAGCAGATTTTAAGCTGGATAATGAGCTTTGGCGATTCTGTTGAAGTCCTTGCTCCAAAAACATTAAGAAAAGAAATAAAGGAAAATGCAAAAAAAGTATTGAAAAAATATAAAAAATAATTTTCAGGGTCATTCTATGGCACCATTGCGGCTTCATAATATATCTGCAAGGCTTGCAGAGTGCCAAGGAGTGATTATGTTGAAAGAATGCGAACTTAACAAAATTCAGAATAGGATTCATTATTATTTCAAAAATGAAAATCTTTTGCAGCAGGCTTTTACCCGAAAATCTTATTCTGCCATGAATGGAGCTGCTGATAATGAAGTTCTTGAATTTTATGGTGATAGAATTCTGGATTTTATAGTTATCAAAGAGTTTTATAATCAATTTGGAACGATAAACACTAAAAGAGAATTTGTTTCTTCAAAAAATGTGGGTGAACTCTGCAAAAAAGATATTGAACTAGTAAAAAACGCAAATTTGGCGGAACATATTGCTAGTCTTGGATTTACAAAATATATTCAGGTTGCAGGGCAGAAAGAAAAGACAGTTCCAAAAAATAAGGCAGATTTATTTGAAGCCATTTTAGGTGCTGTTGCGGTAGATTCAAATTGGAATCTGGATATTATAGAAAATGTTTATCAGTCAATGATGGCAAATGAAAACGAGCAAGAGAATTGCAATGTCATTGAAAATTTTATTGACACATTTGACACTCTTCTTTGGAGATATCAAATTTGTAAAACTGAAAATAAATATTCAAAAGTAGAAAACGGCTATGAATGTCACGCAGTAATGATGATTGATGGCGGTTCTTATGAAATCAATGGTTTTGGAACAACAGAGCATTTTGCCAAGGCTGATGCCAGCAAGTATGGCTGCAAGATTATCAGCTTGTTGCTGTCAAAAGAATTCATTGAAGGAGATTCCTATACAGAACAACTTTATTTCCTTTATAAACTTGGAAAAATTTCAGAGCCTGATTTTAGATTTGAATATTATCCGGCAAATTCTAATTATGAAGATTTATGGCGTTGTTCAGGGACATTAGCTGGCACTGAAATTGAATATCAGGCTGAAGATGAAACTATGATTGGCGCAAAGGAGCAGGTAAGCCATGCAATATTATGTGAAATTCTGGAAATTCAACCTGAAGATATTGAGTTTTCTGATGAAGAAAATTTTGTTGATGAGCCGAAAATTGTAAGGGGAAAGGGACTTTTGCAGCTGATATTGAGTATGAATAAGAAAGCAAAAATAGCTTAGAAAACGTGATAAAAATACGTCCGTGGCAGGAAGCATTGCAGGCGCCTATTACGGAAAAATTCCGGAAGAATGGATAAAAAGCATTAGAAAAAAAAAGCTTGTGGACAAGATTATAAATCAATTTACAGAAGCAGTAGTTTGATTTTAAGGATTCCTGCCTCTGCAAAAAACAACATTCCTTACCGCAATGATTTGTGATTTTTCAAAAATACACAGTTCCTTACAGTAAGGATTTTCACTTGAACAAAATGCTGCATTTCTTACTGTAAGGATTCCTGCTTTTACGGAAAACAGTTTTTCTTATCATAAGGATTAATGCCGTTGCAAAACATGGCTTTCCTTATTATAAGGAACTATTCCAATTTGCCTGGAAGTTTTATCACGTAGATTACATCGTCGTCTATGCTGTCTGTGCCGGGGAGTTTTTTCTGCACAAGGTGGTTGTTTTCAACGTTGATTGCAAAGTCGTTGTCGTTGGCAACGGCGATTGTGTCTTTTCCAGCGAGCCACAAGCCTTCAAGCTTGTCATGCGGATATTTGTTCGGAAGCAAGTCCACAAGGTCGGCAAGGAATTCTTTTTTAACTGGCTTTATGCCGGCTTTTTCAAGTTCTTCCGTTGAACACTGCTCAAGCGTTTTTCCGTTTATCAAAAGCCCTGCTTCTGCCGCCGGGTCGCTTCCTGTTATGTCTGTCGCATCTTTCAGGTCGATTTTGAACAGATATTTGTGAGCCTCTTTTTCTCCGGAGAATTTTCCGTCGCGTTCAATTGCAACGAATTCTGTGGCAGAAAGCGCTGTGAGTCCGCAAGTTGAATCAGTTTCCTTGTTCTGAATGTAGGCGTACTGCTTTGTTTTTCCGCTTGCAATGTCAAATGTTACGATTCTTACAAGCTGATTGTTTTTTATTTCTTTTTTTGAAGGATTTAAAAGCGTTGACTGCATGATTCCGACAAGAGTTTTTCCGTCCGGAGTTACGGCAAGTCCTTCCATTCCTCGGTTTGCGCGCCGGCGGGCAAGAACTGCCGGAAGATGGCGTTTTCCAGTGTCCATTCCGTACGGGCTGATTCTTTCAATCTGTTTTCCTGTCGCGTCAAAGTGAACAATGTGCGGGCCGTATTCGTCGGAAATCCAGAATGTTCCGTCCTTCATTGCGGCAATTCCTTCGCTGTCAAGTCCGAATTCGTCTGTCCCAAGAATATTTCCTTCAAGGTCGTAGGCGATTTCCCCGGTCGCTCCCTTTCCGGCTGGGTTTGGAAGTCCTGTTATGTCTTTTCCGTCCGGATTTTTCAGCGTGATTTCCTTTTCAAGGGAAACTTTGCCGTCTTCATTCATTTTGAAAAGCCCGATTCTTGGAGCATAGTCTGGCACTGGAAACATTTTTCCTTTTCCTTTGCTTCCCGTGAAGTCGATGTTCGGACCGCGGTCTGTTATCAAGTAGAACAGAGATGAATCTTCCGGGTGAGCGCAGGCATCTGAGCCGTATCCGCCGTTTTGAATTTCAACTCCGTCTTTTGTTGTCATAAGAACTGTGTAAGGAACTTTGCTTCCGTTTGCGCCAACACTGTCGAACGGTGTTTTTGCCGCCGCTGATTTTTTTGTGGTTGCGCATGAAATCGGCAGAAAAAGTGCCATTGCCGTAAGCGCGTAAAACAATTGTCTTTTCATAAAAACCTCTTTTCTTTGTTTTGAAGCAGAATACCGCTGTTCTGTAAAATTTCTGTTAGGAAAGTGTGAAATTAATGACAATTTGTTTTATGAAATATTTTGAAACAAGATTTTTAGTTTGAAGCTGTTCTGTTTTTATTCGTAGTGTCCGCGGCACGAAATTATTTCAAGGATTCCGCCTTCAATTCTGTAGACAAGCCTGTTGAATTCGTCAATCCGCCGGCTGTAGCAGCCGGAAAGCTCTCCTTTCAGCGGTTCTGGTTTTCCGATTCCGCTCTGTTCGCCGTTTCGTTCAATGTCTTTTAAAAGCGAGTTGATTTTTTTCAGCGTTTTTTTGTCCTGCGTTTGACAGTATTCGTAGTCCGCCCATGATTCATCTGACCAAATTTTCTTCATCAGCGAACCTCAACTATTTCATGCTCAACGCCTTTGCCTTTTTCTATCTGGTTTAGGCTTCTACGCAAATGAGCAAGATTCGCCTCGCTGTAGAACGGATCTTCATTTTCAAGCTCGAAAGGAATTTTGTTCTTGTGAAGAACGGCTTTCACGAACATATTGATTGCGCTCGAAGCGTTTATTCCCACGTTCTTGCAGAAATTGTCAAAGCGGATTTTGTCGTCGCTGTCTATTCTTGCCGAAATTGTAACCTGCGCCATATTTTTTCTCCTATAAAAAGTAATATCTTTATGTCAAAATTACAAATCTGCATAAAATATAATGCAGATGTATGATTTTTGCAACTTTTTTATAAAGAAACTTTTGCTTTGGCAGAAATTGAACTTAGTAAAACAGCCCGATTCCGGAATTGCCGTGGCGGAGTTTTTCACTCTTCCAAAAGCCATTCTCTTATGTTCTTCCTGACGATTCCGTTTTCATTTGAGGGCGGAAGCTCATCCATAGCGAGAATCAGTTTGGGGAAGTTGTCGCCAAGCGCAAGTAGCGATTTTAGCGGACGAAGTTCTCTTTCTTTTGTTTCTTCCGAATTGATTAGGTATGCGACCTGAACGTAAAGTTTTTCACTATAACCGAAAAACTTTTAGTTTTCAAGAAAAGTTTCAGGTATAGTGGAAAGTTTTTTATCCAGATTATATACTTATCCTTTGTTTTTATATTTGCCCTTTCAGTAAAACAGCCCGATTCCGACTGTCAGCTCGTAGCCGCTTCCCGGACGGCCGGAGGCGGAAAATATTGTGCTGGAAAAGTCCTCGCCGAAACTTGCGCGAAGCTGGATGCTTCTGAACGAAAGTGGCCAGCAGATTAGCTCCAGTCCTGCCGCGCAGATTCCGTCCGCGCTTTTTTTGTTTTCTGCGCCGAACCTTGCGTATGCAAAATCAATGAACGGACTTGCGTGGATTTCAAAGTCGAGGAGCCGCTCTTTTCTGCCTTCGCCGTTTTTTCCGCTTTTTTTGCTGATTGTTGAAAAAATCCGCACCGGAAAATCAATGTTCAAAACAAACGCAAAATCTGTGTCGTAGAAAGTTTCTTTTTCCTGCGCCCCGATTCCGCGCACAAAGTCTGTTAAAGCCGCGTTTTCCATGCGACCGATTTTTTGCTCCGTTCTGCCGGCAAGAAAATTTCCTCTTGCGCTGATTCCGCTCCAGCCGAAAGCCTTGTGAAACTGCGCCTGAACCGAAGAATAAAAATCCTGCGAGCACTGCGAGAAATCATAAAAGCAGTTCTGCACGGAAGCCGCCGCAGAAACAGAAAATCCGTCCCTGAAATTTTCTTTCCAGTGCACGGCTCCAAGCGAAAGTTCCGCGCCAAGCTCAACGGAAGGACTTTTTAAATATTCATATTCCGGAAGAGAAAAATTTCCGCCTGCGCTGTGGAAAGCTGCGTTCTGCGTAAAAGCGATTTTCGGAGTGAATGTGATTTTTCCTGCCGCCTCATTTTCCGCCAAAAGAAGGGGCGTTGCCGCAGAAGCTGAAAAACTCATGTAAGGAAAATCTTCCGGCACTTCGTAGTCGTACACAAGCCCGGCGGAAAGCCCTGTCTTCACCAAGAAAATGCTGTTCACCGGAAAAAGAAATTCTGTTCCGGCGGAAGCGAATCCTGAATTTTTTTCGTATCGGTCGTCCGTGCTTTTTGAAGTGTACTGGCCGGAAAACCACGGGCTTAAAAATCCTCCTTTGAGCGGGAAAACGTAGCCGCCCGAAAGCGCCGTGCTGAAAGTCTGCGGCTCACAGCTGCCAGAAGACGGAAAAAGATACGAAACTTCACCTTCAAGCGGAAAAAGCGATCCAAGAAAGTTTGAGTCCTTCATCTTTAGCTTAGCCTCGAAGCCTTTTGACGAGCTGTATTTCGGGTAAGGCGCCGCGATGAACGTCTTTGAGTTTTCAACGCGGACAGTTACAGCCGCCGGAACAACTCCGTTTTCCTCCGCAAGAAGCGAATACAAAATCTGCGCGCTTTCCTTTATGCTCCGGTTGTCGCGCAAATTCTGCTCCTTCATTTTCAGATAGCCGGCAAGCTCGCTTTCATCTTTGAAATTTTTCCTTGTGTCAATCAAAAGCTCTTTTTCCAGCGCGGCTTTCTTCAGCTTCCAGAACGAGCCTGAAATTTCATAGTCAACGCTTACGATTCTTAAAGGCATCTCCGCGCTCTGGCAGTGAATTTTTCCAAAACTAAATATGGCGGCGCAAACAAAAACCGCGCCCCTGATTATTTTTAATGCTGTTTTCATACGTGAACTGTAGCAAATTTTTTCCGGGGAAATTTTAATAAAACTTAAACAGGATGAAAAACTTAAGATTGGATTTTTTAGCCGGATATTTTCCGCACTGAACTGAAATTATATTCGGGCGTTTCCCTCGCTTCGCTCGGGCCGGGCTATCCGTGGTTCCGTACGCACTTCGTGCTATCTCCATTCCTACGCTACGCTTCGGAACGGCTTCGCCGCCACTACTATCCCTAACGCATTTTATGAGATTGGCAAATCTATTCCAAAATATGGAGCATTTTCATGAATCTCTAGAATTTCTTTCATCAGTTTGTAATTGAAATAATGAGGAACTTTTTTGTTTTTCTTGCCCATAAATTAAAATTCTATCCAGTCAGTATCTGAATTGTCATCTGCAAATATTGATCGAATTTTAATTTTAATCAACCTATAGAATGTCAAATTTTTCTGTAATGACCGTTGCCTAAGAACTCTATAAATCCTTTGTCACGCAGGGATTGCAATTGCTGGCGCAATTTATCTTTTATGAAATTATTTTCTGGATGTTTTAATTTCAATTCATTTTCAAAAGAATAAATCTGATTCAAATAAAATTCTTTCTCAGAAATTTTCTCAATACAAGAAAGTGCGTCAAGAAGCCAACCACGGGATTCAATATTTGAAGTTTTTAATGATTTCGTCTTCGCATATTTTTTAATTACATCTTCATGGTTGAGTTCAATATTATTTTTTACAATGAAAATTTTTCCAGACTCTGGTATTGATGAAATATCAATATTGCAACCAACCCAGCCAGCCCGTTGAGCTGTCGGAGCAAGCGGTTTTCGCTTTTCAATAATTCTTGGAGTAAAAAAGTGATTTGGTATCAAAATAAAATTTGAAACTGAATAATTCTTATAAGTCATAAAAAAGAAATTAGGATTTCGTGATGATGTAATTCTTGAAATCATTGTGTCATAAGCACCATCAGTTATTTTATTTGATATTTTTCCAGATTTGCACTGTTTGCTTTTTAATTCAAAATCTGATTCGCAGTTGGAACAAAAAAAATCTCCAGCCGGATGATTATTTTCATATTTTTCAATTTGCGGTTGTCCGCAAATCGGGCAATACAGATTTCTTTCAACCCAGTCTTCAGTAAGAACTCTAGTTTTTTGAGAACTGCTGTGATATTTTTCTATCAGTGAAATATCAAAATTGAATGTCATTTATACAGTTCCTTGCGTGAGGGATTGTAGCACCGAAGTTCCAGAGCAACCGAAGGTTGCGGCGGAATGAGTGGTGAGCGAAGTGCGAAAAGCCCGACGGCTTTAGCCGGCACGCCATTGTTTTTTGCATTGTTGAACGGAACATAGAACTTGCTTTTTTATGTGAAAAATAATACTCCATTTTTATGAATTTTTCCACAGTTTAGTGGATGTTCCGTGGCGGCTCCGCATAATCTGACGAAAATTAAAACCGCGCCTATGTTTTTAAACAGAATTTAAACCGCCGGCCTGTTTTGTGGCATTTGGAAAGAAAATCTTCTATATTATACTTATGACAATAAAAAAACAGATGTACATTTCTAATATCCTGATGGTGCTTTTTCCGCTGCTTGTTATGCTTCTGCTTTTCTGCGGAACTTATCTGCGGGTGGATTCCCTTTTGGAAAGCGATGACGGCGGAATTCCTTCTGAAATTTTTCACGAGCTTGTGGAAATCCGCGAGTGGCTTCTTCCTGTGCACGATATTTTTATGAAATGCGTTGTCGCTCTTGCGCTTGTGTTTGGAACGCTGATTTTTCTTTCGGTGTTCCTTTCAAACTATTTTTTGAGCCGAGCGCTTTTCAAGAGAATTCTTGAGCCGCTCAGCCTGCTTGAAAATTCTGTGCAGAGAATTCAGAAGGGCGACCTGGAGCATCCGCTGAACTACGCTCGCGAGGACGAGTTCAAGGACATCTGTTCTGCGGTTGACCTGCTTTCTAGAAAGCTCAAAGAGGCGATGATTGCCCGGCAGAACGACGAGCAGAGCCGGAAGGAGCTTGTCGCGGGAATTTCACACGACCTGCGAACTCCTCTTACTGCAATCCGCGCCTGCTGCGAAAGCCTTGCCGAAGGAATTCCTTCTTCGCCAGAAGAGCAGAAATCGTATCTTGGAATTATTCTTGAAAAAGAGCTTGTGATTGAGCGTATGATAAGCCAGCTTTTCCTTTTTTCAAAAATGGAGCTGGAAAATTTCCCGATGAAGCTTGAAATTTTCAGCCCGCAAAAACTCATTGAAAAAACAGCGCAAAGTTTCGCCGCCGGAAAGAAATTCAGCTTCAAGATTGAATGTGAAAGCGCTCCTGACTGCCGCATAAAAGCCGACAAGGAGCAGTTCGCCCGGATTGTCCAGAACTGCCTTGACAACAGCCTGAAATACAGCGACAGGGAAATGCCTTCCATTCAGGCGGAAATAAAATCATGCGGCGGCAAAGTCCACATTTTTTTCAAGGACGACGGGCCGGGCGCGGAAAGCGACCTTGAAAAACTTTTCACGCTTTTCTACAGAAAGGACAAGGCGCGCAAAAACTCAGCGGACGGAAGCGGACTTGGCCTTGCGATTGTAAAAAAATCTATGGAGCAGATGGGAGGAGCTGCCGCGGCGGAAAAAAACGAGCCTCGCGGACTTTGCATTCACCTCACGTTTCCAGAGCCGCCGGAACTGGAGATGGAAGCAAAATCAGAGCCAGAAAAATAAATTCCAGAAACTGAAAAAATAAAAAAAACGGAGCAACAAAAATGAGCGCAGAAAACGGACAGAATTTGAACCAGAACCAGAATAAAATTCAGAGCAAAACTGAAAAAAAGCACATTCTCATAGTTGAAGATGACAGCGCGATTTCAAAAGTTGAAAGCGACTATCTTTGCGCGAACGGATTTTTGTGCGAAACCGCGCCGGACGGAGACACCGCGCTTAAAAAATTCCTTTCCGCAAAATACGACCTTGTGCTTCTTGACCTTATGCTTCCTGGAACAGACGGATTCACTCTTTGTCGCCGGTTCCGCGAAAAAAGCGACATTCCGATTCTGATTGTTTCCGCGCGCCTTGACGATTCCGACAAAATCCGCGGGCTTGGCTACGGAGCGGACGACTACATTGAAAAGCCCTTTTCCCCCAGTGTGCTGGT
>SAMEA104315436__coassemble_1098_pt1 | contig 20883 bp, 22 predicted proteins | sample SAMEA104315436__metabat2_high_PE_011 | metagenome-assembled genome bin SAMEA104315436 (sample SAMEA104315436) | gut metagenome | biome: Monkey gut; feature: monkey-associated habitat; material: faeces | place: China | collected 2013 | reverse complement strand
ACGGTTTCGCCAAGCTCAACCGCCGCCGCTTCGGAACTCGCCTCCGGCTCGCCCCTCCAATCCCTAAGCCAATCCAGAAAAAAAATGCGTTTTACACTTACTTTCTTTTCAGCGAAAACTTCAGAATATAATAGAAGACAGTTGCCGCGAGCACAAAAATTGAAAAGTAGTCCAGGACAAAAAGCGCAAATCCGCGTTCAACGTCAAAAAAGAAAAACGGCTGTATGTTAAAAAGATACTTGTAATAGCCACGCAAGATAAAAGCGTAGATTCCGTAGGCAGAAAAAACAACTGGAAGCGCCCGGAGAATTTTTGCAGCCACAGGATGCAGGCTGTCTTTCGTGGCAGGAATGTTTCCAAAAACCGCGCCGGCATGAAAAGCAAAATGCAAGGCAACAAGAATGTAGTACCAGTGGCTTGCAACAAGATGCGCCGTCCGGGCAAACGCCATTCCGCCGTGAATGTTCAGAAACGCAAAAACAGAATTTGAAAGCATGATTCCGCTTGCCACAAGCAAAGCCACGCACACAAGAAGAGCCGCATTCACCGCTACCATAACAATCCGCGCGGCATTGTACTTTCCGCGGAAAAGAGAGCGGTAAAACCCGCGGTTCAAAACATTGTGAAAAATCCACATTGCAATAAGCGCCGCGCACTCATGCACCGCAAGATTTCTAAACGCAGTAACCCCGCCCATAAGCAGAACAGAAACCACAGTCATCAGAACATCAAGCACGCGCCTTATAATCTTACCAGAAGGAATTTTTGTTTTTGCGTTTTCAGCCATTTTTGTCTCCGAATAGAAATAGAAACCCATCGCCGCTATTTAGAACGAGTTTTATCCTACTTACTTCCCCTTCCCCACGTTTCTTGCAACCCTGAATCCACGGCTTGCAGAAGGCTCGTCGGGCATCTGGCTTGAGCGGTAGGCAGAGCGCAAGTGCTTTCCAAAGTCGTTCCAGCCGCCGCCCCGGGCAATTCTTGCCGAGCCTTTTTCAGGGCCTGAAGGATTTTTCACTGCGGAAGACGGATATTTTCCGTAGAAATCCCAGCACCATTCGCTCACATTTCCGTGGATGTCGTAAAGTCCATTTCCGTTCGGCTTAAAGCTTCCAACTCCTACTGTTTTCTGCCTGTAATAGCCTGGCCGGGTTTCAAGGACGCTGTCGTTAAAGTAATTCTGCTCAATGTTGTAAGGATAATGCGCATAGAAATTTGCGTCTGTGTCTCCGGGAACTTTCGATGAGCCGAACGGAGTTTTTGTTCCGGCTCGTGCGGCGTATTCCCATTCGCTTTCAGTCGGAAGCCTGTAGCCGTCAGCATTCTTGTTCCATTCAACATTTCCGTCTTCAATTTTGTAAGCCGGAGAAAGCCCTTCAAGGCGGCTCAGTGCATTGCAGAATTCAATCGCCTCGTACCACGAAACATTTTCCACCGGAAGATTTTTTCCCTGCTCCTTGAATGCGGAAGGATTTTTCTTCATCACGCGCTCGTATTCTTCCTGAGTAACTTCGTAGCGCGAAATATAAAATCCGTCGAGCGTAACTGTGTGCAGCGTTTCATCTTTTTCACGCCAGTTCTCGCTTTCCGGGCTTCCCATCTGAAACGTTCCGCCCTTTATAAAAACCATGTTTTTTGCCGACAAGGATTTTTCTTCCTGTGCACCGGCACTGAACAAAATTCCAGCTGTCACAACAAGCAGAAAAGAAAACTTATTTATTTTCATTTTTATCTCCAAAAAACTTGCAGAAAGATACTATACTAGATTATACTATTTAAAGACACTCATTGGACAGGCGGCTGCTTCCCGGACTCAACCGGTTTGGAAACGAACTGGAATAATTGAAAAGGGAGGCTTAGCGATGACAGTTTACGAAATCATTTCGCTGGCAATCAATATTGCCATACTGATTATCGACATACTTAAGCTCTTCCACAAAAAAGAAGAAAGCGAGTAGAAATAAAGCCGCCAAAAACTGGTCTAACTGATTTTGGCGGCTTTTCACCAAAAATCGGGAGGCAGCCCATCCAATGGGTGTCCCTCTTTCTTCAATATACCATGTTTTCAGAAAATTTCAAGTCCTTTTCCGCCTGTCTCAAACTTGGTTAATATCCATTCTTCGCCAGCCACTTGTCCAGGTCTTTGTCAAGCGATGCGCCGCCTGAATAATACACTGAAAGCGGATTCTGCACTGTTGCGTCCGGCACAAGCTTTGTAATTGCCGAAACGCTCTGCCCAAGCCTTCCGCCGCCGTTTGAACAGAACGGAACAACAGTTTTTCCGGCAAAATCGTAGCTTTCAAGAAAAGTCGCAATCGGCATAGGAATAGAAGCCCACCAATTCGGGTAGCCCAAAAGAATCGTGTCGTATTTCGCAAAGTCCGCCACAGAGTTTTTAAGTTCCGGGCGCGCCTGAATGCGCTGGTCGCGCTGAGCTTCATCAAGCACCGTGCTGTAGTCCGTTGAATACGGCTTTACAAGCTGAATCTCAAAAATGTCGCAGCCGAGCTTCTTCTGGATTTTCTGAGCAATTCCGCGCGTTGTTCCGCCCCAGCTGTAAAAAACAATCAGCGTCTTTGAAGCGTCCCTTTTTGCCGGTTCCGCCGCAAACAAAATTCCGCCAGCCGCAACAAGCGCAAAAACCGCAGCAATCTTAAAAAATCTTTTCACAAAAACCTCCAGATTTCCGATTTTTTTTCATGGCGTTCCCGCCGCAAGCGTCGGTCGGGCTTTTCAGGGCTACGGCTTCCGCCTCCGAACCGCTCACGCAAATGCGCTCGCAGTTTTCGCTCCGCTCACCCTTACAATCCCTAACGCTACGCCTCATTCACAATTCTTATTGCGTTCAGGCTGCGCGGATATCCAATATATGGAAGAATCTGACTCACAACCGCAATCAGATATTCCTTTGAATTTCCAAGACCAATATTTGCCTTTGCGTGCGCTCCAAGCTGAGGCTCGCATCCGCCCTGGCTTGCAAGAAAGCAGAATGTAATCAGCTCGCGCTGCTTGTCTGTAAGTCCATTTCTTGTGTAGTAGTCGCCAAAGCAGTTGTCCGCAAGCCAAAAACTGATAATCCGGCTGTTTTCGTCGCCTTTAAGCCACGCCTCGCGCATTCCTTCGCCAAAATATTCAATCTGCTTCTGGTTTCCTGCGCGCAGCCTTGAGTTCTCGCCGTCAGCCTCGTTGTTCACGGTTTTCTGGCATTCAAGCGGAAGCTTTATTCCCCGAGCCTTCATCACCTTGTTCGCGCTTTCAAGAAACGGACGGACTTTTCCAAATCCAAGATACGCCGCCGCCTGGTAAACAACTTCCTTCGCCTCAACCGGAGTTACGCTTCCGCCGGCAAGAGCCTTGTCCAGCGCCGCTTCAAATTCTTCCTTTCCCTGAACGCCAAGCAGAGCCGCAAGAACTGCAAGATTCCGCTCCTTTTCTTCAACCTTCGCAGGTTTTCCGTCTTTTCCGTTCACATACGCCGGAACTTCCTCATCCGAAAAATTGCGGAAAGTCTGCATAAATTCCGCGTCCGTCTTAAAAAGCTCTGAATCCATATCTGTTTTCATCTTTGATTTTTCCTCCATTCGGCTGCCAGCATTTCGCTTTCCCGCTTTTTCTGCCCTTGGAGCCGCAAAAACCAGTCCGGCAGCAAGAAACACTGAAATCCAAAATATAATTTTTTTCATAGATTCCCTTCCTTTCAAAACGCTATTTCAGCAAGCCTTCAACATATCTTTTGATTTCATCTGCGCCTGCCCCAGAATTAAACCGTTTTCCGCCAACAAACTCGCCGCCCGAAGCAACTTTCTTCAAATCGTCAGTTGTTCGACCAAGACCGCTTCCGCCTGAAGTGCAGAGCAAAACAATTTTTTTTCCAGAAAAATCGTAGCTTTCCATAAACGTGTAGATAATTTTCGGCGCATTGTACCACCAGATTGGAAACTCAACCACAACCGTGTCGTAGCCGCTCAAATCCGTTTTGCTAGAAATCTCCGGACGCGCCGCCGGATTGTTACATTCAACCGTTGAACGGCTTTTTCTGTCGTTCCAGTTCAAATCCGCCGCCGTGTACTTTTGAGCCGGAACAATTTCAAAAAGCTCCGCGTCCAAGGCCTGCGCTGTCGTTTTCGCAAGCCGCTCCGTGTTTCCAGTCGCAGAAAAATACGCCACCAAAGTTTTCGCATTTGCCTGAGCCATAATCAAACCTCCAGTTAAAACTGCAATCAAAAATCTTTTCATAAAAAGGCCTCCATTTTCTTCTATATAAAAGTTGCGTCGATGGTTTCGACACGCTCAACCAACGCCGCCGGGCTTTTCAGGGCTTCGGCTTCCGCCTCCGACCACGTCACGCGTGTTTTCGCTCCGCTCACCCTTACAATCCCTAACGTTGTTAGCTCGCAAGTAAGCACCGGGGCTGCAAGCAGTCCCTAACGCTGCAAGCTCGCAAGTAAGAACGTCCGCTTTTCAAAAATCATTCAGCATTAAAAACAAAAACGTTCCGCCCCGAAAGATTTTTCAGAGCAGCGCAAACGCTTTTGTCGGCAAACTCCCCGATTTCAACAGCCTTATACGAGCCAAGATTGTGGTCAGCATAAGCCACAGAAATCGCATTGAAATCCAGATTATAGTAAATGTGTCCGGCCTTGTAGAACGAAGTCTGCTCATCAGAAGCCGCGACATTCAGCGCAGTGTAAGTGTAAAACTCAAAGCCGCCGTATTTCACCATATCAAGATTTTTTCCCAACGCAGAAGAAACAAAACTTTCCGCCGCGCCAGTTTCCGCAAGATTCAGCTTATAATTCTTGCCGCCAATTTCCACATTTACGCTTTTGGCAAAAACAAACGCTCCGCAAAAAAATGCACACAAAAACAAAATAAGTTTTTTCATAGCAACCTCCTCTCACAAAATGCAATTCGCACAATAAAAATATAAAACACCAAAAGTTAAATGTCTAATATTTATTTCTTATTTCTAGTTATGCAAAAATGGAATAAAGTTTTCTCCCATCACTTGCCCCGCTCGCTGAAATTCACGTATACTAAAATTATGGAACTTAGAGTTTTACGCTATTTTCTGGCAGTTGCACGAGAAGAAAATTTCACGAAAGCCGCAATGTCGCTCAATGTAAGCCAGCCGGCGCTTTCCCGGCAGATTGCACAGCTTGAAGAAGAGCTAGGGCAAAGCCTTTTTGTGCGCTCGAGCCACAGTATTATTCTTACAGACGCGGGGCTTCTTCTAAAACGACGGGCGGAAGAAATGCTTTCTCTTGAAGACAAAATCCGCCGAGAGTTTTCCGACGACAAATCAGAAATTTCTGGAGAGCTTTCGTTCGGCTGCGGAGAATATCTTGGAATGGGAGAACTTTCAGAAAAACTTGCAGATTTCCAAAAGCAAAATCCAAAAGTTACTTTCAGAATTTACAGCGCAATTGCTGACGATATAAAATTCCGCATCGACCAGGGAATCCTTGATTTTGGCCTGATGGCAGAACCGATTGCAATTCCCCACTACGATTTTGTGCGGTTAAAAACTGTTGAACAATGGGGAATTCTTGTGCGCAGCGACAATCCTCTTGCTGCAAAAAAATCTGTAACGCCGCAGGATCTTGCTTCAATTCCGCTTTATATTCCGTGGAGAACAACAATGCGGAGCGAAGTTTCAGCCTGGCTTTCCGACTATGCAGAAAAAATCACAGTTGCAGGAACATTCAATCTGCCCGGAAACATTGCGCATCTTGTAAAAGCCCAGAACTATGCCGCCATAACCATAAAAAACATCAGAAAATACGATGAACTTTCTTTTGTGCCGCTTGAAAAAGCAAATCCAATGACCACAGTTCTAGCCTGGAAAAAATCCGCAAAGCTAAGCCGCACCGCAAAAGCATTCGTTGATTTCTTCAAAAAATAATTTTATGGGCGTTCTTATCCGGCGGAAAAAAAAGGCAATTTCTACTTTTTTACCTTATATTTTAAAAGCACAGTTCCTTTTTCCAGTTTTTCAACGTCCTGCAAGTCCAGAAGAACCGGATTTCTGTCCTGAGTTCTTCCATCAAAACTTGCAGCCCAGCCTTCACGCCCGTCAATGCCCGGACCAAACATCATTTCAACTTCGTCAACAAGACCGGCATCCAAAAATGAAGCGTTTATGTGTCCGCCGCCAGTAAGAACCGCTTTTTTTACGCCAAATTCCTTTTCCAGAACAGAAACAGCTTTCTTCAAGTCGATTTTTTCTGAGCCACACGCAATGTACGAAATTCCGCGTGATTTCAAATATTCAAGATATTCCGAGCTTGCCTTTCCGCTTGCAACAACAACCAAAGGTTTTCCATCAACCTTGTTTGTTTCCCAAAGCAAAGTTCCGCGCGTATCCATGCAAACCTGATAGCCGGAAGAATTCGCCGCCTTGTAGAAACATTCGCCGCAATCCTGATGATTCTTCGCCTTAAAAACGCCTTCCGCCGCATAGTGCATTGCGTTCGTTGTTTTTCCGTTTATCTGCGTAAAATCTCCGAACGACGCAAGATGAGTGTAATAGCTTTTTGCCTCCGAATCGATTTTTTCAGTCATTGCGCAGTCAATCCGCCCGTCAAGGCTTGCGTACATAAAACAAATTATTTTCATTTTTCCGATTCCAGTTTTTCAAAAGTTAAAGTTTTCCGTATTCTTCGTCGCTTACCGGCTCCAGCCATTCATTTGAAGTGTTTTCCCCTGCCGGCTCAAAAGTTATGTGGCTGAACCAAGAATCTTTCTTCGCGCCGTGCCAGTGCTTCACATTTGCCGGAATCACAACAACACTGCCAGCTTCCATGGAAACCGCTGTCTTTCCCCATTCCTGGTACCATCCGCTTCCCGCCGTGCAGATTAAAACCTGTCCGCCGCCCTTTGCTGCATGATGAATATGCCAGTTGTTCCTGCAGCCCGGCTCAAAAGTTACATTGAAAATTGGAACTTCGCCTTTTTTTGCATCTGTAAGCGGCTTCAAAAACGACTGCCCCGAAAAATACTTTGCAAATCCGTCATTCGGCGCGCCAATTCCAAACTTGTCAACTTTACCAAATTCTTCTTTTGTCATTTTTTGTTCCTTCTGTTTATTTTGTAGATATAATAAATAGCCTGAATGCCGAGTTTTTTGTGAAAAGAATAAAAGCGCAGGCAAATTTACAGTTTGTGAAGATTTTTGGCGATTGAACCAGTTGAAGTGCGGAGCACCCGAATTAATACAAGCGCAGCGCGAGCCAAATCCATCTGAGCAAATTGGAAATGCGCCGAAAGCGTTCTTTCAGAATTTGCAAAAAAAACTCGATATTCAAGCTAAATAATAGAAGAAAAATGCTGATATTTCCAATAGTTTATTTTTATAGTCAGATATGCAATTTGGGAATAGCAACTCAGAAATTGCAGGGGCGAGCCGGAAACTACAGCCAAACCCTTTTTATTAGTACAAATCGCTCTGCAGAATGAAATGTTGTACAGGAATAAGATTTTTTCTTAAAAAGATGCTATCTTTTATTTATGACGGTGTCCTTTATTTTGTTCATTGGGCTTTTTGCCGTTTTTATCTTTCTTGCCAAGAACAAGGCGAAAATCAAAGGAAAAATCGGCGAGTTCAACATTTCTTCAAGACTGAATCACTTGAATCAAAATGAATACAAAGTTTTGAACAATATCATCTTGCGGACAAAAAACAACCGCACCATTCAGATTGACCACATTGTTGTTTCAGTTTATGGAATTTTTGTGATTGAAACCAAGAATTATAAAGGCTGGATTTTTGGAAACGAAAACGCAGAAAACTGGATGCAGGTAATTTATAAGGAAAAACATCAGTTCAGAAATCCTGTAAAACAGAACTGGTCGCATATTTACGTCCTAAAGGAACTTCTTTCTGATTTTCTGAATATTAGATATGTTCCGATTGTTGTTTTTTCAGGAAGTGCAATTCTAAAAGAAATTAGTTCCTCTGTTTATGTGATTTATGATACGCAGATTTTAAAAGTGATTGGAAGAGAATCTGCGAAAAAAATCATATCAGAAAATGATGTTTTAAAAATTGTGAAAACTATTACAGAAAGCGACATTCAGGATAAAGAAACTGAAAAGGAACATATTGAAAATATCCATAAGACAATTATTGAACGGCAGCTGAAAAAAGAAAATCTGATATGCCCGAAATGTGGAAATGAACTGAAACTCCGAGAAGGCAAGTATGGAAAATTCTACGGTTGCTCAAACTATCCATACTGCCATTTTACAATGAAATATTAAAAGCTCGCTGGCGGCTTACCGCCCCCCCCCGAAAAAAATCATCTTACTCCTAATAATATTTGCCTTTGTAAAAATTCTCTGCGCCGGTCTTTTCGGCTGTCATTCTGAAGCAGACGCAGCCGTCCGGGCAAACGTAGTCCTTCACGTTCGGTTCTGTTCCGCCGACAAGCGTTAAATCTCCGCCGCTTCTAACAGCCTACATATCTGCGTAAAGAATCTGCATCATTTTAGAGCATATTCCGTAGCCTTGTTCGTTCACAGGGCAGCCGTATGTGCAGGTATATTTATCGCCGATTTCTTCGCCGTTCCTGCACAAGTGTTCCGTATGGTCGCCCCGCAAAAAACCCGTTACTTCTATGGAAAATTTGTATTCCTCGTCATACCATTTCTTCATTTTTCCCCTTCTTTTCTGTATTTTTCTGAAAGCTCAGATGCGATATGAAACAATTCCTTCCTTATAGATTCTGGTTCAAGAACTGTAACCTTGTTTCCGCACAAAAGCATCCAGGAAAGCAGCTCATTTTCATCAGAATAATCATGCTCAAACAGAAGGTTTCCATCCGGCATTTCTGTAAATGAGTCTATGCCATATTCTTCAATAAGATGCCATTTCATTGAAGGATGAAAAACTGCCTTTAGCTTTGCCTTTGAAGGAAAAACTTTTTCATTCGACAAGTCCGGCATTGGCACCGCGCTTCTTTTTTCAAAATTTTCTGATTGCGCCAGTTCCGCCATCCTGTTCAGCTTGAACATACGGTAATCATTTCTCAAAAGGCAATATCCATAAATGTACCAGCTTGACCATTTGAAAATCAAAAAGTACGGCTCAATTTCCCTTTCCGTGTTTCCGCCCGGAGCATAATAACGAAAGCTCAATTTCTTTCCGCGCTCAATGGCATCCTGAATCAGCTCAATCTTCTGCGCCAAAGAATCCTTGTTCCATGACGACAGGTCGATAAGAATAGACTCATTTCCGCTGACAAACTTAGACGAGCCAGCCTTAAGTTTTTCCATAAGCTGCACATAATAATGGCTGCCGCTCACACTGTCCAGGCTTCTAAGGCCAGCCATAATCATCTGCATATCCTTAGACGAAAGAATCGCCCTGTCAATTCTGTAGCCGTCCATTATGCTGATACCGCCGCCTGCGCCCTGCGATGTTACAACCGGAATGCCGGCGCTGCACAAGTTTTCAATGTCCCTGTTTATTGTTCTTCTTGAAACTTCAAATCTTTCTGCCAGTTCCGGAGCAGTGATTTTTTCTTCCTGCAAGAGAATTGAAAGAATGCCGATAAGCCTGTCTATTTTCATACCGCCTTCACTTTCTGTTTTATAATATCATTTGAAACACGACATCTATGTGTCATGTTTATTTTTATTATACTGATTCGAACGAGAACTTTCCTATAGACATTTTCCTTGAAAAATTTTAGTTTTTTTTTAGAATTTCAATATATCTTGTTTTATAATAGATAGCAGCTAGAACTTAAGACGTTCCAAAAATTATCAAAACTTCGAGTTTATAATGAAAAAAATTATCAGAATTTTTATACTCGTGTCAGCTTGTATTTTTTCTTCATGCGCTTCTACAAAAATAGCTGTGGAAACAACTGAAACTTCCGCTCCCGCCGAAAAAAAAGATAATCAGAAGAAAATCAAGCCAATCAAATACAAAGAGCAAGAATTCAGCAAGGCCTACGAAAACCGCGATTACAAAACTTGCCTTGGAATGCTTTTGTATAAAACAAAAAAGAAAGCGAATATAAGAGACAATCTGGATCTTGCAATGCTTTATTTTCTTAACGGAGAATATGCCCAGGCTTCCGCTGTTTTTGAAAAAACTGATGAACAGATGTTCGACACGCTTACAAAAAGCGTTACAAAATCAATCGGAAAAGCTATTATAAATGAAAATTTAAAGGAATACAGAGGAAATGTTTACGAGTATCTTTTGGTAAACACAATGAATTCCCTCTGCTATTATCTGCAGGGCGATTTAACTAACGCCATAAACCAGCTTACAAAGCTTTCAACTGTAAAACTTCCTGAATACAGGCGGCTTTATGGAGAAGTTATAGTAAACGAAGGGCTGGATCCTTCCGCCCGGGAAAATCTTGGAAACGACATAAAATCCTTGAAATCTTACGATATTGATTCTTCTGTTTTTACGGCAGACTTGCCTCAGAAACCCACAGAAAAAGATCTTTACAAGGAATCTTCTTTTGCTCGTTATTTAAGCTTGATTTTGCGGCAGGCTGACGGCGACAAAAGCCAGATTGATTCCGATTCCATGGTTCTAAAATCGCTTGTAAAAAATTTCGATTCAGCGGATTCAGAAATTCCTTCGGGCAAAGGCCGGCTGGATGTTCTTGCTCTTGCCGGATTAATCGGAAAGCAAACCGCCAGAGAAGTGTATTTCCCTTCAAAATCAACTTTTTTTTATATTCCAACAGGAAATTCTTCATACAAAGCACTGCCTGTTCAGTTCAAGTTTGTATATCCTTCCTACACGGCAAAATCCACGGTAAACAGCGTTGATATTGTTTTGAATAATGTAGGCACAAAAAAAAGCGTTGTAATAGAAAATTACAATGCAAATCTTGAAAAATCTGTTAAACTAAGAGCTAGAAAAGAATATGCCGCAAGCATGAACCGAAGCATTACAAAAAAAACTAGCGGAATTGTAGCAGGAATTGCAAGCATAAACGCAAGCTACGGAGGCTTGAAATCATTGTCTGGAAGCAGACTTGCATACACTTTGGCTTCTGTTGCGTTCAACACATTGTGCGCTTCAACAGCCGCGGGTCTTGCCGCAATTGACTTAACAGAAACCGCGGACATCCGCCAGGGAGAATTCTTCCCGGAAACTGTTAATGCCGCCGGCTTTACAGTTCCTGCCGGTTTGTACAGCGGAAAAGTAATTTATCGTTTTTCAGACGGCAGCGTTGTTGAAAAACCATTTGAAGCGGAAGTGAAAGATGGAAAACCTTCGTTGGTTGTTTCTTCTTGCATAAAATAAATTTATTTAAGAGGTGAATTATGAAGTTAAAAGTTGTATTAGTAAATTTGCTGGCTGTTTCTTCACTGTTTTTCTTTTCATGCGCTACAACTTCTGTAAAAAGATATGCGGCTGATGAAAGCGTAAAAGATTTGAGCGGCTACTGGAACTCCAACGACGTTGACCAAGTCTGCACAACTTTAATCGATTCATGCATAAAATCAAAGCGCATTACAAATTTCAAGGCAACAGAAGGCAGAAGTCCGGTTGTAATCATCGGAACTATTAAAAACAAGAGCGTTGAGCATATTGACACTTCAATTCTTTCAAAAAGATTCCAGAACGTGATTATCAATGACGGAACTTTGGAATTTGTTGCAGACGCAAACCAAAGAGAAGAGCTTCGCGCGGAGAAAAATGACCAGGCGGAAAATGCCTACGGAACTGCAAAATCCATTGGAAACGAAACCGCGGCGGATTTTATGCTTCAGGGAACTGTTACAACAATCGTAGACACAGTTGGAAGGCAGCAGGTAAGAACATATCAGGTTGATATGCAGCTGATTGATTTGGAAACAAACAGAATTATCTGGTCTGACCAGAACAACGACATAAAAAAATACATAAAAAAATCAGCTGTAAAGTTTTAAAACTTGCATTGAAAAAATAGCTTAGGCACTTTCAGGATTTTTATGAAAAAAAATATTTTTGTGTTTTTCTTTGTTTTCTCTGCTTGTTTTCTGTTTGCCGCAAAAAACAAAATGCCGAAATGGATAACTTTTCCGGCAAGCGTTTATCCAGCAGAAAAATACATGAACGGAACAGGCTCCGGCGAAAACCGGGAAACTGCAGAACTTGAAGCTGTAAAAAATCTTTCCTCTGTTTTCGGGCAAACAGTCAAATCAAATGCTGTTGCATCAAAAAAAATGGAGCAGGCTCTTTCTGAAGGAAAAGTTTCTTTCAGCTCAGCTGAAAATTTGCAGCAGAACATAACAAGCCAGCTTGAAGCAGAAAATCTTATTGGAATTGAAATTGCAGAATATTTTTATAATAAGCCTGAAAAAAAATGGTACGCGCTCGCAATCCTTGAAAAAGAAAAAACAGCCGCCGTTTATCAGGATTATATAGAAAAAAATGATTCTGCAGTCCGCCAGGCAATAAAAGAATCCGGCGAAAATCCAGGCACATTTTATGGCTACAGTGAAATCTGTTTCGCTGCGGAAATTGCCGCGGAAAACGACAAACTGCTTAAAAATCTTACGGTAATTGATTTTGAGAGCGGAAACGAAATCAGCAAGAAAATTGTTTCCCTTCAAAACACACAGCTGGCGAAAAAAAAGTTTGCGGAAGATATTACCATTTACGTAAAAATTTCCGGAGACAAGGACAACAAAATAAAATCTGCTTTTCAAGATATTTTTTCAAATTACGGATTCAAAACTTCGCCGGCTAAAAAAGAAAAATACAGTCTTGAAGGCAGCTATTCTTCTGAAATTTCAAAAAAAGGAAAAATCACTTACTGCGTTTACTCGCTTGACCTGGATTTTTCGGACAATCAGCAGACAAAATCATTGTTTGCAATAAATTTAAAAGGCAGAGAAGGCGCTCTTTCCGAATCCGATGCTGCAAACAGAACGTACCGGGCTCTAGAAAAAGACATAAGAACTCAATTCAGCAAGAATTTTGATTCTTACATAAATAATCTGGCCTTTTAGCAACTAATTTTGAAAAACATTCGTCTTTTGGCGATTGGTTTTATAAATAGGAGAAAAAAATGAAAAAGAGTATTTTTATTCTTTCTGTTGTTGCCTCGCTTTTGCTTAGCAGCTGCGCAACAACAAAAGTTGCCGGTTCTGGAATTAAAGGCAAAGCCGCCAAAGTTCAGAAAAATTACGTAACAATTCTTGATTATCAGGGCGCATCTTTCGGCTCTGAAATTCCTCAGTGGGTTGTTGAAATTGGAAACGGAAATTATTCCGCTGAATATCTTTCTCCAATTATGCCAGGAATTTCAGGCAAAAAACCGTTCGTTGTAGTTGCCCGCGGCGACAATCTTGAATTTACAAAACAGTGGGCTGACCTGGTTGATGTAGAAGTTCAGGTTGGCGATGAAATGCAGCGAATCGTAGGAAAAGCAGTTTCAGCAGCTCAGAAAGGTCGTTCAAAGCAGAGCGGAGATGTAAAAGAAGCAACAACTCTTGAACAGGAACTGAATATGTACAAGCAGGCAGTTTCTGCCGTTGAACTGAACGGTCTTGAAAAAATCGCTTCGTACTGGATTCAAAAAGAAGTAAAATCTTCTAAAAACGCAAAGGAATCAAAAACCTACTACGAATACTACGCAGTTTGGGGAATGACAAAAAAACTTTATGACATTCAGATTCAAAATGCAATGAACAGCGTTGAAGACAACACAGACGAAGGAAAAGCCTTGAAAGAAGCGCTTTCTCTTAAACTTCAGAACATGATGATTACTTCAAACGACGAAGAAATCAACACAGAAGCTGAAGAAGTTCTTGAGTCAAAATAAATTGCCCAAATGCCGAATTTTTTTGAAAAACAATAAAAGCGTAGGCAGATTTACAGTTTGTGAAGATTTTTGGCGATTGAAGTACTTAAAGTGCGGAGCACCCGAATTAATACAAGCGGAGCGCGAGCCAAATCCATCTGAGCAAACTGGAAATATGCCGAAAGCGTTCTTTCAGAATTTGCAAAAAAACTCGACATTCATGCATAATCCAATTTCGCTTAGGTGGCTGTATGAAAAAAATTCAAAAAAACACGTTCACTTTAATTTTTGTTCTCTTTGCCGTGCTTTTTGCGGTGCATGCAGAAACACAGGGCGATGATATTTTTAAAAATCAAGAAATTGAAGATGGAGATTTCTACAAAATCAACCGGGAACCTTCTAAAAAAGAAATAGAAGATGAAAATTCAAAACTCTTTGAAAACATAAAACAAAAAAAACTTGATATTCTAAAAAAAATTGAACGGGAACGCCAGAAACTTGAATCTTCAAAAAGCAAGCTTTCTTCGGCAACAGAAAAATCAAGGCTGGAACTAGAAAAAAACAAGGCAAGAATAAAATCCCAGCTTTCAAAAAATACCGAACAGGCAAAAACTGAACAAAAAACAGAAAATTCACAAAGCACACAAAAAAGCGAAACTGGCTCGCTTCCAAAAAACACAGCCGCTCTGAACAGCAAGCAAAAAGAAAACAAATCTGCCGCCAATTCAGCCACGCAGGAAAAATCAGAAACAAAATCAGCAGAAAAAATTCAAAAAAAGCCGCTGGCACAAAACACGCCGGCAAACGAACCTGAAACAGAAAAAAATGCAACAATTGAAGAATCTGAACAAAAAATGGATTCCATAATAAATCTGCGCAAAAAATTTATTGACCTTGGAATGGGCTATAAAGGAACTGAATATGTCTGGGGCGGAAAAACTCCAAAGCCAGGCTTTGACTGTTCAGGCCTTGTTTCCTACACGGCGAAGCAAAGCCTCGGCATTGACATAAAAGGGAACGCGCAGGATATATACAACCAGACCTCTCCAGTTTCGCTAGGAGAAGCGCTTCCAGGCGACCTGATTTTTTTCAAAGGCGCAGCAGACACCAGAATCACGCACGTTGGAATTTATCTTGGAAAAAATCCCGGTGAAAACGATTTTGGCAAGCAGAACTTGTTTTTAAATGCTGCAAGCGCCGGTCCCCGAACAGGCGTTATTATCAGCGGCCTGAACGAAAACTACTGGAAAAAAACATTTTACGGCTGCGGCAGAATTATTCCCGAAATCTAATGAAAAATACAAATTCGCCGGCAAAAAATTGGAGCTGAGGCGACTCGAACGCCCTACCTTTTGAATGCCATTCAAACGCTCTAGCCAGGTGAGCTACAACCCCTAATGGAATTAGTATATCATATTTTTCATATTTATGCACCAGATTATTTGCGATTGAACCAATAAAAGTGCGGAGCACCCGAATTAATACAAGCACAGCGCAAGCCAAACCCATCTGGAGCAAATTGGAAATATGCCGAAAGCGTTCTTTCAGAATTTACGAAAAAGCTAGACATTCTGGCTAATACTTTGCCGCAAAAATACCACCGCAAACACAAACGCAACAACATCGCTTATGAGCGCGCTCCAAAGCATTGTTACAATATTGTGGCTGGCAGACGCAAGAATAATTGAAGCCGGAACAAACACAATAACATCGCGCAGGAGCGCAAGGAACGTTGACTTTCCGCTTTTTCCAACCGACTGAAGAATTATTGAGCTAGACTTCACAAAGCAAGTCATTATAATTCCGCTCAGGAAAATTCTTATGCAAAGCCGCGCGTACTCCATATATTCCGCGGAATTGTTCTTTCCAAAAACAGAAATAACCAAATCCGGAAGAAGCTCAAAAATCAGAAAAACCACCACGCCAAGCCCAAGAACAAGGCGCAAAATAACGCGCGCAGTTTCTTTCACACGCTCAGAATTTCCAGCGCCCATGTTGAATCCGATTATCGGCTGGCCGCCAAGACTTATTCCAATAACAATAGAAACAACAATTCCAAAAACCTTCATCACAATTCCAACAACAGCAAGCGGAACAACCGAGCCAAAAGCTTCTCCAGTGCTTGCAAAAGTTTCATATCCGTATTTTGAAAGAAGATTGTTGTTTACGCCGATGATAATAACAATCGAAAGCTGCACAATAAGCGATGCCATTCCGATAAAAACCATGCGGCTCAAAATAAAAAAATCAATTTTCATGCATTCCAAGCCAAGATGAAAATTCTTTGAGCGGAAAAGATACAGAACGCTCATCGCAAAAGTCAAAACCTGCCCGATAACAGTGGCAATCGCCGCTCCTCTTACGCCCATTCCAAACACAAAAATAAAAACCGGATCCAGAATCAAGTTCGCAATCGCTCCAGCCAAAGTACAAGCCATCGCAAACTTAGGCGAGCCGTCCGCGCGGATTGCGCCGTTCAGCCCCTGCCCAATCATGTAAAAAGGAAGCCCGGCGCAAATCACCGTAAAATATTCTGTTGCAAAATCATAGCAAAGTTTTTCCGCCGGATTCGCGCCGAACAGCCCAAGAATCTGCTTTTTGAACAAAAAGCCAAGAGCGCAAAGCAGAACAGAAAGAACAACCAGAACCGAAACGCCGTTTCCAACGCATTTGTCCGCCTTCTCCTTGTTTTTTTCGCCAAGCGAAAGACTGAACATAGCCGCGCATCCGTCCCCAACAAGAAGCGCAAGCCCCAGCGCAAGAACTGTAAACGGATACACAATATTCGTAGCCGCATTTCCAAACGCACCCGCGCTGCTCCAGCCAATAAAAATCTGGTCAACAATGTTGTACAAAGCGGCAACAAGCATGCTGATTACGCACGGAACCGCAAAATGCCGCACAAGCCGGGAGATTTTTTCACTGCCCAAGTCATAAGATTTCATAAATACCTCTAAAATAAAACTGCATAAAAAAAGCAGCCTCAAAGCCAGTCCGAACTGGACTTACGCTTTTGGCTGCTCGTTAGATTGCTTTTAAAATTTAATTTTGAATATATTAGCGGATTTTTTAATTTTGTGTAAGCAAGTATTTTCTTTTCCACAAAAAACTCAACATTCCGGCTAAATATTCAAGTTAAAACCAATAGAAATTCCAGAAAAAAGCCACGGCAAAATAAATTTTGAAAAACTATCATTGCTGGAAGAACTTGAATTTCCAGTTCCAGATGATTTTTGCGCGGAAATTTTAAACGGAACAATAAAATTTTTTGACAAAAACAAATCCAAATCAGCAAAATTCAACGGAATACAGTATTTCGCCTTGAAATCCGCAGAAACCAGTCCCGCCAAATTTAAAAAATCAATATTGCCGGAATCTTTTCCCGAACTTCCGCTGAAAAAAATGTTTTTCTTGTATTTCCAAGCTGTATCATATTTTCCAGACTGAAATGCAAAAAAAATCGAATTAAAATCCATTGAAAAAGAAAATTTGTATTTTTCATATTCAAAAAACAAGCCGTTCAAAAGTACCGCCGCTTCAAACACGCCGTTCACTTTATAATATTTGTACGGATACAAAAAATAAGACTGATTCACGTCTGTCAAAGAACCATTAAAATCTCCGTAAAAAAAAGCAACTCCAGCATACGGTTTGAATTTCCAAAACGAAGTTTTCCACAACTGGCGGTATGTGCAGACAAAAAGATTTTCAGCAGCGTCAACGAGCTTTTCGTTATTATTGTTCATCACATAAATTTTTCCGGCCACAAAACAAGCATCCAGCTGATGATTTCTAAATGAAAGCTGAATTCCATACGCTCCAGAAAAAGGATTTTCCACATTTCCATAAAACCAGTAAAAATCGCCTTTTTCAGAATTGCCGGAAAAAAATCCAAAATACGGCTTTACAGAAAACTCATTTATATAGAAAGGAACTGCAATTTTCCCGTTGAAGCCGCCAATTTCTTCCTGCTTAAAAATATGTTCCAGCTCCACAGAAAGCGAGCTGGAAGAAAAGAAGCCAAAATCCGCGGAAACACCGAAAGAATCATTCGCATATTCAGCGCAGAAATCGCCCTTAAAAGCAGAGCCTTTAAAATATTCAACGGACGAATCCAGATAAAAAAGATTCGCCCCGGCAAAAAATTTATGGTTTTTCACCGGCAGAAAATCGTTCAAATTCCAGTTGAACAAAACCGCTCTGCCAGAAGAATCGCTCCATAAATTGCAGATATTATTGCTGAATTCAAACGAATACACCTTTGAAAACATGAATCCCAGCAAAAAAAAGAAAAACTTCTTCATCATAAAAACAAAAAAAGCCTGCCTGCGCTTCAAAATTGAGCACAAAGCAGGCTTAAAACCGCAAGTTCTATTCGTGCGGAATGTTAATTTTCGTAATTGTCAAAATCACCACGATAGGAGTCTATAGGAATCATTGAAACCCCGGCAAAATCCAGGCCAGGAAGCAAATCGTTCAAATAATGCCTATCTACTCGAAAACCAACTTTAGCCTCATATTCCACCCAATTGTATTTATTTACAATCAAAGCATTTACTTTTTCTTCAACAACTTTTTCAATGTCATCTAAAGTTTTCATATCAGATGTTATTTCAAGCTCAAAACTGCCTTTTTTCCATTCATATTCATCGGTTGCATGGTAATCGTAGTCAACCATGCAGGTAACTTTCAAGCTAGAACCATCTCGCTCAAAGAAGTTAGAAAAATATCCAGCCGTAAAAAGTTTTCCCATGTCAATTCCAAAAGAATTGCTTGAAGAAGACGCATTCCACTTCAGAGTTTCAAATGGATTTTCTTTCGGAATATAGAAACATTGACCTTTTTCAATACATGCTTTCAAATCTTCCGCCGCAGCAAGAATAACATCTCCATAGCGAGCAACTTCATCTTTTGCAGCCTGAGGATATGAGCTGGCTGAACTTACAAGATAATTGTAAGAATTTTCAAGAATTTCAATTGCTTCAATGAATGTTTTCTTAGAAGTTTCCATTGCGCCAGAATTTCTTACTTGCAGCGAGTTTGTATTTGCAAGTTTCCTGAAAAATTCAAATTCCTCTGACTTTTCACCGAACAAGCCTTTCGCAGAAGAAATATTCGCCGACAAGTCATAAGAACTAATCCACTGGAAAGCGCCTTTCAAAATCTGCATGCTTGAAATCAAAACATTCAGTTCAGATTTACCAATATAAACAGAAGAATCTCCAAGAACATCTTCCAGACAAAGCGCAGAAATTACTTTTGCAGGAACAAGAACATTTCCTTCAGAAATTGAAGCGGCAAGTTTCTTTGCGTTCTCAAATTTTCCGTCAAAAATCTTAAGAATATTGTCAATAAGCTCATTTGCGCCATTCGGATTGCAGTCAACAAGATTTCCCCACAAAAGAAACGATGTAGTAGCCGATGTCTGTGTTGACTTTATAAGAGATTTCTTGTACCGGTCAGAATTTTTAAGCCATTCTGGAACGTTGTAATCTGGGAATTTAGATGATTCATCATAAGACAAAACACCTTTTTCATGGTCATAGGAAAGTCTATATTTTTTTGTTGAATCTTTAATCTGGGCTTGCACATCTTCTGGCAAACTAGTTGCCCAAATCAAATATTCTCCATTTTCATCAAGTTCTATATTTTTTAAATAATAAGAACCATGTTCATAACTATCAACCCATTCATTATCTTCATCCAACAGGGCTCCTATATAATATTTTTCTTCGTCTGAGTCCCAATCGCATCTTTCTCCTGAAACTTTTACGTAATAATAAGTTTCATCCTCAGACACTTCGCGCAAAGTATAAACATCTTCATATACATAAATCTTATAATCCTTAAGCCATTCGCCGTTAATAAGCGCGTTCAAAGTTGAAGGATAATTTTTTACGCCGAAGTTATTCTTCATAATGTTGCTTACGCTGCTATCCGTACTGATTGTGGCAATTTCAGCAAGCGCATAGTACAATTTTGTTTCATCGTTCTGCTCTTTGTTGTATGCCGCCTTGATTTTTGCAATGCCTTCATCATATTTCTGGTCAAAAAGCAAATCGATTCCTTCATTCAGAAGAATTTTATACTCTTTTGAGGAAGCTTTTACTTTTACAGAAAGCGTTCCAGAAACATTTTTTCCTTTGTAAACAAAAGAAACTGTGCAATCAGCAACAACAGATGATGTAAATCCAGAAATTTTAACATTGTTCGTGTTCAAAGAAATTTCTCTTGTTGTTTTATCATTATATTCTACAGAAACAGAAAGCCCTGAATAATCAAATTTATCGCCAACTTCATACTCTGTCTTTGGAGAAGCCTGTTTCAACGTAACAGAAGAAATTTCTATTTTATTTGCGTCTTCCGGAAGTTTTACATCGTCATCAGCAACAAATTTTCCGCCTTCAGCATTCTTTATTTCTGAATCACCGCTTACATTGATAACAGAATTTTCGCCGGCTTTTACCTTTTCAATATTTCCATCGGCAACATCAACCGTTTCAACTTTTTCATCAACAGTTACAGTTCCAATAGAAGATTTTTCCTCACCCTTAATTGATGCTCCGTCAGCCTTTACTTCTACAGAACCAACTTTTGTTTCTCCCGAAACAGAAACGGAAGCATTTTTTCCTTCAACAGAAACACTTGCAACAGAAGAATCTTTTATTACAATTGAAGAGCCGCCTTTCACAACAACAGAAACTTCACCGCTGCCGTTTTTAATTGTAAAAGATGAGCTTTGTACACTTTCAGAAACAACGATTGTTACGTTTTTTACATTTTCAAGCACAACATTGGCAGCATTTACAGTCAATGTATTTCCACCGAAATCAGCGTTTTTAATTGTTACAGTGGAATTAACAGAAACATCTTCCTTGATTTCTTTTCCGGTCAAATCAACAGTTGAACCGCCATTATTAATCAATGAAGAAATTGAATCATCGTTATCTGAACCGCCGTCAGAAGAGCAGGAAACAGCCGCAAACGCAAATGCGGCAGCCAAAAATAAGCATAAGAACTTTTTCATATAAACTCCCATACCTTTATTTTTTTGCAATGTTTGATTTTGTGAACTTTTACAGTCTGTTCACACACTGCTATTTTTGAAAGTCTA
>SAMEA104315436__coassemble_1060_pt1 | contig 22314 bp, 20 predicted proteins | sample SAMEA104315436__metabat2_high_PE_011 | metagenome-assembled genome bin SAMEA104315436 (sample SAMEA104315436) | gut metagenome | biome: Monkey gut; feature: monkey-associated habitat; material: faeces | place: China | collected 2013 | reverse complement strand
TTTGCACAAAAAAAGCATTTCCGCCGCAATGGTCAGCATGGGAATGAGTATTTATTACGGCAGCGAGCCTGAATCCACCTTTTTCAAGCGGAAAAAGCCCGTTCAGCTCTGCAAAAATGCGTTCGGCATCGGCAGAATCACCGCCGGAATCAATAAGATAAAGCTCTTTCGCCTTTGAGCCGCGCTTTCCATTGACCGCAATCACACCAACATTTGTGGAACCGGGAACATAGAAAACGCCGGCGGCAATTTTTTTCGCTGTCATTAAAGGTCAAGTTTCTGGCGCATTATCTGTTTCGCCTTTTCCTCATCGTTAACCATAAGGATTGGCTGACCAGTTGCATCCAAGGCATCGCGCCACAATGCGCCTTCTGGATCAACAAAGTTTCGGCTTGCAATAGCCATTTTTGTAGGAATATAAACGAACTTGTCATGAACAAGACCTACAACAATCTTTGTTTTTCCAGCCATAGCCGCATGAACAGCATTGTTTCCAAGACGCTCGCAGTAAACAGAGTCAGAAGCAATTGTAACCGCAGAACGAATCTGGTAGCTAGGATCACAGTATTTCAAGTCAACAGGAATATTCTTCTTCGTGAAATAAGCCTTGATTGCATCGCGGAGATAAATTCCAATATCAGCGAGCTTCTTGTTTCCAGAAGCGTCGGTTTCATCATTTGAAGCAAAAAGCTCCTGGCCAGCGCCTTCAGCAACAACAACAACTGCGTGCTTGTGCTCCATAAGACGTTTTTCAAGGTTTGCAAGGAATCCGTTCGGGCCTTCCATGTCAAAAGGAATTTCAGGAATAAGGCAGAAATTCGTTTCATGGGAAGCAAGAGCCGCATAAGTTGCGATGAAGCCAGACTCACGGCCCATAAGTTTTACAAGCGCAATGCAGTTCGGCTGAGAGCGGGCTTCCATATGCATAGAAGCAATCGCCTCTTTTGCCTGCTGAACAGCAGTTTCAAATCCGAATGAATGGTCAATAAGAAGAAAGTCATTGTCAACAGTTTTAGGAATTCCAACAACAGCACATTCAAGGCCGCGCTTCTGAATTTCTTCAGCCATAGCCAAAGCGCCATGCTGAGTTCCGTCGCCGCCGATTACGAACATCATATTTATTCCGAGACGCTCAATCGTATCAACGCCGTCTGTAGGAATTCTGTTTCCGCCGCCACGGCTTGTTCCAATGAACGAACCGCCGATTTTATGGATTTCATCAACAACATCAGGAGTAAGCTGAATCGGCTCAAGGTTTGAATCCTTGAAAAGACCGCGGTATCCATAGCGAAAACCAACAATATCACGAACTCCGTAGCGGTTCCAAAGACAGCGTACAACAGCCCGGATAACATCGTTCAAACCTGGGCAAAGACCGCCGCAAGTGCAGATTCCAGCCTTCACTTTCTTAGGATCAAAATATATTTTTTCACGCGGACCAGCCTTCTGCAAAAGATTTGTAGCATCAACTGAATTCGGCTCATCCTTGCTGAAAACATTTATTCTGTTTCTTACAAAAGAATCGTCGCGGACATAATTTGCGCAAGCGCCGCCGACAACTGTTGACAACTGAATAGGTGAATTATATTTGCAAGGACCTAACTGCTCTACCGTAAAATCGTAATCTTCTGCCTTATACATTTTTGCTCCTACAATAACGCCGAAGCGTAAAAAAAACTTTGCTATATCTAAATAAAGATATACAGAATCAGCATTTTTTTCAATCATTTTCTTGACCCATTTTGCTTCTGGAATTATTTTTATAGTAGGAAATTTCATTTTTTTCCTTAAAAAATTACTTTAACTGGAGCAATTTATGAAAATCACAAGAATTGTAACTTCACTTTTTGCAGGAATCGCGCTTATGGCAGGAATTTCTTCCTGCAGCATATACAACAATCTGGTCGAGCTGGACGAGCAAGTTTCAGCGCAATGGGCGCAAGTTGAAAACCAGTACCAGCGCAGATACGACTTAATTCCGAACCTTGTTTCAACAGTGAAAGGCGCGGCGAGCCACGAAACAGAGCTTTACACACAAGTTGCGGAAGCCCGGGCAAAAGCCGGCGGAGTAATAAAAATCGATGAGAATATTCTTCAGGACGAGGAAAAATTCGCGGAATTCCAGAAAGCCCAGGATTCTCTTGGCGGAGCTTTGCAAAGACTTCTTTCCGTTACAGAAAACTACCCGGAACTGAAAACCAACCAGAATTTCCTTGCGCTGCAGGACGAGCTAGAAGGAACAGAAAACCGGATTTCAACAGAACGAAAACGCTACAACGACATTGCGCAGAAATTCAACTCTGAAATAAGAAAATGGCCGGGAGTAATGTTCGCCGGAAAAATGGGGCTCAAGGCAAAACCGTACTTCACTGCGGCGGCGCAGGCATCAACAGCTCCTTCAGTTCAGTTCTAAACCCGGAAAATTTGGAGCAAAAATGACAAAAAAATATCTTCTGAAAAAAATAAAGCTCTCCGAGTCCGACATGGAAGAAATAAAAAACGCGGTGAAAAAAGCCGAGGAAAAGACGAGCGGCGAAATCCCGCTGGCGCTCACAGCGGAAAGCGACCATTATTCTTTCTGGGAACTGCTGGCTTCAACATATTTCGCGGCTTTCGTTTTTATAGTTTTGCTTCCGTTCGCCTCAGGCATTTCAAATTTGTACGACAAATTCTTCTGGGGATGTCCGGTATGGCTTCTTCCTGCGTTCTATGGAATAGCGACCCTGGCGGCGATTATATTCGGATTTTATTTTTCAAACATTCCATTCATCGACAGGCTCGTGATTCCGCGGAACATAAAAAGCCAGGCTGTAACAAACCGAGCTTTCAGACATTTTGCACAAAGCGGAGTCTACGAAACAAAAGAACATTCCGGCATTCTGATTTTTGTTTCTTACCTTGAAAAGCAAGTCCGGATTGTTGCCGACTCAGGAATTTCCCAGAAAATCCGGCAGGACTTGTGGAACATAATTGCCGACGACCTTGCGCTCGGAATCAAGAACGGAAACACAAAAGAAGGATTTATTGCGGCTGTGGAAAAATGCGGCGAGCTTCTTGCGGAAAAATTTCCAGCAGAGAAGGAAAATCCCAACGAGCTGCCGGACGGTCTTGTGATTCTGGAGGACTAAAATGGAAAAAATAGTTCTTAAAAGAAATTTTATTCTTGCGGCATTCGCATTGTTTTCCGCCGCAGCATTCGCGCTGAACGTTCCGGCCCTTACAGGAAGAATTGTTGACAACGCGAACATAATCAGCAGAAAAGACGAAGCTGAAATAAACGCATTCCTGGAAAATGTTGAAAATTCAACAGGCGCGCAAGTTGCAGTTCTTACAATAAATTCCCTGGAAGGAGAATCTCTGGAAGATTTCTCGATGAAAGTCGCAGAAAAATGGAAACTCGGACAGAAAGACAAGGACAATGGCGCGCTGGTTCTGGTTGCGCTCAAAGAACGGAAAGTACGGATTGAAACCGGCTACGGGCTTGAAGGAACTTTGACCGACACAAAATGCGGCCTGATTCTTCGGAACGTCATAATTCCAGAATTCAGAAACGGCGACTACTCGGAAGGAATTTTAAAAGGCGTGAAAAACATTGCCGGACTTATAACAAACAACGAGGAGCTTGTCTCTAAAAAAGTCCTGAAAGAATCAGACGGCGACAATTCCTACATGGGAATTCTGTACGGTTTTCTATGGGTTTTCGGCTGGTTCATTCTTTTTTCCTGCATTGCGAGCGGAAGAAGCAACCATTTCCTGCCTTGGATAATTTTTACAAGCGCATACAGAAAATCCCACCGAGGAAGCTCAGGCAGCCACAGTTCATCCGGCAGCTTTTTTAACGGAAGCGGACACAGCTCTTTTGGTGGCGGAGGAGGCTTCAGCGGAGGCGGCGGTCATTTTGGCGGAGGCGGAGCTTCCGGCGGCTGGTAACAGAAAACATCAAAAAAAAAGAGGAACAAAAAATGAAAAAAATAATAACTTCGATTCTGGTTGCATTTCTGGCAGGATTTGTTTTTGCTGAAAACTTGAACGACAGCGGAAACCATTCATTTGAATTTGAAATCGCCGGGCTTGCGGAAAAAGGTTTCCACGATGAAATAAAAATTCAAAACGCATCGTCATTCGTTCTGACAAATATCCAGATGAAAATGGCGGTCAACGGAAAAAACTCGAATCTTCTTCCGACTCCAATGATTCAGCCTGGCCGCAGCAAAAATTTCGACGGCTACAAAGACAACGACATGGACGAGGAGCTAGTTTTTCACTTTGGGAAGGACGGAAAAGTTTCAACGAAAAATCAAAACAAAATCACATTTGAAATTGACTTCGGCGACAACAACAAAAAAGTAACCGTAAAAAATTTCTTCATAAAAAACAAGGACTTGTATTTTCTTGTAGAAAACAATCCTGAAGGACAAGCCCCGGAAGAAACCGGCCGCCTGATAACAGTAGACGGAAAAAAATACATTCTTTCTGGCGACAAAGCCTATGAGGTAAAGTAAAGCACCAACAAAAAATTGCAGGCACAATGCCCAGAAAAAAAAGACGCTGGAAAACAACCAACGTCTTTTTTTTATCAAAATTAAAGAGAATTAATAAGATACTGTTTCAACACAGTTTTCCAAGAAAAATCTTTCAATGATTCTGAAGCATCAGAATACAATGAAGATGTAATTGGAGTAGGTGCAAGCGGAAGTTTTTTCTGAGTATCAACATTATGCAAGTCTTTGTTGAAAACATAAGCTGTAGACCAAACAAGTCTTGAACCCTTTACTGTTGAAGAACTCTGAGTATCAACTGCTGTTTCACTTCCTTTTGGGAAAGTCTTTTTAATATATGTAGCTTTAGTCAAACCATTCAAAACCGAACCAGCAAGAGATTCTTTAGAAGCATTGGAATCTCCCCAGATAACAACTGTAATTCCAGCCTCAAGTGTTTCACCATTCTTCAATTGTGAAGAACCAGTTCCATTGCTAACATAATCTTCATCACAATACACAGCAGCAATATATCCCAAAGTTATTACAGAACCATCTTCTGCTGTTTTTGTAATCGGAGCTTCACACCAAGTATTTAGCGGTCCGAAAAAATCATCATCGTCATCATTAGAACAGCCCGAAAGCAAAAATCCACCTGCAAGAACAAGAGCTGCAGCAAGAATTGTCAAAATCTTTTTCATAGTATCTCCTATAAGATAACATTTTTCTTTATTTTTGATTCATTATATGAACAAAACTTTAGTTTATCAAGAAATAACTTTGCCATTTTCATATCCCGCCCATTATTTTCTTTCCATATTTATCAATTGAAAAAAAATCGCTATAATTCGCGGTATGTCTGGTTTTTATGATTTTTATGATGTGGTTGTTGTAGGCGCAGGCCATGCGGGCATCGAAGCTAGTCTGGCGGCGGCCAGAATGGGACTGAAAACGCTTGTTGTAACGCAGTCTCCGGACGCAATCGGCAGAATGAGCTGCAATCCTTCAATCGGCGGAATTGCAAAAGGCAATATCGTCCGGGAAATCGATGCGCTTGGCGGTGAAATGGGAAAACTGATTGACCGCTCAATGATTCAGTTCAGAATGCTGAACAAAAGCCGCGGTCCGGCCGTGCAGGCGCCAAGAAGCCAGGCTGACAAAATAACTTACTCGCAGATTGCGCGGAAAACTCTTGAAACAACGCCGAATCTTTTTACGCTTATGGACACGGCAATCGACATTCTTACGGCGGAAAGCTCAACAGAAATGCCGCCGGATTCAGACAGTTCCGCAGAAATAGGAACAATTCCAGGTGAAAACCGCGGAACATCCGGAAAAACCGGCGGAAAACGACTTAAAATCACAGGAATCGCCACAGAGCGCGGAAGAATCATTCCCTGCCGCGCAGTTGTTCTTACAACCGGAACTTTTTTAGGCGGAAGAATTTTTATCGGTGAATACGACGCGCCTTGCGGAAGAATCGGCGAGCCGGCCGCATACGGACTTACAGAAAGCCTGCACAAACTGGGATTCACAACAGGCAGGCTGAAAACCGGAACTCCGCCCCGGATTTTAAAGTCCACAATTGATTTTTCAAAACTGGAAATAAACAACGGCGATGACGAAATTATTCCATTCAGCTTTGACGATGAAAAAGTTGAACGCCCGCTCGTGCCTTGCCATATTGTCTACACGAACAGCGAAACCCATAGAATCATCCGCGAAAATATCGGCAGAAGCCCTCTTTACAGCGGAAAAATCAGCGGAGTCGGTCCACGCTACTGCCCTAGCATTGAAGACAAGGTCATGCGTTTTGCCGAACGGGAACGCCACCAGATTTTTGTTGAGCCGGAAGGTCTTGAAACAGATGAAATGTATATGAACGGATTTTCATCTTCCCTGCCGGAATGTGTTCAGGACGCTTTTATGCGCACGATGCCGGGATTCGAGCACGCAGTTCAAAGCAGACCAGGCTACGCTGTTGAATACGACTATGTCGAGCCGACGCAGCTTTATCCTTCACTTGAAACAAAACGTGTTGCAGGACTTTTTGACGCAGGCCAGATAAACGGAACTTCCGGCTACGAGGAAGCAGCCGGCCAGGGAATAATCGCAGGAATCAACGCCGGGCTTTATTCACGCGCGCACAAGAATTTCTGCGGTCCGGTTTGTGAAATTCCGCACGACCTGAACGGAATTCCAGTCAGCATGGAGCCGGGAGCATTCTGCACAAAAGCAACAATGAACGCAGCAGAACAAAAGCAGTTCCGCGAAATCAGCAAAAACATAGAAAACCGACTGAATGAATTTGAAAAACAGTGCCAGACAAAAGCCGGGTTCGGGCATTTCTTTGACATTCCGGAATGGAAACCTCTTGTGCTGGGCCGCGACGAAGCGTATATCGGCGTTCTAATCGATGATCTCGTTACCTTGGGAACGAAAGAGCCTTACCGAATGTTCACCGCCCGCGCGGAATACCGGCTGAAACTCCGCCACGACACCGCAGACCAGCGGCTCGCAAAATACGCTTTTGAAGCCGGGCTGAAAACAAAGGCTCAGCTGGAAAAAACAGAAGCTAAATACGCGCAAATCAATGAAATTGTTTCAATTCTTCTAAAAAAGCCACAGACAGAAAATCCTGGCTATCCGGAAAAAATCTGGAACGAGGCGCAAATTGAATTCAAGTACAAATACTACATTGAAAAACAGGACAAGCGCATTGAAAAAATGCACAAAATGGAAAACGTGAAAATTCCGGCGGATTTTGACTACAGCGCAATTCCTTCGCTGAGCGCGGAAAGCCGCAACAAACTTGAAAAAGTGCGTCCGCTGACATTAGGCCAGGCAGAAAGAATAAGCGGAATCCGAAATTCCGACATCATGCTTCTTATGGTTTATCTGCGCTGAAAAAGCTATTTTGAATTTTTAAGAACATCAACAATATGAGTGCCGGCGCCCAAAAGTTCAGGACGCCCGCTTATGGAAATCACATAGTCCACAAAAAGGCGGAAAGTTTCCTCGTCCATTGAATTAAGCTGCGCGCGCATATAATCGGCGGGTCCTTCCTGGCTGAAAATTCTTACGCGCTCAAGCCCGGATTTCTGCTGAATTTCGTTTATGTCTTCAAGCCGCAAATAGCTGTACAAATCCTCCGGGGAAGAAATGCAATGAAAATCTTCTGAAAGAGAGCCGTTTTCAATAAGCTCCTTGACTTTATTTTTTCCAAAGCAATACTGAACAAGCGCATATTCATTCAAAATATAGGCGGCAAAAATCGTTCCGTCCTTTTTTGTAACACGCTTTATTTCATTCAGAACCTTAAGCCTTTCTTCCTGCGAATGAAGATGGTACATCGGGCCGAAACAAATTGCAATGTCGAATTTATCTTCCTCAAGAAATGAAAGATCCAGCGCATTTCCCTGCCAAGTTTTGATTTTTTCGTGTTTTGAGCGCAACACTTCAAGATTCCGCCTTACAAGCTCAACAGCCGTAACCTCGTGGCCGGAATGGCAAAACTCCACGGAATATCGCCCGGTTCCAGCCCCAACATCAAGAATCTTTAAATTTCTGCGCGCCCCGATAATTTCCTGAATATGGTGCATCGTCGTGAAAAATTCCACAAGCCCGTGCCTGGTATAAAGACGGTGCTCCTCATTGAATTTATTGTAGTATTTCTCGATATTCGTCATATTTTTCGTCAACTTTTTTGCACCAGAATTCTTTTTCAGACTCAGGAAGATAAGTTGCGTTGAATCCGTTCTTGATTAAAGTTTTTATTTCGTTGAGCGTGAAATTCGCCTCGCTGTAAAGCTTGAAATACTCGTCGCAAAGAGAAACCTTGAAGAAAACCGGATCGTCTGTGTTCACGGTAACAAAAAGCCCGCGGTCAAAAAATTTGCGGATTGGATGCTCGCCGATTGACTTCACGAATTTTTTTGTAAAAACATTGCTTGTCGGACAAACTTCAAGAACGATTTTCCGCTCCTTCAGCGTTTCCATAAGCTTTTCGTCCTGAACCGCGGAAATGCAGTGGCCAATTCTGTCAACATGAAGAAGATTCACCGCCTCCCATACAGATTCCGGCCCGACATCCTCGCCCGCATGAGCCACAACTTTAAAGCCTTCCTTTCGTGCAAGCTCAAAAACAGGCGCATAATCGCGGCAAGGGCCTTTTATTTCCGCGCCGCCAAGTCCGATTCCAATTATATTTTCGCTTGGAAACTTTTTCAGAAGGCTGTAGTTTGCCATGGCGTTTTCAATTCCGAACGTACGGCTAACATCCATCAGAAGCTTAACCGTGATTCCATATTTTTCCTTGATTTCCGCAATCTTCCTGTCAAAAACTTTCACCATTTCTTCATATTTAAAGCCGTTCTTAAGAAATGAAGTAGGCGCAAAAAACGCTTCAGTGTAGACAATTCCGTTTTCAACAAGATATTTCGCCAGATCATTGAAAATATAATCGAAGTCTTCAACAGAAGCATAAAGCTGCTGAATTTTTATAAACGCCTGGATGAATCCATTCAAATCATCGTAAGTAAAAAGCGCCTTTATTTCCTGGTCAGAAATTTCTTTTCCTGTGTTTTTCTTGTGAAGCGCTTTTATAGAATCAATTGAAGGAACTGCTTCAATGTGAATATGAACTTCCGCCTTTGGAACAGCTTTTATAAATTTGTAAAATTCTTCTTTGTTCATAGTCATTCTCCAGTCAGATTTTTCCAGTTAGATTTTCCTAAATTTCTTATCGGAAGTTTTTTGCGACAACTTTAGTTTTTTTTCAAAACCAGCATAAAAAAATCGCTGAAATTTAAATCACATATTTTAAAATATTGCAAGAAAAATAGTTTTTTAAAATTACGTTATAAATCTTGTATAAAAACGCTAGTAATAGTATAGTTTTTACAACGTAAACGCTATATATGGTGTTGCGTTTTTTTTATGCTTAAAACAGAAAGGATGGGAACAAAGTGAAAATAATCAAACGCAACGGTGAAGAAGTAATTTTTGACATACGCAAAATTGTAACAGCCATTGAAAAGGCGAACGCCGCAGTTCCGGAAAGCGACAGGCTTTCAGAAGAGTATATCCAGGCGGTGGCTTCAAAAGTTGCAAACCAGTGCCATGCAAGCAAAGTAGAGCTGAATGTTGAGGCAATCCAGGACCTTGTTGAAACCGAGCTTATGAGAATCGGCGCATTCAACATCGCAAAACTTTACATTACATACCGCTACCGGCATATGCTCATGCGAAAGCAGAATTCCACAGACAAGCAGATTCTTTCACTTCTGGAATGTGCAAACGAGGAAGTAAAACAGGAAAATTCAAACAAGAATTCAACTGTAGTTTCCGTGCAGCGCGACTACATGGCCGGAGAAGTTTCCAAAGATATAACAAAGCGTTTTCTTCTTGACGAAGATATTGTGCAGGCGCACAACGAAGGAATTATTCACTTCCACGATGCGGACTATTTCGCCCAGCATATGCACAACTGCGACCTTGTGAACCTTGAAGATATGCTGCAGAACGGAACTGTTATCAGCGGAACAAAAATCGACCGTCCGCATTCATTTTCAACAGCCTGCAACATAGCGACGCAGATTATTGCGCAGGTAGCTTCATCTCAATACGGCGGACAGAGCGTTTCCCTTGCCCACCTTGCGCCGTTCGTAGACGTTAGCCGCAAGAAAATTTCCAAGGAGCTCATGGAAACAGAAGAAGAAACTGGAATCAAATTCTCAAAGGAACAGTTCGACGCAATTGTGAAACGCCGCCTTTCTGATGAAATTGCCCGCGGCGTCCAGACAATTCAGTACCAGGTTGTAACTCTTATGACAACAAACGGACAAAGTCCATTTGTAACAGTTTTCATGTATCTGAACGAAGCCAAGAACGAACAGGAAAAAGCCGACCTTGCTCTTATCATCGAGGAAGTTCTGAAACAGCGCTACAAAGGCGTAAAAAATGAAAAAGGCTACTGGGTAACACCGGCATTTCCAAAGCTGATTTATGTTCTTGAGCCGGACAACATCACGGAAGGCGCAAAATATTACTATCTTACAGAACTGGCCGCGAAATGCACATCAAAACGGCTGGTTCCAGACTACATTTCTGAAAAGAAAATGTTCGAGCTGAAAGAAGGCAACTGCTATCCTTGCATGGGCTGCCGCTCGTTCCTTACAGTTTACAGAGATGAAACCGGACGCCCTAAATTTTACGGACGCTTCAACCAGGGCGTTGTAACAATAAATCTTGTTGATGTAGCCTGCTCTTCTGGAAAAGACATCGACCTTTTCTGGAAAATTTTCGAGGAGCGTCTTGAGCTTTGCAAACGCGCGCTGCTTCTCCGCCACAAAAGACTTCTTGGAACACCTTCAGATGTTGCGCCAATTCTCTGGCAGAACGGAGCGCTTGCCCGCCTTGAAAAAGGTGAAAAAATCGACAAACTTCTGTTCAACGGATATTCCACAATTTCACTTGGCTATGCAGGCTTGTGCGAATGTGTACGCTACATGAAAGGAAAGCCGCATACGGATCCGGAAGCGACACCTTTCGCGCTTGAAATAATGCGTTTCATGAACAAAAAATGCGCTGAATGGCGCGACGAGACAAACATCGCCTTCAGCTTGTACGGAACTCCGCTTGAATCAACAACATACAAATTTGCAAAGTCGCTGAAACGAAGATTTGGCGAAATTTCTGGCGTAACAGACAAAAACTACATCACGAACAGCTACCACGTCCATGTTACGGAGCCGATTGACGCATTCAAGAAGCTTACATTTGAAAGCCAGTTCCAGGAACTTTCTCCAGGCGGCGCGGTAAGCTATGTTGAAGTTCCGAACATGGAGCAGAATATTCCGGCTGTAATAGCGGTTCTAAAGCATATTTATGAAAACATAATGTATGCGGAGCTGAACACAAAATCCGACTGCTGCCAGAAATGCGGCTACACAGGCGAAATTCAAGTTGTTCAGGACAACGACGGAAAACTCATCTGGAAATGCCCGCAGTGCGGAAACACTGACCAGACAACAATGAACGTAGCCCGAAGAACTTGCGGCTACATCGGAACTCAGTACTGGAACCAGGGACGAACCCAGGAAATCAAGGAAAGAGTTCTGCACCTTTAGTTTGAATCAACAGCAGAAGCTCCAGAGGTTTTTATGTTTTACGGCGCAATAAAGAAATTCGATGTTGCCGATGGCGAAGGTGTCCGGACAAGCCTTTTTGTTTCCGGCTGCAGAAACTGCTGTCCGGGATGCTTTCAGCCTCAGACTTGGAACTTTAACTTTGGAAATGAATTCACGGAAGAAACCCAGGCTGAAATAATAGAAGCCTTGAAACCTTCTCACATACAGGGCTTCAGCCTGCTGGGCGGAGAACCATTCGAGCCGGAAAACCAAAAAGTTCTTGCGCCATTTCTAAAAAAACTGAAGGAAATTTTTCCGCAGAAAGATATATGGTGCTGGACCGGCTACATTTTTGAAAAAGACCTGCGGCCAGGCGGAAAGCGTTACATTCCTGAATGCACAGACCTTATGCTAAGCTGCATCGATGTTCTTGTGGACGGCCCGTTTATTCAGGAAAAGAAAAATCTTATGCTAAGATTCCGCGGCTCCGAAAACCAGCGGCTTCTGCACTTAAAAGACGGAAAAATACAAAAAATAGAATAATTTTTCCGCCCAAAACCGCAACTTCTAGAAAATCACTGCTTTTTTTCAGCAAGAATTTCTTTAGCGCGGTTCATTGCGCCTTCAATATTGTCAAAAATATTTTCACGGCCGATTTTTTCCGCCATTCCTGTTTTTTCAAACAAAATATACGGCTGCGTATGAATTCCTGAAATTACAATTTTTACGCCACGCCTGTCGCAAGCAGCCTTGCACTGCTCAAGCGCCTGAACTCCGCCCGCATCAAGATAGATTGTGTTTCTCATTCTGATTACAAGAACATCGAATTCCGCGCCGGCACGCTCAACCGCAAGCTCAAATTTTTGAACAGTCGCAAAAAACAAAGGACCTTCAATTTCGTAAACAATCACGCCTTCAGGAACATTCAGCTGCTCTTCTGTTCCATCGCCAGTAATTCCTGAAACAATAGTATTCCGTTTTTCCTGAACTTCGCTAACATCAATCATCTTTTTTATGAAGAAGAACGCCGCAAAAATAAGTCCGATTCCAATTGCGTAAGTCAAATCAACAAAAACAGTAATCAAAAAAGTAACGGCAAGAACCGTGATGTCAGATTTCTGGCCTTTCAAAAGTTTTCTGATAGAAGGAATTCCCGCCATGTTCCATGCAACGCTCATAAGAACAGCCGCAAGGGCAGACATCGGAATATATTCAACGTATTTTCCAAAAAATATCATTATCAAAAGAAGAACAACCGCATGAATTATTCCCGCAACAGGAGTTCTTCCGCCGTTGTTGATATTTGTCGCCGTCCGTGCAATTGCTCCGGTCGCAGGAAGTCCGCCGAACAAAGGACTTGCAATGTTCGCAATTCCCTGGCCAATCAGCTCGTTGTTCGAGTCATGCTTAGTTCCAATCATTCCGTCCGCAACAACAGCAGAAAGAAGAGATTCTATCGCCGCAAGAACAGCAATTGAACACGCCGTTGGAAAAACTGTTTTTACAGTGGAAAGGCTGAAATCCGGAAGAGCTGGCTTCGGAAGCCCAGTTGGAATCGAATAGCGGTCTTTTATAATATCAGCGTGCCACACAGGATTTCCTTCTGAAAAATGAGAAACCAGAAGATTCACCAAAGTAGCAAGAATTATAACAATCAGAGAGCCTGGAATTTTCTTTGTAACCTTAGGCCACAGGAAAATTATTACAAGGCAGACAGCCGCCATTCCAAAAGAATAGAAATTTATTGTTTTCAGAGAAGCCGCATACACAAGGATTTTGCCTGCAAAAGTTCCAGGCATTTTCAAATATTCATTTCCACATACAACAAGCGGAAACTGCGGATGAAGCCCGAAAAAATCGCCAATCTGGCCGGTTGCAATCGTAACAGCAATTCCAGCGGTAAAACCAACAACAATTGTGTACGGAATGAATTTCACCAAACCGCCAAGCTTGAAAACACCAAGAAGAATCAGCAAAACGCCGGCAAGAACAGTTGCAGTCGCAAGCCCGCCGACACCAAGCTGAGGATTATTCACAATCGCATAAATTATTACAGTAAAAGCGCCTGTAGGACCGCCAATCTGGCAGCGGGTTCCACCAAACGCCGCAATACAAAAACCTGCGACAATCGCAGTGTAAAGTCCCGTTTCAGGGCTGCAGCCGCTGGCAATAGCAAAAGCAATAGAAAGCGGCAGCGCAACAATTCCAACAATTACGCCGGCAATAAAATCTGTTAAAAACTGTTTTCCATTATAAGTTTTCAACGTATTCAACAACTCTGGCTTGTACATTAAATGCTCCAAAAAATATGATATGACAAAATACATCTTTTTGTCATATTGGGCAATAGAAGAAGAAAGCCAAAAATTATTCACATAGAAGAGTTAATTTATTTCTTCAATTTCAACAGAAACTTCTCCAGGATTACAAACCGAGGTTGTATCTGAACAGGTAAATTTCAATTTATAGCCTTTATTTTTGTTCAAACCAGAAATAAAAGCATTTCCAACATCTTTTTTCATAGTTGATTTTTTAATTCCACCAATAGAGCAATCCAACTTTGAATCTCCATAGTTATATCCCCAAGCCCACTCGCCATACATAATTTTAAATTCAACATATTCCTGTTCAACAAGTTCTTCATCTGGATAAAAATAATATACCCAGAATTTTCCATTTTCATCGCTTTCTTCTGTTAAAAAATTTATTTTCGTTTTTGTACCATCAGAATCTGTCCATGTTCTAAACCAGTTATTAAAACCTCCCAGGCACTGCCATCCATCAAGTCCATAAAAAATTTGCCGCTCAAACGGAACAGCATTTTCATCAATTCCTAAATCTTCAAATTTAACAGAATAAACAGTATCTTCAATTGTTGCTCCGACTGGAGCAGAAAGATTTATCCTGTATTTATGACAATCTTTCAAGTTTTTTACAACAATGTTATGGTTTGTAGATGGATAATATGAAGTTTCTACTGTATCTTCAACAGAGCCAATTGTTTTGCTTAACTCATCATTTGATTCATCCCAAACGCCACAATAAGCGCCCATTGCATAGGAATTAGAAGGTAAGACTGCAAAAATCACACTGAAATCTGATACTGCAAGCTTCTCTTCCATTTCTGCAGAATAAGTAAAATCATAATAATAAGCACCATCCGAATTTTGTAAAAATCTTTCATATTGCCAGTCACTTGGAATTCCCCGCATAAAAGGACCTCGTAAAAGAGTCTGTTCTTCTGAAAGCTTTCCTTCAACGCAAAATGCGACAGCAGTTTCAGATACATCTATAACTGTAATCTTGTATTCATTTCCTTCAACCAAACCTGTAAGAAGATTATGCCTACTTTCCTTTTCCTGTTTTTTTGAAATAAAAAATATGTTCTTACCTGTATCCAAAACAGAGGCCTGATTCCAAATTACTGTATCATCACTCCATTCTGGTTTACTTGCAAATTGAAAAGCAGCATTTCCCTCTCCATTTCCCCAGTATTTCATCTTGTTTGAATATATAAACGAATAGCAAAAATTTCCGTTTGTATCTTTTTCCATTTTCTTAAATGCAGAAACAGGATCCGAGTCTTTGTTAGAATAAATATCAGTTTTTGAAAAATCTCCAATTATATAAAGAGAATCAAATTCTTCCATATTATTCACAATAGCTTGTCTAGAAAAATTTTTCTTTTTACCAAAAATCTCCTCAATTTCTTCATCAGAAGTGCCTGTAGCATCATAATAAACTGAATCAATATTTTTAAAATCACTCACCGGAATTTTACAATCCTCAGAACTGTAAAAATTATACGGAAAAATAGTTGTAGTTGACTTTGGAATTGAATAAATCAGACTAGAAACTGCTTTGCTATTTCTAGAAGGAATTAACTTTATGAATTCAATATTTTCATTATCAGAATCCGCTTCTATAGAACTTCCGCTTCCCGAAGACACTCCAGATGATGAATCATTTCCATCTGAGCAACCAAACAATAAAAAACGCTTGTAAACACCAATAAAAAAATATTTTTTTTCATATTTAATTCTACTCCTCCCCGCTAAATTTTGTCAATCTCGAAGAAAATCGGTATAATGGAAGAATGAGTTACCGTTGTCCGCGCTGCCAGAAAAAAGGCGATTTTTGTCTCTGCAAATATACAAAAGAAATTGATTCAGGAATAAAATTTGTGCTTTTGATGCACCCGAAAGAAGTCAAGAAAAACAGAACTGGAACTGGATGGATAACAAGAATTTCCTTGAAAGGCTGCGAAATTCTTGAAGGGCTGGATTTTTCAGAAAACGAAAGGCTGAACGAGCTTTTGAACGACCCGCAGTATTTTCCGGTTCTTCTGTACCCCGGTGAAGACGCCTGGAACGCAAGCAAGCCTGGTTTCAAGGAAGAAGTGAACGGCCGAACTGTGCTTGCAATCATAATCGATGCAACCTGGTTCTGCAGCCGCAAGATAATCCAGCACAACCCGAACCTTCTGAAACTGCCGAAAGTTTCTTTTGCCGGGGAATACCGCTCCATCTTCACGTTCAAAAAAGAGCCGCGCCCGGAATGTGTTTCCACAATTGAAACTTGCTACTATTTAATAAAAGAATTTCAGAGCGCGGGACTTGCAAACAAAAACGCAAATCCGGAGCCGCTCATGGACGTTTTCAAGCAGATGATAAAAAATCAGATACGCGCAGAAAACGAACGGATTCTAGGATTGCGCCCGGACATCCACGGCTGCGACGCAAAATACACAAAACTGAAAGAAATGCCTAATTTTTAAATGGAAGAACGCCTTCCGCCTCAAATTCGCCAGCCAACGCTCCGAACATCGCTTCCAAAGTGTAGCCGCTCCAGCTGTAGCCAAGCAAAATTTCATCAGCCCAGTCAAGCCCGAATGAATAAGTCGGCGTCATAATTGAAAGAACAACAACTTTCTTTCCTTTTCCTTTGAGCTGCTCCGCAATTTTTGCGCTGCGCTGGTTTGCAACCAAAAAAACAACCGTGTCGTATGAATCATAAATTTTCAGAATATTTTCGCTCATCCAGGCAGTTTCATTCGGACCAGGCTCATAGCTGAATTTAAACTCGCCTGAATTTGGATAGCGCTTTTTTCCTTCCGAAAAGAACTCCGGAAGCGAGCCGCAAAGCAAAACCCGGCCGGCATTTTCAGCAGTCAAAGGCGACGACGCTTTTTTGTAAAATGTAATTGAGCGGCACGCCTGTTGAAGGAAAAATTTCTCGCCTTCCTTGTCTGGAATAAATTTGCTTATTTCGGAAGCCTTAGGGTAAAGCGGAGCCGCGTTATCATTCTTGAAATATTCAAGCTTCGCCTTTATAACCCGGAAAGCCGCATCCTTCACACGGGCTTTAAAGTTTTCATCCGTCCTCATAGCAGAAAGATTGCCAGTCCACAAATTCTCGCCAAGCCTTGCCGTTGTTGAAGAAATAACAATGTCGTTTCCAGCTTCAATCGCCATTTTAAAAGCGGCTGAAACTGAACCTGCGTACATTGTCGCTCCGTTCATCATCATGTCATCAGTAATAATAAGACCTTTGTAGCCAAGCCGGTTCCGCAGAAGCTCCGTCAGAAAATATTTTGAAAGGCTCGCCGGCGCTCCGCTCTTGTCTATCTGCGGAAAACTCAAATGCCCCGACATAACCGCCGGAACATTTTCTTTTATCAGATATTCAAACGGAACAAGCTCCCTGGAGCTAAAAGTTTTCCAGTCAATATTTATTTCAGGAAGATTTATATGCGAATCATAGCTTGTGTCGCCGTGCCCCGGAAAATGCTTTACCGTAGGAATTACTCCAGCCGCAATGCTGCCGTTCGCCCAGGCCGCGCCAAGAATTCCAGCAAGCTCAGGGTCGTCGCCAAAAGAACGAGTTCCAATAATAGTCGAGTCGTGGTTCGTAAAAAGATCAACAGTCGGCGCAAAATTCATATTTATGCCAAGAACTTTTATTTCGCGGCTGATGTAATAAGCCGAACACCATGCGTCAACCGGATATCCGCCCGCGCCAATCGCCATATTTCCAGGAGTAATTGCAGTTTCACCTTTTACATGCCGAATCCATCCGCCTTCCTGGTCAGTCGCCACAAAAAGAGGAATTTTAAAACGCCTTGAAGCCGCGCTCCGCTGAAGTGAAGAAATAGATTTTGCAACAAGATTTATGTCGTCAGTATTCCAGCCAAAAACTTTTACGCTGCCAAGGCCTCTGCCGCCAACCCACTGAAAAAGAAGATTGTCCGGCTCTGCGCCCGCCCAGCCAAACATAAGAATCTGACTAAGAAGCTCCTCGTCGGACATTCTTTCAACAATAAAATCCGCAAGCTGCTCGTTAGGAAAATCGCTCCAGAAAGTAGCGTTCTCAGGAATTTTTGCCTGGCAGAACAAAAACCGGCAGAAAAACGCGCAAAAAAGAACTGCAAAAAATCTTTTCATGATTTTGTAAGTTTACACAAAAAAAACATGATTCTCAACACTTGGCGGAAATTATAAAACTTGCTGAATTTTCATACAAATTCAGCAAGACAGTACTATTCCACCAAAATTTTTAAAATTTCAGCTATATACTGCGTATGCAAATCGTTTGTCGGGTACCATTTCTTATACAATTCCTTATCAAGAAATGCTGATTCCGGCACAATCTGCTCATAAAGTTTCTTGCATTCAAAAACAAGGCGGCTTTCCTTGAAATACGGAAAAACTCCGTCATGTTCAACAGAAAGTCCGGTTTCCTTCACCTTGTCAAAATCGCGGCCGGACTTTGTTCCGCAGAAATTATAGACATTTCTTAATTCCGAAGGAAGAACGCAAAGGGAAAAAGTTTCGCCGTTATCTATAAATGATTTTGTAAAACGCGACTGGCGGATAAAAACATTCACAACAGGCTTTCCCCACATAACGCCAATCTGCCCCCAGGATGCAGTCAGCATATTCACGCGGCTTTCCTTTTCCGCAGCAACAAGAAACCAGTCCTCGCCAATAAGCTTGAACGGATTTTCTTTCAATTCAATTGGTTTTATTTCTTTCATATTTATATAATAATAAGAACGCTCAAAAAATGCAAAAAAGAAATGCCCGGCATGGAGAGAGCAAATTTTGCACGCCGAGCAAGCTCATTTTTCTATATATTTGATTTTAAAATTACATTTCACCATATCAAAATGAGTATCTGCAAAATCAATACCTTCCATTAACTTAATATGATTTGATGTTATGCCCAGCACTCCTCCCTGCGGATCAACTGCAACCCATCCATTTTTATCATCATAAAATTCAGTCCAAGCATGAAAAGAAACTTGATGAGAAGAATAATACAATCCAGTTATAAATTTACATGGAATTCCTCTCAATCTCATCAACGCAATAAACAAATTCGAATACTCGCCGCAAGTTCCTTTTTTATTCTCTAATACCCAGGATGCTTTTTTTCCGTGGCTCAAACCCGCACTTATTTCATATGCTAGTTTATTGTCATATTTTATAACCGAAGTCAAGAAAGTTAATATTGATTTTACACACTGATATTCTGACAATGAAGAAAGATTCAACTTACGATAAATATCAATTATATTTTCTTCATTATAATCAATCAAATCAGAGCTTGATAAATATTTTTCCATTCCAGCAGGAAAGAGATTTTTTTCAAGCGAAACAACTGCTTTACCATCAGCAGTATATTCATTCAAAGTTCCATGAGTTTTTAATTTAATGATTGCTTTATTCTTTTTATTTTTTACGTTTATAACAGTTTGAGGATATGAGTTCAAAACAGAATAATCATATTGATTTATTTCCAATTTATAACATTTCTCTTCATTCAACTCCGCCACAGATTGAGCAGAAACAAATAAACAGCCCAGACTCAATAGCAAAACAGAAATCAAACACATTTTTAATTTCTGTTTAATAAGTGTGTATTTTTTCATTTTTCTGAATATTATACATCATTTTTTAAAGTCATATATAAGCTGTGAAACTTCCTTAAACAGCTTCCTAAACAATTTTTCAAGAATAAAATTATCTGCAAGAAGTTCAATAGTTAATAATAGATAATATTTATTTTGAAGAATCAATTTATTCATTTCGATTGGCATATACGCACTATCACTCTTTGATGAGTTTTGATTCATTTGTAAAATTTTTCCACAAGAATATGGAGATGCATGAGCATACTTACAATAAAACTTGTACCAATCTTTTATTTCTTCTATTTCGATGCGATTTATCAAATCCACAGGCGTTCGGACTTTCTTATCTGATATCCATGCAAAATCAGATTTTGCATTATAAAAATCATCTGTATAATTTTTTTCTTTTAATTTAATTTTTGGATCGGCATTCTGTATTTTACATTCTTGAACAATTCCAAAATCTTGAAACCTATCAGATTCTAAATCATCTGCATCCATTAAATATTTTGAAATAGAATAAGATTCAAGCATAAGTCGTAAATTTGAAATAACTGAAGTTCTAAAACCATTTCTTAACAAAGCTAAATTTTCATCTGTTATTTCAATCAATCTAAAAGAAATTTTACCAATAGCACCCAAACGAAATTGATGTGTTTTTTTTATTTCAGACTGATTATCCGCAATGTACTTTGCACACTCTTGAAATAATAAATTCATAAAAAGTAACGAATTTATATTTGCATCATCATTATTTTTCTTTGATAAATCTAAGTAGTATTTTTTATAAATATCCATTAACGGATAACTTTTTATAAAATATTCTAAATTTTCAGTTTTTGATAAATCAAATTTATTCTCCGAACACTTTACTATTTCATTTAATATAGAAAAATCTTTATTTATCATAGTTTTGCATTTTCCTTCAAAAAGATATAATTATGCAACGCAGTATAAAACACCTGGCACATGGTCTTATTTTTTTTCGAACAGGATTCTAATAAAATCTCGTTTTGAATACAAAATTCTTATAACTTTTACAACTTCGCCTTCAATTCTGTAAAAAATTGAATAATTATTAGCAAGCACAAATTTGTAATCTGTTGGAAAAGACACATATCTTTCCAAAGAAATTCCTGCATCTGGAAATTTTGACAAATCCTCATAGGTTTCAATAATTTTTTTCTACCGTATTACGAGCCGCAATTGAATTCTGCAATTTATTTTCAATATAAAATTTAATTCCGAGCAAATCTTCCGCCGCCTGATGAGAAATGTCCACTTTAAACATTATAACCCCACCATTGCACGAACATCTTTTGTGCTAAGCCAGCCTTTTTCCTTTGCAGAATCTTCCCCTTTTTTGAGTTCATCAAATAAAGTTTTTGTCGCTGTAAGTCTTTCATAATCGCCTATGGATATCACAGCATAACAGCCACGTCCATTTTTAGTAAGAAACACCGGAGATTCATCCGCAACGTCCTTCAACACTTCATTATAATTTCGTAAATCTGATATTGGTTTTATTGCAAACATATTAACCTCCATAAAGCTCGTAATATTTTACGAATAAAATTATCCCTTATATTATTAAAATAGTCAAATCAGAACTTTTCGGATAGCACAGCAGAATCTTTCAGACTGCCTTATAGAATTAGTTCAAAAACAGTTTTTTATAAAGGAAATGAGCGGCAGGGCGTTGCGGGATGTGCCCGCTGGAAGGGGCAGGCGAAAATGTTGAGGAACGAAACAGTTGAGCCGAGGGGAAGACTTTCCCCTTCTCGAATAAAAAAAGCGAGAAGTTTTCGCTCCCCGCCTGGATTTATTTTTCAGCAAGCCGAATGTTAAGCCGATTTTTCAGATTCCAATGTAGGGAACCGGTTGAAGTAATCTTTTGTTGTTCGGGCTGCAACTCCGCTCAGAAGAATAAGAGCGATACAGTTCGGCCAAGCCATAAGTCCGTTTGTGATGTCGGCGATTGTCCATACCTGGCTGATTGTCATGTAAGGTCCGATTGCAACCGCAAGAATGTAGATTACGCGGTAAACCATAACGAGCTTCATTTTTCCGTTTGAAAGATACTCAAGACATCGCTCTGAGTAAAAATCCCATCCAAGAATTGTTGTGAACGCAAAGAACACAAGACAAATCATAAGAAGGAACTGAACTGAACGTCCATCGCCGCCAAGAACTGCGCTGAACGCCGCAGAAGAAAGCTCAACGCCTTTCAAAGTTTCGCCGATTCCGTTCACAGGAAGAGAGAAAACTCCGTTGCTAGTGAAAGCAATAACAATTGAAAGACCAGTCATTGTGCAGACGATGATTGTATCAATGAATGTTCCTGTCATAGAAACAAGTCCCTGCGCAACAGGCTCTTCAACTTTCGCAGAAGATGCGGCGATTGCGGCAGAACCAAGTCCGGCCTCATTCGAGAAGATTCCGCGTGCAATACCTTTCTGCATCGCAACAATCACAGAACCAACAGCGCCGCCGGTAACAGCCTTAGGAGAAAACGCAGCCTTGAAAATAATCGCAAACGCCCCAGGAATTTCTGTGGCATTCATAACAAGAACGCTAACGCCAAGGAAAACATAAAGAATCGCCATGAACGGAACGATAACCTGCGCAACTTTTGCAATTCTCTGAAGTCCGCCGATAATTACCAGCGCGGTGAACAACGCCACAGCCGCACCCGCAATAACCGTCGCCCATGTGTAGGACATTCCGCCGAGCGAAAATGCAACGTGAGCACTGTTCGGGTCAAAGAAATTATTCGCCGCCGACGTGATGC
>SAMEA104315436__coassemble_1032_pt1 | contig 23555 bp, 27 predicted proteins | sample SAMEA104315436__metabat2_high_PE_011 | metagenome-assembled genome bin SAMEA104315436 (sample SAMEA104315436) | gut metagenome | biome: Monkey gut; feature: monkey-associated habitat; material: faeces | place: China | collected 2013 | reverse complement strand
GCCCCCGGGGGCGGGAAAGTAGGCAGCCGCCGGGCTTTTTTTTTGCCCGCGGCTCCCCGGCCGCATAGGCCATGACGCTGTATGAAGAATAATGTTTTTTTTAAAGGCTTAAGAGACGGAATTCCAATTGGACTTGGATATTTTGCGGTGGCGTTTTCATTGGGAATCGTTGCTAAAAATGCTGGATTAAATTTTATAGAAGGTTTTTTTGCTAGTTTTTTGGATGTTGCAAGTGCTGGTGAATATGCCTTGTTTTCTTCAATACAAGCAAAAGCAACCTATATTGAAGTTGCAGTTGCTACTTTTGTTATAAATGCTAGATATTTTTTAATGAGCTGCTCTCTGAGTCAGAAAATTAATCCGGATATGCCGTTCTTTCATCGGTTTTTTATAGGATATGGAATTACTGATGAGATTTTTGGTATTTCTATTTCACAGGAGGGTTTTCTTAATCCTCTTTATACTTATGGAGCAATGGCATTTGCAATTCCAATGTGGTGCATTGCTACTTCTTTGGGTGTTATTGCTGGTACGTATCTTCCTTTGAGAATTGTAAGCGCATTAAGCGTTGCGTTGTATGGTATGTTTATTGCAATTATAATTCCGCCTTGCAAGAAGAATTTTGTTATTGGACTTGCAGTTTTCTTTAGTTTCTTTTTGAGTTACATTTGTTCAGTGCTGCCTTTTGTAAAAACAATTTCGGGTGGTACAAGAACTATTATTCTTACAGTTTTAATTTCTTCTGTGTGTGCAATTGTGAAACCTGTTGAAGATTCTTCTGAAAATTCTAAGGTTGAGAAGGAAAAATAAAAATGTCACGAAATGTTTGGATTTATATTTTTGTTTCTTTTGTAGTTTCCTATTTGATTCGGGTTTTGCCACTCACTTTGATAAGAAAGCCGATTCAGAATAAATTTATAAAATCTTTTTTGTTTTATGTTCCGTATATAACTTTGGCTGTTATGACTTTTCCTGCAATTGTTCAAGCGACTCAAATTCCTGTTGCTGGATTGGCGGCGCTTTTCTGCGGAATTTTTGTTGCTTTTCTTGGCGGTGGTTTATTTTCTGTTGCTTCTGTTTGCTGTGCTGTAGTTTTTGTTTTGGAATGGTTTTTGGTTTGATAAATTTTTTTATATTTTTTATTCCAAAACGTGCCGTTCTTAGGATAAAATAGGATATGGCTATTTTTAATGCGATTTTGCTTTTGATTGGAAGTCTTGGTTTTTTGCTTTACGGTATGCGTCTGATGAGTTCTGGTGTGCAGAAAAGTGCTGGCGAAAAACTTCAGCGTGCTTTAAGCATGATGACTGGCAATAAACTTGCCGGGCTTTTGACTGGTCTTGGAATTACAATGATAATTCAGTCGTCTGGCGCGACTACAGTTATGGTGATTTCGTTTATAAATGCCGGACTTTTGACGCTGACACAGTCTGTTGGAGTTATTTTTGGCGCAAATATTGGAACAACTATAACGGCCTGGATTGTTGCGCTTTTCGGTTTTAATTTTAAGATTTCAGCGTTTGCGATTCCTATTTTCGGGCTTGGCTTCTTTTTGACTTTGTTGAAGGATTTGCGTTGCAAGAATATCGGTGAAGCTGTTATGGGATTTGGACTTTTGTTCATGGGACTTAGCGGGCTTTCTGATGTTTTTAATTTTGATGCGTCCAAGCTTTCTTTTATTGGGGCAATGCAAAGCTGGGGCGCATTTTCTATTCTTCTTGGTGTTTTTATTGGCGTGGTTATTACGGCGTTGATGCATTCTTCGAGCGCATTCAGCGCCATTGTTATTACTATGGCATTCAATAAAATCATAACGCTTGATGTTGCCTGCGCGATGACTTTGGGTTCTAATATTGGCTCTACAATTGATGCGATTATGGCGAGTTTTGGAAGCTGCGCAGAAGCCAAGCGTTCCGCGGTGATTCATGTTCTTTTCAACTTGATTGGAACTGGAATTGCGCTGATTTTTTTCAGGCCTTTTGTGAATCTGGTGGTCTGGCTTACGCCGGTTGATAATATTGCGATTCAAATTTCTATGCTTCATACGGTTTTCAAAACTTTGAACACGGTGATTTTGCTTCCGTTCAGCAATCAGCTTGTTGGACTTTCTAGAAAAATTATAAAAAATGATAAAAGAGCGGAAAAATCTGATTATCATTTGGAGTTTTCTGAAAGCTCGTTCACCAAGGAAAATCCTGCCATGCACATCATTAGGATGGAAAAAGAAATTGCTGATATGACTGATGTTGCCAGGGAAATGTTTGATAATCTTCAAATCGGGATAAAATCTAGGAACAATGATTTTATTGATGATTATGTTGATGTTATGGTTTATGAGGAAAATTATTGCGACCAGATGCACGAGCAGCTTGTGCGTTATGCAATTAATTGTCAGCAGCTGGCGTTGACGGAACCTCAGAGAACGAATGTTTCTATAATGATAAGCGTTATTGATGAAATCGAGTCGATGACGGATCAGGTTCTAGCTGCGGGACTTTTGCTGAAAAAAAGCATTGAGAAGAAGATGAAATTTGAGCAGGAAGACATGGAGCGTCTTATTCCGTATGTTGAACTTGCCCGGCAGTTTCTGCAGTTTATTCACATAAATATAAACAAGCATTTGAATGAAGATAAAATTGCGATGGCGACAGAACTTGAGGATTCAATTGATTTATATAGAAAAAATTTGAAAAAACTTGCCCGGAAACGACTTGAAAGCGGCGCGGATGTAAAATCAGAGCTTCTGTACCTTGACATAGTCCGCCAGATAGAAAAAATCGGCGACCACGCTTTCACAATTTCTGGATTATTAGCGCAAACAGTTTAGTGCTTGGAAAAAACTAGTCCTGCGCTAGCAACTGTGGTCGATTAGAAACAGAGTTTCGCTGCGACCACGCTTTCACAATTTCCGGATTATTAGCGCAAACAGTTTAATGCTTGGAAAAAACTAGTCCTGCGCTAGCAACTGTGGTCGATTAGAAACGGAGTTTCGTTGCGATCACGATTTCTAGGTGTACTTGTCTGGATTTGCGTTCGAGGAGTTATTCAAGGATTAAATCTACGAGAGTTGCGTTGCAGGCTTTTACAAGGTCGGCTGGAGCGATGGAAAGCTGCATTCCGCGGATTCCGGCGCTGATGTGGATTTTTTCCAAATTCATTGCGGAAGAATCGATAAAAGTGCGGAGTTTTTTCTTCATTCCGAGCGGAGAACAGCCGCCGCGAACGTAACCTGTTGCTGAAAGAAGTTCTTCGGGTTTTATTGGCGCAATTTCCTTGCAGCCTGCGGCATTTCTTGCTTTTTTCAAGTTTATTTCATGAAGAGATGACTGCAAAAATACGCAGAGTTCTTTTGTGTCGGTGCGCATTACAATGGTTTTGAATACACTTGCCGGATCGATTCCCAGTTTTTCTGCTGTTCTTCCGGCGGCGCCTTTTGAAAGCGGATGCTCTCCGTCATCATCGTATGGTTTTGCTTCGTATGGAATTTTCAGATTTTCAAGAATTCTGATTGCGTTGGTTTTTTTTACAGTGCTCATATTTTTATTTTAATGAGTTTTCTGTTGTTTTTAAAGTTGGTTTTTCAGAAGAAAAATGCTTGCAAATGAAATATTTTATATTTGATGCAAGCATTTTTGTTTTTTATTTAGAATTTATCAGGGCTTTTGTCGCCAAAGTTAAAAGCTATGCCAAAATAGATTTTGTGTTTTTCACAGCCTTTGATATTTTCCTTGTAAGATGTGAATGAAGCCAGCGGAAGCGTAAGGTCGTAACCTACGTCAAAACCGAAATGGAATCCTGTTTTATTTACAATCCAAATTCGATAACCTAAATCAAGATTGTAATCCAAGGAAATTATTGATTCATAGTTAGAATGAGTTTCAATTTCATCAGTATAATCATTATATTCGAAGGTAGGAATTTCTGTTATTGCCAATGAGCCTCCTAAACCGGTTGAAACAAAGAATGAGTGCATATTGCCAAGGTTGAATCAGACTGTTGGACCAAGTGTTAAATATGTGCTGAAACCAAATGAGGAATCTTTTGAAAGCTGCTCTTTTTCTTTGTAGTAGACTTTTGTGCCTACATTGAAATCAAGTCCGTCTGAAAGCGCAAGTCCAATGTCCAGCCACTTTGGCTGGTGATACGAAATAAAATCCGAACTGGTTTTCAAAACCGAATGGAGCGGTTGGCCTGAACTCAACATCTGTGTTTTCTTCAAGTCTGTAGCTTGCAAACGGCGCGGAATAGAAATTTAAGTCAATTTCTGTGTTTGCAGCCGCACTGAATATAGCAATGCCTAAAACTGCGAAGCCTGCCAATAATTTTTTCATAAAAAATCTCCTTTGTGTATGAAAATAAGATTTTGCATTTTATCATTGGGGGGGGGCGTGTCAATAAGAATGAAAAAAAATGCAGTTTTTGCTTGCGAACTTACAGCGTGAGGGACCACTTGTAGCCCCGACTGCTTGCCTGCGAGCTTACAGCGTGAGGGACTACTTGTAGCCCCGACTACTTGCCTGCGAGCTTACAGCGTGAGGGATTGGAAGGGCGCGCGGAAGCGCGTTGCCTGTGAAACGGGCAATGGAGGTGCACGGTGTGCGCCGGAACCCTGGAACGCCCGACGGCGAGCGGAGCGAGCCGGCACGCCCTGTGTTTTGAATTGTTGTTATTCTGCTTGCAATTCTTTATAATGATTTTATGGAAACTCGTAATATTTTTGAAAATCTTTCTTGTATCGATCATCGATATTCTTTGTCGGAAGCTGACGCGTTTGCCGGGCTTTCTAAGTATATTTCTGAAGAGGCGAGCATTCGGTCTTGCGCAAAGTGCGAGGCGGCTCTTGTAAAGGCTCATCTGAAAATCCGCGGCGAGCTGGATGATGAAACTGCGAAAAAGCTTGATGATGTTGCGGCGGCGATTGATCCGCAGGAAGTTTACGCTGAAGAGGAAAAAACTAAGCACAATATCAGGGCGCTTGTTAATGTGATGAAAACGAAGGTTGACTCAAAAATCGGGCCTCTTATTCATCTTGGCGCGACTTCGGTTGATATTCTGGATACGGCGCTTTCTTGCAGAATGCGTGATGTTACGCACAATGTTGTTCTTCCGGAGCTGAAAAAACTTGAAAATTATCTTTGCGATATTGCGGAGCGGGAATGCGCTACGCCTCAGGTTGGGCGAACTCATGGTCAGCATGCGGTTCCGATTACTTTCGGCTGGTCGATTGCGGAATTTGTTAGCCGTCTTGGAAAATCGATTTTACGTATTGAGGAGCTTTCTAATCAGCTTGTGGGAAAGCTTGCCGGTCCGGTTGGTTCGTACAACGGTCCTTCCATGATTGTGAAAAATCCTGAGGAGCTTGAAAAGACTTATGTTGAATTTCTGGGGCTTCATCCTTCTGAATATTCAAACCAGCTTGTTGAGCCGGAATATGTTCTTCGCCTTTTGCTTGAAATGAATGTTGCGTTTGGAATTATTGCGAATTTGGCGGATGACTTAAGAAATCTGCAGCGTTCGGAAATCGGCGAGGTTTTTGAATATTTTGCTTCGACTCAGGTTGGTTCTTCAACAATGCCGCAGAAGCGGAATCCTTGGAACAGCGAGCATGTTAAGTCTTTGTGGAAAGCGATGTGTCCGCGTGTGATTACGTTCTATATGGATCAGATTTCTGAGCATCAGCGAGATTTGACGAATTCTGCAAGCCAGCGTTTTATTGCTGATTATGTAAGCGGCTTTACAATGGCTGTTGCAAGAATGAACAGTGTTGTGAAGGGGCTTCAGGCGGACCGCGAGAATATGGCGAAAAACCTTGAAAATGCTGGCGGAAAGGTAAAGGGCGGCGTTCTTGCTGAACCGGCGTATATTCTTCTGGGTGAGGCTGGCGTAAATGATGGCCATGAAGTTATCAGAAAGATTACGCTTGAAGCGGAGCAGACTGGAAAAACGTTCTTTGAGGTTCTGAAAACTCATAAAGATGCGTATGAAAAAATTACTGCCCAGCTTGAAAAACTTGGCGTTGCGGATCCGGCGAATTTCTTTGAGCATCCTTCTAATTATTGCGGTCTTGCCGCGGTTAAGTCAAAACGGCTTGCCTTGAAATACCGCGAATTGATGAAATAGAAATTTGTTTTGAAAGTGGATTTTCTTTTTGGGAATCCACTTTTTTTATGAAAAAAATTGAAACCTTTGTAGTTTTTGATTATTTTTAAAATGTATGAAAAAAATTATGAAAGAGATTGACGTTGATGTAGCTAGCGATGAGATTTCTGAAGCCATGGAGAAGGAAACGGATTTGCCTTCAGTGGTGAACAAGGGGCTTCAAAGCAACGAAGATTTCTATAAAATGGCGTTCCAGTTTCAGGAAATTATGATGATTTACGAAAGTGCCATAAAGCAGCTGGAAACGAAACTTGAGATATTGAACAAAGAATACAAGGTTACTGGCCGTAGAAATCCAATTGAAACAATAAAATCCAGAATAAAATCGCCTGACAGCATTGCAAAAAAACTTGAAAAAAAAGGGCTTTCTGTAAATTTCAAGACAATGACGGAAAATTTGCAGGATATTGCCGGAGTCCGTGTGATTTGTCCGTACATTTCGGATATTTATAATGTGAAGGATATTTTGCTGAAGCAGCCTGACATAAAGCTGGTTGAGCAGAAGGATTATATTGAAAATCCGAAGCCGAGCGGATACAGAAGTCTTCATCTGGTTGTGGAAATTCCTGTGTACCTTAGCCAGACGGAACATAGGGTGAAGGTTGAAATTCAGCTGCGGACTATTGCGATGGATTTCTGGGCGAGCCTTGAGCATGAGCTGAAATATAAGAATGAGCAGAAAATCCCGGATTCTGTACGGCGCGAGCTTTTCAGGGTTGCGGAAACAATTGCGATGACGGACCGTGAAATGGAAGAGATTGCGATTGAGCTTCAGGCGATGGATTGAGTTTTTTCCTGTGTGTTTTTTATTTGCGCAGAGATTTCATTCATTTTTTTAGGCTTGAAATTCAGGTTTTGGCTGTGAATTTCCAATGAAATTTTCGGTTTTCGTTTGATATTTCAACTTTTTTTGAAAATTCAGTATACTTAAACTATGATAAAGTTAGTTGCGTTTCTTGGAAATTATGGAAAGGAATATGAAAAAACTAGGCACAATGTGGCCTGGCAGTTTGAAGATTCTTTGCCGTTTGCCGGAAGATTAAGCTGGCAGAATAAATTCAAGGGAAAATTTTCTGTGGTTGAGCCAGAAGTCCTTGCTTCGTGGTGCGCGGAATTTGGAATTCTTTCAAAAAAAGATGGTTCTCCGGTTCTTGTTCCTGATGAAATGGAAAGAATTTATTTTTTGAAGCCGGAAACTTATATGAATCTTTCTGGTGAAAGCATAATTGAAATTTGCAATTTTTATAAGATAAAGCCGGAGGAAACGCTTGTTGTTCACGACGAGCTGGAGCTTCCTTTGGGAACTGTCAGCTTGAAGTGGAGCGGAGGTCTTGGCGGCCACAATGGATTGCGCTCAACAAAGCAGGTTTTTGGAACTGCTGATTTTTGGCGTTTGCGTTTCGGGCTTTCAAAGCCTTCCGGCCGTGATATTGCAGAATATGTGCTTGGAAAATTTTCCGCAGATGAGCAGATTGTTTTAAGCCAGATTTTTCTGCAGGCTTCCCAGCTTCTTGCAAAGGTTCTTTTCTGCAAGGAGCCTGAAAAATTCTTGCAGGAATGGGGAAAGAAAAAACTGATTTAATTGAAAACGCTTCGGATTTTTGCTATATTTAATGTAATATTATTATATTTTGGGATGTTAAATGAAAGAAATTCGTTTTGACGAAGAAGAGGATGCAAAAAAGAAATCACCGGAAATGCCGGATCCTCTTGCAGAAAAATTTATCAAGACTCGACAGATTATTCTTTCTGGAGAAATCAACAAAGATTTAGCTGAAAAAATTGTCCGCCAGCTGCTGGTTCTTGAAGCTGATGATTCTGAAAAGCCTGTTTATGTCTATATTGATTCACCTGGCGGTGATGTTGACGCAGGATTTGCGATTTTTGATATGATTCGCTTTGTAAGCTGCCCTGTTTTTCTTATTGGAATGGGACTTATTGCTAGCGCGGCGGCTTTGATTCTTCTTGCGGTTGACAAGGAGCACAGACTTGCCTTGCCGAACAGCCGTTATCTTATTCACCAGCCTTCTTCTGGAATGCGCGGTGTTGCTACAGATATTGAAATTCATGCCAAGGAAATGGAACGGACAAAAGCTGTTCTGAACAAAATAATTTCAGAGCAGACTGGAAAATCTTTTGAGCAGGTTTGTGCGGATACAAACAGGGATTACTGGCTTAATTCCAACGAAGCTGTTGAATACGGGCTTGTTTCAAAAATTGTGAATTCCAGAAAAGATCTGGCGAAATAATTTATGGTGTTTGCACTGAACGAAAAGCTTGAGGAAGAAATTCTTCGGGCTTTGGAAAACCAGGAACAGAAATTTTTGCTTGACGCTCAAAATTTAGTTTTGCTTCCTGCTGAAAAAATCAGTGCCGATGAATACAGTTTTTATTGTTTGCCTGAATGGAATTCTTCCGATGGGTTTAATCTTATGGAAGAATTTGTGAGCGTTTTGCATTCTCCGGTTGCAAAAGATGAGCTGCAGCAGATTCTTCATTCAGGAAGGGGGGTTTTCAGGAATTTTAAAGATGCATTGAAAAAATATCCTGAAGTTGAAAAGCTTTGGCATCGGTTTAAGAATAGAAAAATGCGGCTTTTTATCAACGGATGGTATAATCAGCTGCGTGAAATATGGGGCTTGGAAAAATTAGACCATGAGCCTGAAGAAACTGGAGATTTGATTCAGGATGACTTTAATTTTGAAAGTTATTCATCATCAAATCAGGAAGAGGTTCTTTTAAATTTAAAATATGCAGCATCAGGCGGAATTGAAAATTCGGCATCAGAAGAATTAAAGAGAGCGTTGTTTGATTTATGGATGCAGCAGTTTGAAAAAGAAAATTCAAATCTTCAAACTGGAATTGTATGCCATTCAAATTCTGATGAATTTGCCGGATGTATTACAGGAAAGCCTGTGTCTGGGAAAAAAAATCCCGATGGAACAGATAAAATTGTGGTTTTGACAAGTTTTTATGTTCTGGAAAAATTTAGAGGTCTTGGCATTGGAAGTGAGCTTTTAGAATTGTTCATGAATGCTTTGAAAGATCAGAAAAAAAAATGGGTTTTGCTGACCAATACAATTATTCCCGATTCTTTGATTCCTTTGTTGGCTAGAAATGGTTTTGAAAGAATGGGATCTGGTTTTGTAGCAGAACTTTAAAATTTTTGCTTAGGAGCAATTTATTATGTATAACAGACGTGATTCAGAAATTGATATGAATTCAGTTGCAGCGTTCCTTCAGGATGCTGTTGACAAGGTTAAGACTCAGGAAAATCTTGATCTTCTTACAGAACTTAAAAAAGTTTTTAAGAAAAATGTTCCTCTTACGCTTAGAAATTATGTTGCAGCGTATCTTGTAAAAGAAACTGTAAAGCACTTCCACGGAACTTACCGTTCACGCAAGAACGATTTCCGTGATAATAAAAAAACTTTCCGCGACAGAAATGTTCGAGATTCAAAAGCTACTGAAACAGCAACAGAAGACAGAACTCCTCGTCCTCGTGTTCAGATTGATCCGGAGCTTGCCGCAACTATTTTTATCAGCATTGGACGAAACCGAAGAGTGTTCCCTCGCGATTTGGTGGGACTTTTGGTTGGCGGAGCTGGTCTTGAACGCGATAGAATTGGCGACATCAGGGTTTTGGCAAACTACTCGTTTGTTCAGCTTTTCAAGGAAGATGCTGAAAAGGCAATTTCTGTGCTGAACGGCTACGATTACCGTGGACGAAAGCTGGCTGTAAGCTATAGCCGCACAAAAGACGATGAAATGTTGGATGATGACGCTGTTCCAATGTCTGCCGGTTTGGATGATCAGGCGGCTGCGGAAGATGCTGCAGCTTACGCAGCCGCAACAAAAGCTTCTGGCAACGAGGCTTTTGGCGCTCCTCATGTAGAACCTGCTGAAGATTCTGAGATGTAAATTATTTGTGCCATTCTTGTTTTTGAGAATGGCATTTTTTTTGCTATGGATATTTCTGTTTTAAATACCGGTCCGTTTAGTATAAATACATGGATTGTTAATGTTTGCAAGAACAAGGTGCTTGTTTTTGATCCGGCTGCATGCAGTTTTACAAGGGATTCTGGAAAAATCGTTGGTTTTTTGAAGGAAAAAAATCTTGAGCCTGCTGCATTTCTTTTGACGCATGGGCATTTTGACCACATTGCAGGAACTGGAATTTGCAAGTCGGTGTATCCGGATGTTCCACTTGTAGTTCACGCGGATGATTTGCAAATGGTCGGAAAAAACGCTTCAAAAGCTCAGGCGGAACTTTTGTTTTCGATGGGGCTGGAAAAATTTCTGCCTGCGCTGGAAAATCTTCCTGAGCCGGATGTTGCATTTTCTGGCGAGCCTTTGCTTAGTGATGTTATAAAAACTTCTGATTCTGAGCTTGAAGAGGCGCTTTCTGGCTGGAAAGTTTTTCATACGCCCGGCCATACGGAAGGTTCTGTCTGCTATTACAATGAAAGTGAAAAAAAATTGGTTACCGGCGATACAATTTTTTACCACAGCTGGGGACGCACGGATTTTCCTGGCGGAAGCGAATCTGAAATGATGAAGTCTTTGAGCCGGATTTATACTTCAGTGCCTCAGGATGTTCTTGTTTTTCCGGGGCATGATTACGCAGGCTTTCCGCTCGGCGAAAATTTCTAGTTAAAAACCATAGAATGATTCTGGATGGTACGGAGTGAATTCGTAGTTCATCTTGTTTTCAATTTTGTAAAATATTGAGGTCATGTTTTTTCCGAAAATTTCAAGGACGGCAAAACTTGGAAAACTTCTGTGCCTTGGCAGGGAAATGCTTCCTGGATTCATTATGTAAGTTGTGCCCATGATTTCTGCAGGAACGTGGGTGTGGCCAAAAATTGCGGCATTTGCGCCGAATTTCTGGGCAACTGTTTCCAACGCGGAAAATCCGTAGTAAACGCCTTCTGAATTGCCGTGGCTCACAAGAATTTTTTTTGCACCGGCTTTAAAGATAACTTTTGCCGGAACAGTTATCTTTTTTAAGAAATCTGTTTCGCAGAGCGAAGGGTCATTGTTTCCTTTTGCAAATGCAATTACCGGCGGAATGCATTTTGCAGTTGAAAAATGTTTCTTTGCTTTTTCAATTGCATCTAAAATGTCGAAAATTCCGTCTCCAGCAAAAACCATTGCGTCAACTTGCGGTCCGAATTTTTGCAGAATTGAAAAAATAAGTTCCGCCGCGCCGTGGCTGTCTGAAAGCACCAGAATTTTTGAATTTTCCTTTTTTGAAAATTCCTCAAAATCTTTTTTTGTTGCAAGAATTCCGTTTTCAAGCTGAGAAAGGCAGTGCATGAGCTAGTCCATTATAAAATGATTGACAGGAATTAAACCTGTTTCCGCGTCAACGTATCTTGAGATTTTTGTGTTTCCTGAAATCATTTTTGCAATATTAAAAAGTTTTGCGTCTTTTTCAAATGGCGCTTCGGCTATGTTTGCAAGAAAAACAGCTCTTTCAATGATTTCCTGCATTTCTTCTGAAAATTCCTGTTCAGTTTCCGTTTCAAGAATTCCATTCAGCTGGGCTTTTTGCTTTTTGTCAATTACAATGTCGGATGTGTATTCAGTGCCAAGAATGTCATCCTGGCTGAAAAGCGAAATTACCGGAAATGGAATTTTCCCGTTGTATTCATCCTGAATCCGGGTTATCGCCCTGAACGTTCCTTCCGGCGCGCCAAGAACCACGAGCGCTGAAACTTCTTTGTCATCCAGTATATTTGCTAGGTTTGTAGTGTATGAGCGTGTTCCATGCTTGAAATCATCAGGAAAAACAAGCGCGAGCAGATTTCCGTTTTTTTCAGCGTCGCCATATTGCTGAAAAAGTTTCGCCTTTGTTTTTTCAACGAATTCCGGCTCATTGCAGCCATAGCCGAAGAAAACAACCGTTTTTTTATTTGATTTATGCCATTTCTGGGTTTGAAATTCAAGTTCTTGCGCATCTTCCTGGGCTTCGTATAAAGTTATCAGGCTTGATGCCGAAAAATTATATTCAGTTTTTTTTCCGCATGATGAAAGAAGAATTGCCGCGGCAAAAATAGACACAGATAATTTTTTCATAATTCCCACTCGGCAGAAGTTTAACAGTTCTTGTAAAAAAAATATAGTTGTTTCCAAATTTTTAAATGCTGAATTTTATAGATTTTTATTATTTGTTTGCGCTATACTTTCAGATATGTGTTTACTTGTAATTAAGCAGCTTTTTATTATGTTTTTGATTGCGGCTAGCGGTTTTTTTGTTACCCGGAAATTCAAATTCGGTGAGCAGGAGCAGCAGTTCGTTTCTAAAATTCTTATTTATTTTATAAATCCGATTTTGGTTTTCAGCCGGTTTGATATGGATTTTGACCATGAAAGCCTTAGAAATTTTGGAATTGTGTTTCTTCTTGCGGTGATTATTCATTTTGTGATGGTTGCTATTTCTCTTGTTTTCTGCCGCTCGAAGAATGAAAATGAAAGGGAGCTTGACCAGATTGACAAGCTCAGCGTTGTTTTTACAAACTGCAGTTTTATAGGAATTCCTCTTATTGACGGAATTTTCCCGAACACAAATGCGATTTTTTATCTTCTTCCGTTTATTGTGGTTTTTAATATTTTTCTTTGGACGTTTGGGTACAAAACTTTCTGCGGACAGATAAATATAAAAAAATTGATTCTGAATCCGAATATATTGGCTGTTTTGGCGGGATTTGCTCTTTTCTGCTGCCCGTTAAGGCTTCACGAAGTTATTTCTGTTCCGCTGAAGCAAATTTCAGGAATGAATACGGCGCTTGCGATGTTTCTTCTGGGAATGCTTTTTGCGAATTTCCACGGATTCAAAAAATCTTACCTTCTGCACATTGTGAAACTTTGCGTTCTTAGGTTTGTAGTTGTTCTGGTCTTTGTTTTTGGAATAATTTTTGCCGCGTCGAAAATTTTTGCCGGTATTCAGGATATCCGCCTTATTTGCTATGTAACTTACATTGCGGCGCTTTGTCCAGTGGCAATGAGCGTTTCAAGTTTTGCAGTGCTTTTTGACAAGGATGAATCTTATGCGGGGCTCGGCGTTCTTGCGACTTCTTTGTTCTGCGTAATTTCTTTGCCTTTAAGCGTGGCTCTTGCAGAATTTTTCTTTTAAGCTTCGGCTGCTGATAAAAGAGATTTTTTGTTTTGAGTTTGCTTTGAATTCAATAGAAATATTTTTGGAAAATGCTGTATACTTTTTTGTATGAGTAATAAAATTCCAAAACGTTCAGAAGTTCCAGCGTCAGACAAATGGGACTTGTCTTCAATTTATAAATCTAATGATGAGTGGGAAGCCGCTTTGAAGGAGCTTCCTGCGCTTTCTGAAAAAATTGTGCAGTTCAAGGGAAAGCTTGGCGCCAGTTCGGAGTCTTTGCTGGAAGCCTTGAAATCTCTTGAACAGGCTGAGCTGAAGCTTGAAACAGTTTACCATTACGCAAGCCTTCAGCATGAAGCGGACGAAGATGACAGCGAAGCGGCGGACCGTGAAGGCCGCGCGATGATGGCTTACACAAAATTGCAGTCGGAAATCAGCTTTATGGATCCGGAGTTGCTTTCTATTCCGGAAGAAACTTTGCGAAACTGGATTTTGCAGCCGGAATTTAAAGATTACAGGGTTTATATAGAAAAACTTCTGCATTTTAATAAGTATACTTTAAGCGAAAAGGAAGAAAGGCTTCTTTCACTTCAGGCGCAGCCGGCGGAAACTCCGTACAATGCGTTCAGTGTGCTTGAAAATGTTGATTTAAATAAGCAGTTTGGCACAATAGATGTGAATGGCGAGGAAATGCCGCTGACCCAGACAACTTTTACCACATTGCTTAAAAATCAGGATAGAAAAATCCGCGAGGCGGCCTACAAGCAGTTCTACAGGAAATTTGAAGATTTTCAAAATGTGATTGCGGCTTTGTATGCAGGAAATGTAAACCAGGATGTTTTCAGAGTCCGGGCGCGCGGCTATGATTCCTGCCTTCAGGCTGCGTTATATGGAAATAAAGTTCCTTTGAGCGTCTATCATAATCTGATAGATTGTGTTCATAAAAATTTAGATACGCTGCACGAATATTATTCTTTGCGGAAGAAAATTCTTGGGCTTCAGGAGCTGCGCCACTACGATGTGTATGTTCCTTTGGTAAAATCCGTGAAAATGCGGCATTCCTATGATGAATCTGTTGAAATTGTAAGAAATGCGCTTGCGCCATTGGGAAAGGAATATACAGACCGGCTTTGTTCCGGCTTGAAAAATGGATGGGTTGACCGCTATGAAAATGTAGGAAAACGAAGCGGCGCTTTTTCAAGCGGTTCCTATGTTGGAAATCCGTATATTCTTTTGAATTATGATGAAAATGATATCCGCGATGTGTTTACAATGGCACATGAAGGCGGACATTCAATGCACAGCTGGTATTCTGTTCATAACAATCCATTCCTTTCGTATGACTATACAATTTTTGAAGCGGAAGTTGCCTCTACATTCAATGAGGAGCTTGTTTTTGAATATCTTTTGAAAAATGCAAGAAACGAAGATGAGAAAAAATATCTTCTTGCAATGCGTGCCGATGATATTCTTGCAACTTTGCACCGGCAGACAATGTTTGCAGAATTTGAGCTGAAAGCCCATGAATTTGTGGAAAACGGAACTCCGCTCACAGCAAAACTTTTGCGAAAAACTTACCGCGAACTTCTGGAACTTTATTTTGGTCCGGAAATGCATTTTGAAGAGAACAGCGACATGGAAGGCCTGAGAATTCCGCATTTCTATAATTCATTCTATGTTTATAAATATGCAACAGGAATTTCAGCGGCGCTTGCTCTGGCGAAGCGTGTTGTTTCCGGCGGAGAAAAGGAGCGGGAAGATTACTTTAAGTTCTTGAAATCGGGCGGAAGCCGATATCCAATAGAAAGTCTTCGTGTTGCCGGCGTTGATATGGAAAGTTCTGAGCCGGTTCAGGCTGCGTGCGATACATTTAAGGAAATTGTTGAAGAACTGAAGAAATTGTTCTAAATTGATTGAGTTCTGAAAAAAAAATCCTTCAGGCTGATGGAATTTTTTAGCCCGAAGGATTTTTTTTTATTTTGTGCCGTAAGCTTCGTATTTTTTTGAAGGGGAATATGTTCCTTCTCTGTACTCACCGGTCAGGCTTGGAATTTTCATTTTCATTCCAGGCATGATAAGATTTGGATTGTTTGCCTGCGGAATATTGTTCTTGTTTTCCTGGTACAAATTTTCCCAAAGAAGAGGATTGTTGTAAACGTAAGGTCTTCCTGAAATATTCCAGAAACAGTCTTTTGTTTCAGCCCAAGGACGTACAATATAATATTCTGGAAGCGGTGTCACTTCGTAAACTCCGTCCAGCGCGGCAATTGCCTGTTTTGCGTAATCAGCGGAAGCGGCATAATCTTCCTTTCCGAAAGATGATTCTGCGTTTCCGTAAGCTTCTTTTGCAGCTGTGTAAGCCATCGGGAACGTTCTTTCGCAGCCGATCCCTTCTGCCCATTTGATTTTGTTTTCAGCGAGTTTCATCTGCTGTTCAGCGTTGTAGCGCGCCATCATGGAATCAATGTATGCCTGGGAAAGCGCTGCGTTTTCCGCTGCCTTTTCCGAATATTCAACGGCATCATCGTATTGGCCCGCGTCAAATGCGATGCGCGCTTTCTTTTCATATTCATCCGCGAGCTTTTGGTAAGTGTTGTTTTTGTAGCTGACAGCGAAGATTGATGCGGCTGCGATTAAAAATGCCGCTGCGGCAATAATTCTTTTCATTATTTTGCCTCCGATGTTGATTCAGCTGCTTCTTTTATTGATTCAGCCGTGTCTTTTATAAGACTTTCAAGCGAAGAGTCGTTTCCTTCAAATTCTTTTACTTCAAAATCTTCAATTTCTTCCGGAATTTCGGCTTCCTGAGATTCTGGAGTTTCATAAGAATCCGCTTCGAGCAAAACTGTGTCCGCCGATTCAATTCCCTCGATATTTTCGCCTTCAAGAGGTTTTTCCTGGTCAGCTTTTGCGGCGTAATCCGCGGCGGCTTCAACTTTTGCCTTTGCTTCTTCTATTGCTTTTTGCGCAGCTTCACGTTTTTTTGAAACATCTGCGGCAACGGCAGCAAACTGTTCCTGTGCTTTCAGATAATGTCCGTATGCTGATTCTGCGTTCTGCATTGCATAGTTCTGGTCGCCGGACTTGAATTCTTCAGCGGCTTTTGTGTATTCAGCTTTTGCAGCAACTCCAGCTTTTACAGCATCCGCATCTTTTTTTGCCTTGAATGCGTTTGTGCGGGCTTCTTTTGCGAGCTGTTTGTAAGCTTTGTTCAGAACATTCACAAATTTTCCGTTTGCCATGTTTGCTTTGTCCAGCATCAGCGTTCCAAGAAGATTTGTTGAGCTGTTCAGGTTTTCAAATTCTGAAAGAGCTGCGCATCCTTCGTTGTAAGAATTTTCGTCATAGGAAACCAAGTCGTTTTCCTCGATTTTTTTCTTGTTTTCCAAAGCTTTTGTGTAAGCTTCAAGCGCCTGGTATCTTTTTTCAACATCGGCGAGCGGAGCTGAAATATCCAGCCCTGAGTCTGACTGTTTTTTCAGCGCTTCAAATATTGCGTCTGCCGCGTCGAACTGTTCTTTTGCGGTTTTGTCAGCGCCTGCTTCAATTGCGGAATTTCTAGCTGATTCTGTTTTTTCGATGGCTGAAGAATTGTCTGCCTTTGCAGCTTCCTCAGCTTTTTCCTCGATTTCGTTCACCTTGTCTTCAATGGCAGAGGGCGTTGTATTTTCTGTTTTTGGAGTTGAGCCGCATGATGTGAAAATGAAAGAAAAAACTGCTGCGAGCAAAACTGGAACAATGATTTTTTTCAAAATGAATAAACCTCCATTCTTTTATGCCTTTATTTTACAATAAGTTTTTTACATTCGCAATATTCAGCTAATAATATAGAAAAAAAATACAAAAAAATATTTTTTATGGTAAAATATCTAATCAGTTATAGATTTCAAGGAGATTTTTATGGCGGATGACTTTTCTTTTGAAATAACAGAAAAAATCGGGATTCTTTCAACGAGCAAAAGCGGCTGGACGCTTGAGCTTAACAAGGTCAGTTGGGGAGGCCGACCTGCAAAATATGACATAAGAAGCTGGGCGCCTGAACATTCAAAAATGGGAAAAGGCGTTACGTTGAATGAAGAGGAGCTTTCCGCCTTGAAAAAACTTCTTTCAGATATTTCGTAGAATTTTTTCAGCTGGCAGAAAAATCGTAGGAAGCGCTGGTTGCGCCTTTTTTTATAATGATTTCATAAATAAGCTTTTGAAGAATAATATCTTCTAGAAGAGTGCCGGATGAGCGGATTTCCATGTCGGAATTTGCAAGGTCTGCAAGAATTGCCATTGTCTGGCCGGAAGTCCAGTATTTTTCAGCTTTTGAATACTGAGTTTTTAGTTTTTTGCTGGAAAATCCGTTGATTTTCAGGTTGAAGTCGTCATTTTGCCCTTGAATGCGGAGCTTGTGCCAAATCAAAAGTTTTCTGAAGCAAGAGGTAAGGCCGGCGATAATCATTACGGAAGAATTTTCTTTTGAAAGCCGGATTTTTTGCAGAATATCCAGTGATTTTTCAAGCCTTTTGCCTGATTCGGGAATTTCTTCGGCCATTGCCTCAAAAAGCGTGAATGCGTTTTCTTCCCTGGAATGCGAAAGCACGGAATCCACATCGTTTGCGGTGATTTGCGTTCCCTTTGGAAAAAGAATAAAAAAGCGTGAACATTCATTTTTTAATGATTCGGTGTTGTTTTCAATCATTTCAAGAATGTTTTCTGCGGCTTCGGTTTGAATAGAATAGCCGTTTTTCCGGAAGAAATTTTGAAGCCACGGCAGCTTTTGATTTTCAAACATTTCCCAGAAGATTTTTTTGTTTGCGGAGGGAACTGATTTTTCAATTTTTGTATCAATTGAAATTTCATCGCTTGTAAGAATCAGAACATTTGTTTCAGATGTTGAAGTTGAAATCCATTTTGTTATGGTTTCGATATCTTCCTTTTTTTTGAGGATTTCCGCATTTTTTACAGTTACACAGACAGCGTTTGCAAAAAGAGACTCATTCTCCAGAATTCCCATGAAATCTTTTGCTGGAGTTTCCGAGGCGTAGTAGCTGTATTCTTCAATTTCGCCGAATTTCTTTTTTAGAGAGCTTATGATATTTTTAATCGCATCGTTCTTTTCGCCGATTTCCGGGCCTGTGTAAAGGTAAACTGCTGCCATTTCAGTACGTTCTTACAATATTTGAAAGAATTCCGACAATCCGAACTTCTGTGCAGTAAATTGGCTGCATCGCTGGATTTTCCGGCTGCAGGCGAATTCTTGAAGATTCCCTGTAGTATCTTTTTAAAGTGATTGCATCATCCAGCACGGCGACTACAATCTGTCCGTCTAAAGCTGTGTCGGCTTGCTCAACAACCGCAAGATCGCCTTCAAGGATTCCTGCGTTTATCATGCTTGTGCCTCTTACCCGGAGCGCAAAATAGCTTTTTCCAGGACGGATGAAAGGTTCTGTAAGGTTTACGTAGCCGTCAAGATTTTCTTCGCTGAGCAAAGGTCTGCCGGCCGCAACTGTTCCTAGCAGTGGAACTTTGCTTACAAAAGGTTTTGTTTCCTTCTGGCGCTCGTCAATAAGAATTCTGATTGAACGAGAGCGTTTCTGCTCTGTTGTCAGGTAGCCTTTTTTTTGAAGAGCCGCAAGATGGTCCTGCACAGCGCGGAGCGAAATTCCGAAGTGCTCGCTGATTTCTCTTACGGTCGGCGGATAGACATTTGTTTCAGTGAAGTCTGCGATAAAATCCAGAACTTCTTTTTGTCTTTCTGTTATTTGCTTCATATAAAATCCTTTTATTCTTCTTCAAATCTTGAGTCAAAAAGTGCTTCGATTGCGTTTGCGCATTCAACTTCGTCCGGCCCGTCTGTGCGGAGTGTAAGAACTGTGTTGTAGCCGGCTGCCATTGTGATTACGCCCATTATTGATTTTGCGTTGACAGTTGTGTCATCTCTGGAAAGAGAAACTTCGCATTGGTATTTGTTTGCTGTTTGTGCGATGATTGCTGCTGGTCTAGCGTGAATTCCTGCGCGGTTTTTTACGGTAAGCATTTTTTCTGTCATAATTTGTTCCTTTTTTTATTCTATTATTTTATCAATATGAATCATCTGAATCTGTAAGGGCATTTCTTACAACGCCGTTCTCAATCCATTTCAGGACATTCTGGTTGAAATCCCTGGCGGAGTTGTAGCCCATGTTTTTTAAGCGTTCGTTCATCGCAGCGGCTTCAATAATAATCGGCATATTTCTTCCGGGGCGAACAGGAATGTCGATTGCAGGAACTTTTACTCCAAGAATATCCATGTACTGTTCGTCAACACCAAGCCGGTCATAAATTTTGTTCTGGTCCCATTCTTCCAGGCGGACAACCAGCTGAATTTCCTTCTGGTCGCGGATTGCGCCGACTCCGTAAAGTTTTGAAATATTTATGATGCCTAGCCCGCGGATTTCCATGTGGTGGCTTATCAATGTGTTTGCTCCGCGCCCAAGAACTGTGTTTCCATTTACGCAGCGAACTTCAACAATGTCGTCTGCAACAAGCCGGTGGCCGCGTTCAACAAGCTCAAGCGCTGTTTCGCTTTTTCCTACGCCGGAATGTCCGGTAAGAAGAATTCCTACGCCGTAAACTTCAACAAGAACTCCATGAAGAGTTTTTGTAGGCGCGAAAGTGTTCGTGAAAACACGGATAAGTCTTTTTGAAAAATCTGTTGTGTCAAGCGGAGTTGAAAGAATCGGGCAGCAGGCTTCTTCTGCAAGCCGTGAAAAATCTTCTGTAGGCTCCCGGCTGCTTGAAAAAATGCAGCAAGGAATTTTGTATTCAAAAAGCTGGCGGAGAGTATCAGTTTTGTTTTCATCGTGCAGCTTCTTCAAATATGCAGTTTCTCCGCGCCCGAACAGCTGAACCCGCTGAAATGCGAACGCGTCAAAAAATCCAGAAATTGCAAGTCCAGGACGGTTTATGTCAGGAACAGAAATTGTTCTAGGCAAGCCGCGCCTTCCGGCGATGCATTTTAATTCAAGCGCATCGTGGCCGGGCAAATCAAGGTCGAGCAAATCTAAAACTGTGAATTTTTTTTCTGCCATATGAATTATACTATACTAATTATATGTCTTTTTTGCAATGACATTATATGTTGCAAGCATCGCAATTCCTGTGATAATCCAGCTCACCGGGTAGACGAGCATAAGGCTTGTCCAGCGCGAAAAATTTTTCAGAACTGGAATTAGCGCGTTGTTTGGAAAAATAAACTTTACCCAGAAAATTCTGAAAATGCAGATGAACAAAATGCTGAGCGCCGCGGGAATCATCGAATGTCCGAGCGCGCGGATTGTCGCTCCTGAAATTTCGTAGGTTGCAACGAGCCACTGGAACGAAACAACAACTAACATTCTTAGAACTCCGAATTTTATTGCTTCAGGATCAGTTGTGTAAATTCCGATGAAGAAATCCCGGAAAATAACAAAACAGAAATCCATTATTCCTGTGAAAAAGATTCCGAAGAAAATGCAAAGGAAATTCACTTTTCGGCAGCGGTCGAATTTCTCTGCGCCAAGATTTTGGCTTGTGAATGAAGTTGTCGCCATGTTGAAGGCAAGAACAACGTAATAGCTGAAAAGCTCATAGTTCAGCTCGCTTGCGTTTCCAGCCATTGCTTTTGAGCCGAATGAATTTATCGAGCTTTGCACAATAAGGTTTGAAATTGCAAAAAGCGCAGACTGGAGCCCCGACGGAATTCCGATTTTCAGCATTTTTGAGAGAATGTGCGGATGAATGCCGAGCCTCTTCAGCTCAAGCTTCAGTTCGTCAGTTTCCCGCAGAAGAAATGAAATCACCAGAAGGGAACTTACGCCGGTTGAAATCACAGTTGAGATTGCAACGCCTGCAACTCCAAGCTTGAAAACAATTACCAGAAGAAGATTCAGCATAACATTCAGAATTCCGGAAATTATCAAGGCGAAAAGAGGACGTTTTGTGTCGCCTTTGCTTCTTAAAACTGAAGCGCCGAAGTTGTACAGCATGAAAAACGGCATTCCGGCAAAATAAATGCGGAGGTAAAGCGTTGCAAGGTCAATCACATCTTCCGGCGTTTGAATAAAAACAAGAATTGGCTTTGCAATGAACCAGCCGATAAAAATCAGCGCGAATCCTGCAATCAGCGCAAACGTTATTGTTGTATGCACCGCATTCCGTACTTCTTCTTTTTTTCCTGCGCCAAGAAAATTTGCAATAATTACATTTGCGCCCAGGGAAACTCCAACGAAAAGGCTGATTATGATATTGATTATCGGTCCGTTGCTTCCGACTGCGGCAAGAGCCTGGCTTCCTGCGAAACGTCCGGCGACAGCGGCATCTGCGGAGTTGAAAAGCTGCTGAAGAATATTGCTTGCCGCGATTGGAACTGCAAAAAGAAGAATTTTGTCCCAGAGAGAGCCGTTCAGCATGTCGATTTTGTTTTTTGCGTTGTTCGTCATATTTCTTTCAAAGCCTCTTGAATATCTTGCAGTGAAAATTCATTCTGGTTTTTCTGGTTTGCTATAAGCGCGGCCCGGTTGATTACAGATTCAATCTGCGCGCAGCTGAAACCTTTGAACTTTTCCGCGAGCATTTTTTTGTCGCACGAAGATTTTTTTCCAGCTGAATATTTTTCAATCAGTTTTTCGCGTGTTTCAAAATCCGGGAACGGAACTGTGTATTTTGCATCAAAACGTCCGGGGCGGATAAGAGCTTCGTCCAGAGCGGCGCGGCTGTTTGTTGCCGCAAGAACAAGAATTCCATCGTGCGGAGTAAATCCATCCAGCTCATTTAAAAGCGCGGTCACAATTCTTGTGTTTTCAGTTTCTATTGCTGAGCCGGAATAATTTCTTCGTGTGCCGATTCCGTCGAATTCATCAATAAAAACGATGCACGGCGTGTTTTTTCTGGCTTTTGCAAAAAGAAGCTTTACTTTTGCGGGCCCGATTGCCATGAACATGCTTTCAAAATCTGTTGCCTTTGCAGGAATGAAATTTACTTTTGCCTCACCGGCGAGCGCGCGGGCAAAAAGTGTTTTTCCGTTTCCGGGCGCGCCTTCAAGCAGAATTCCTTTCGGCATTCTTATTCCTTTTGCTTTGTATTCAGAAGGATTTTTCATGATGTCGGCGATTTGAAGCATATCTTTTTTCAAATTTTCCATTCCAACAATATCGCTGAATTTTACGCCGGTTCCTCGGACTGTTTTAAAAGTGTTCGGTGAAATAAATTTTCTGAAAGCGAAAATAATCACTGCGAAGAAAATAACATAAAAAACAACATCCAGAATTGTTGAAATTATTTCTGAAAAATCTTTTTCCTCTTTGATTTTGATGTTATTTAATAGAAGAAATTCTTTCAGATTTGGTGAATTTGGATTTTCCGTGGAAAAAATGCTTTCTCCGCCGGCGTATTTGAAATTTATTTTGTCTGGAAAAATTGTCGCTTCTGAAATTTTTCCTTCCGCGGCTTCTGAATAAAAATTTTTGTAAGAAACAAAAGCCGGTTTTTGTTCAAAAAACAAGAAATATGCGCCGGCAGCCAGAATTGCGGCGAAAACAATCATAAAAATGAATTTTCTTTTTTTCATTCCTTGATTTTAATGAATTGTTTCGATATGGGCAAAAGAAAAAACAGTGAATTTCTCATGGATTTCTTTTTTTTCGCATCTCCATTCTGATTTTTTAATTTCCGGGAAAAATGCGTCCGCTTTTTTTATGTCTCCTGAAAAATTCTCGTTGATTTCTGAAATTATGAGCCTGCCGCAAAGTTTCTTCTCCAGTGCTTCCCGATAAACCTGCGCCCCTCCGCAGATAAAAATCCTTGAGCAACCTGCGTTTCTGCACAGTGCAACCGCGTTTTCCAGCGAATCTGCCGTTTTTATTTTTCCTGCGTTTACGCCTTTCTGTTCTTTGTTCAAACTGTCAAAATTTCTGGTGGAAGAAATCACAACGTTGAATCTTCCCGGAAGTGGCTTTCCGATTCCTTCAAAAGTTTTTCTTCCGAAAATTACGGCGCCGCCCATAGTTGTGTGTTTGAAATGCGCGGTTTCTTCCGGAATTTTCCATGGAATTTTTCCGTTTTCGCCGATTGCCCGGTTTTTTGCGCAGGCCGCAATTATTGAAATTTCTTCCATATTTTGCTTGATTCTAAACTTCAACCGCAACCAGCGAGCCGTGGACGTTCTGCGCGGAAGCGTAAATGCTTCTGTTTTTTTTGTACGGATTCTTGAAATTTTCAAGCTGAGTTCGAATTTGAACAAGATGCTTTTTTAAAAGCTCACGGTTTTTGA
>SAMEA104315436__coassemble_1030_pt1 | contig 23670 bp, 24 predicted proteins | sample SAMEA104315436__metabat2_high_PE_011 | metagenome-assembled genome bin SAMEA104315436 (sample SAMEA104315436) | gut metagenome | biome: Monkey gut; feature: monkey-associated habitat; material: faeces | place: China | collected 2013 | reverse complement strand
CTCATTTCAATTTTCCTCTTTTTTACAATTACTCAACTTCAATGTTTTCCGCATCTGCTTTGCGTACAGAAAGCTCATATCCGCGGATTGTAACTTCCACAGGATCACCCAGCGGCGCAACTTTTCTAATAAAAACCTTGCAGCCTTTTGTAAATCCCATGTCCATAAGACGACGTTTCAGCGCACCTTCACCGTTCAGCTTTACAACTGTTACAGTAGAATTCACACTCGCATCTTTTAAAGTGCCCATATTTATTCTCCTAACAATTTATTGACCTTAAGCAACCTGGATTTTTGACGCCATGCTTCTGTCCAAAGCAATGCGCGATTCCTTCACCTTAACAATTAATCCCGTTGGAATCTTTTGAATCACCATAATTTTAGAGCCTTCTGAAAAGCCCATGTCCGACAAATGCTGTCTGGAAGCCTGTGTTCCATTTATGGCAGTAATAGAAACTTCATCTCCAATTGAAGCAAAAAGCAATGGCATAATGGTCGTTCTCCTTTAGCCAACAAAAATTGAGCGTTCACAATGCAAAAAGTTAGCTATCGATAACTATATTAGTTTTTACTTTTTCAGATGTCAATATATTTTTTAATAAAATAAGAAGAAGCAAAATGTCAAAATAATACTACCCGAAACCGTTTTAGTAAAATTTTACTTATTTAGCAAATTTGCAGGTAATTTTTTTTAAAATGAAATTATGACTTTTGCTGAAAACCTAAGAGAAGCTATAAAAATTTCTGCAATAACAACAAAAGAACTTGCTGACAAAACCGGCATAAACGAACACACAATAAGCAGCTACCTGAAAACAAACGGCTCGATTCCAACAGCAGACAAAGCCGTAAAACTTGCAAGAGCATTAAACACAACTGTTGAATTCTTGGTAACAGGATTTGAAAAGAACAATTCGCCTTACGAAATGACCCACGTGAACAAATACGCAAATTTCATTGATTCGCTGGGAAAAATTCCGGATGAATCCCGCGAGCCAATCCTAAAAATGATTTCAGAAATGAGCCTGAAATATTCAAAATCCTAGTCGTTCGCCCGTTTAAAAAATCTTCCCAAAATATCTTTTGACTGCAAAACATTTATAAATGCGTTCGGATCAGCCTTGCGGATTGATTTTTCAAGAGAACCGCTTTCCTGAGAAGAAACCACCGTATACAAAAGCTTATGCTCAACATTTTTAAAGCAGCCCTTGCCAACAAAAACCGTAGCATCATGATTTGTTTTCTCATGAATGATTCTGTAAATTTCTTCATCCTTGTCCGTGATAATCAGCAGCGTAGTTTTTTCATACTTTTTGTAAAGCAAATTCAAAGCCTGTGTAGAAACAAACTGAAAAATAATTGAATACAGCGCGGCGTTCCAGCCGAAAAGCAATCCCGCCGCAAGAAGAACTGCAACATTGAACGCAAGAATATAATTCCAGGCAGATTTTCCTGTTTTTTCCGCAATAAAAATCGCAATAAAGTCCGTGCCGCCGGAAGAGCTTCCCGCAAAAAGACACAAACTTATAGAAACAGCATTTAAAATTCCGCCAAAAATTGAACAAAGAAGAACATCCTGCGTAAGATAAAATTCAGGAACAAAATCCGTAAGCAAGCCGGAAACCGCAATCATCACAACTGAATAAAAAGTGAAATTTCTGCCAATCCACAAAAAACCGATTATCACTGGAAAAACATTCAGCGCATAAACCAAAACCGAAAACGGAACGTTATGCCCGCTGAATTTCAGAATCGCCTCCTGAACCAAAAGCGCAAGCCCCGTAAATCCGCCCGGAAAAAGATTTCCAGAACGCACAAAAGTTTTTATGTTCACAGCCATAATCGCTGCGCCGGCAAGAACAAAAAAAAGCCGTTTCAATTTGCAAAAAAGCGATGATTTCATAAAACAATTATACAGGAAAAACAGAATTTCTTAACAGTAGAATGAAATTTCACCGAATGTTTCTTTCCATTTGGAGATTATTTCAAAGGAACGGATTTCTATAACACGCATAATTTTATTAAGAATTACTGCCGGAATTCTTGAATTGTTGTTTGCAAGTGAACATTTTCCATTTTTTGTAATCCAGATTTTTGTTGCATTAGGAACAAGCTTGCCTTCCGCAAGATGTATATGAACAGGTTCAAGAGGCTCATTTTCATTAGTCCAAAAATATACCCAGTATGAACCAATCTTAAAAATTTGAGGCATTTGAAATACCTCCAGTCTGTGAAAACTCAAGAATTAAATGTGCTTCAGATTCTACAAGGTCCTTTAGATATGCGAATTCTTTATCTGTATATCCGTAAATATCTTCCCATTTTTTTTCTGGAAGCCAGCAGGTCGCATGCTTAAAACAATATTTTTCGTCCGGCGTTTCCATGTAGACTTTTACTTTTCCGTCAATCATATCATAATGGCTGATTATAGTCCCGTCTGGCAATTCCATAAAATTGTAAAGCATTTTTCGCCTCCACATTCTTTTAATATACCACGGTTTCTATGAGTCCGCACACAACTTTTCATACAGATTGAAATGTTTTGTCTATTCTGATTTTTTCACCCCGCGGATTTACATCTTAAATAAATCAGTATGAGTGCCCGTCCGTAAAAGTTCCAGTATCAGTTCATTTTTATTGATTGAATAGATTAAAAGCCAGTCAGGCTGAATATGACATTCACGATGTTTTGACCAGATTCCTTTAAACTGATGGTCTTTATATTTTTCGGGAAGAGGTTCCTGCTGGAGAAGTTTTTCAAGGACTTCAATAAAAAGTTTTTCATCTTTGCCACGTTTTAGCGCCAACTTATAATCCTTTTTAAATTGATTTGAATAACGCGGTTCAAGCATGCAGGGAGTCCATAAGCTCTGAAACAGAATGATAAACAGGACTTAGGTTTTTGCCTTCTTCCGTTTCCTTTAGGACTTTTGCGGTCAGATCGTTTGGTATTTCATAGCCGATTTCAAAAGGAATGCGTTTTTCGCGGATAACCTGCTTTAGGAACACATTGATTGCGCTTGTCATAGAAAGTCCGAAGTCTTCAAAAAGTTCTTCAGCGGCCTTTTTTGTTTCTGCACTTGTCCTTATGTTTATTGTTGTCATTGCAGCCATAAATGCCTCCCGCTTGCTTTATAATTTAATACATTGTAATGCAGATTGCAACATTTATTTACTTACCTGCTCCGGCGAGTTTTTCATATATCTTGAATAACTCCGTCCGTTTGCTTGCGCTCACTACCGAGTTTTACTTTAGTAAAACTCGCACACAGTTTTTCATATAGTTTAAATAATTCAAAAGTGATTTCCCTTAACAGTAGAATGAAATTTCACCGAATGTTTCTTTCCATTTGGAGATTATTTCAAAGGAACGGGTTTCTATGATGCGAAGAATACCTCTTAGTGTTGACTGCGGAATATTTGAATTATTGTTTGCCAAAAGGCATTTTCCCTTGCGCGTTATCCAGACTTTTGTAGAGTTTTTCACAGGACGTTTTTCTGAAATATGAACATGAATTGGCTCAACAGGATTTCCTTCATTTATCCATATAAAGACAAGATACGCTCCGATTTTAAAAATTTGAGGCACTGTCAAATCCTCCGTTACGGGCAAATTCAAATAAAAGATGTGCGCCGGAATGTATAATGTCTGAAAAATAGTCAATGTCTTTTTGTGAAAAACCTTTTATATTTTCCCATTTATAATCAGGAAGCCAGCAGGTTGCACTGTAAAATCCTCCATCTACAGGACGCTCAATATATACTTTTACCTGTTCTTTATTATCTTTATTTATTATTTCTGAATGAACGATTTCAGTTTCATCTGGCAAAGTCATATATGGATACAACATTTTTCCACCTCCACATTCTTTTAATATACCACGGTTTCTATAAACCCGCACACAGTTTTTCATACATCTTAAACAGTTCAGCCACAATTTCAGATTCACTCAGTTTTGAGCTGAATCCGTACGCCTGCATTACGGCGCGGTCGTTGGACTGGTGGGCTTTGCGGAGTTCGCTCGGCATTACAGTTTCATCGTAAAGGTCGGCAAGGGAGCAGTCGGGATATTTTGCGCGCGCGTCTAGTATTGCCTGGGCGGTTTGTTCGATTTTGGCTTTCTGTTCATCTGTTGGATTGCACCATGGAAAGTTGTTGTAGACAATGTCTTTTGAATAACGGTATCGCATTTCAAGACGACCGCAGACGGCGCGCATCCACGCCATGTGAACAGAAGAGGTCAGAACGCCAAAATGGTAAAGCGTGGCGTTGGGGATGATATGTGCTGAATCACTGGTCAGGCAATCTGGAGTTAAATATCCCATAGGAATATATTTTCTCCGCTCGGAAGACACACGCGGAATGATGATGTACGAACTTTCAGGCATATTCTCAACGTGGAACCTTGCAGGCGTATCCGCAAGCTTTTGCGTAGGCGCGCTCTTACTTGCCAAACGGAATTTACGTACATTTTCCACACGTTTCAAGCACGCGGGCATGCTGCGCAATTCTGCAGGAGAACAGTTTCCCAACCACAAGCAGAAACGCGGACGGCTGTTAATGAACTCATCTGAACCATACCACGGACGGAAATACGCTGCGCTTTTTGGTTCTTTCTTGATAAATTCATCTTTCTCCTCAGGCTTAAACAAATAATTGCCGTCATCAATCGGCTTGTTTCCAATTCCAATTTCAGGCACATTGCTCAGCGGCTTGCTCCTGCTTTCAATAAAAATATCCGGCGCATCTATCAAATATCCGTTGATGTTTTTTGCTTCTTCCTTTGTTCCATTTTCATTCATAATGAATTTTGGAATTTCTGAAACAATCACGGAAAAACTATTCTCTTTGTTTTTGCAAGAAAAACCAATAATCACGCAATGAACGTGCGCTTTCTGCGTGGACTCGCTATCCCAGCGGAAAGTTCTGTAGGCAAAATCAATTTTGATACCTGAATCCATAAGAGGTTTCAATATTATTGCAACCTGTTCGCCTTGTGTAATAGAATTTGTAGAAACAAGAGCCGCCTTTGTATTTGTGTTTTCCATTAAGTCAGCCGCTTTTTTATACCAGCACGAAACATAATCAACGTTTCCAATATTTTTTATATTTCCCCAAACAGAAAGAACATCAGATTTTTGGCTTTCACTCATCAGTCTTGCTCCCACAAACGGAGGGTTTCCCATTATGTAGTCGTAGTGATGCTTGCTTCCGTCCACGTGTGTTGTTATTCCGGAAAAAAGCTCATCTGCCGGCTGTTCGTTTCCGCAGTCAGGCTTTAGCGTTGACCAGTCCATGCGCAGGGCGTTGCCTTCCACAATAAAAGCGTTTGTTGCAAGCGGCAGGAATTTTATCTGCTTCCCCATGATTTTTTCAGTTTCGCCAACCATCTGGCTTTCGGCTATCCACATGGCGGTCTTGGCAACTGTTACCGCAAAGTCGTTTATTTCTATTCCATAAAACTGGCTGATTTTTACTTTTATGAACTCGTCAAAACCAAGAACCGTTTCCCCGTTGAACAGCAAGGAAATCACTTTGTTTTCAAGACGGCGCAGGCTTAAAAATGCTTCTGTCAGAAAGTTTCCGCTTCCGCAGGCAGGGTCAAGGAAAGCAAGTTTCCCAAGCTTTTCCTGAAACTCCAGAAGCTTCTGGTCGCGGATTTTTTTCTGGGTGATTTTTTTTATCAAGTCAAATTCAGCATTCAGCGCATCCATAAAAAGCGGGTCGATTACCTTGTGAATGTTTTCAACGCTGGTGTAGTGCATTCCGCCGCTCCGCCTGGTTTCGGGGTTCAATGTGCTTTCAAAAACTGCGCCAAAGATTGTAGGGCTTATTTCTGACCAGTCAAAGCCTGCGCAATCGTTCACAAGGACATCAACTATTTCCTGCGTGAAGTTCGGAATTTCAATTTTTTCGTCCTTGAAAAGTCCGCCGTTCACATAAGGAAACGGCTTTGTTGTCTCGTCATATTTGTCCCGGTCTTTTATTTCCGTGTCCAGAGCCTTGAAAAGATCGATAAGCCCTTTGCGCACGTTCTGAATATTGAACGACCTTATGTAGTCTTCAAAGCTTGTACGCGTTGCAAAAAGCCCGGCATCTTCCGCATACAGGCAGAAAACAAGACGCACGCAAAGAATGTTCAGGCTCCTAAGGCTTTCCGCCGACGGCTCGGCATATTCCGTTACAAGCGCATTGTACAGTTTTTTTACAAGCTCACCGGCCTTTATGCTGATTTCTTCCTCGCGCCTGATTTTTTCGTTTCTCCGGTCTGCAAGAAATTCAAGGCGATAATATTCTTTTTCAAGGTTTTCAAGCTTTAGAATTTCCGGCTCTTCTTCCGGACGGTTCATATCATGAATATGGATTTCCGCAAAATTGGAAACAACAATCCATCTAGGGCGCAAATCAAATGGAAGTTCTGAAGCATATCTTTTTGCCTGCTGGTACGGAGTTAGCATTGCACCGTCGGACTGCTCGTAGGCTTTGCGCAAGTCGATTTTTATGCCTTTCTGCTCGATTAAAACTTTTGTTTCAGGAATGTATGCGTCAATAAAGCTTGTATGAGAAAGTTTCACACGCTTTTCAAATTCAATATACGATGCTGCCTTGGGAACATTCAGGACGTCGCCTAAAAGCCCAATCCAGAAACGCTGGGTTTCCTGCTTTTCGTCTCCGCGCCCTTTCCATTCCTCGCTGAATTTCTTTGCCGCTTTCTGCTGTTCTGCCTGTGTCATAAACTTATTTTAGCACACTTTTGTTTTTTTCTGGCAGTTCTGGTAAAAAAACATATGCCGGTTAGACTCTTATATCTAAACACCTTAGATGCTTATATCTAAAAGTTTTAGATGCTTACGTCTAAACAGTTTAGATATAAAAGTTTCTACACAAACCTTAAATTTCTCCGCAGGAAAAAAAATCTTGACTATATTTTTAATTTCTTCTATAAATATAGAAACGACAAAGACGTCTGTTTAATGCAATTTTTGTTTTTCAAAAGTTGTCTTAAATGGGCGTCTTTTTTTATTCAGGGTTTCAGGGGTTACAATATGTGTGGATTTGTAGGAGCATTTGATTTAAGCAGCGGCAGCCAGCCGATTGATGAAGGACTCAAAGAACAGCTTCGCGCGGAAGTTCTTGAGATGAGCAAGAAAATTCGCCACCGCGGACCGGACTGGACGGGTGTTTACACAGGAAAAAACGCAATTTTAAGCCACGAGCGGCTTGCAATTGTTGATCCGCTTTCTGGAAAACAGCCTTTGGTCAGCGATGATGGAAAAATAATTCTTGCGGTTAACGGTGAAATTTACAACCAGAAACAAATCCGAAAAGAATTTGAAGGAAAATATAATTTCAAAACTCAAAGCGACTGTGAAGTAATCATTCCGCTTTACAAAAAATACCGTGCAGAAGGCAACGATTTTAAAGCAATGATTGAAAAACTTTCAGGAATTTTCGCGTTTGCACTTTACGATTCAGAAAATGATGTTTATCTAATCGGCCGCGATGAAATCGGCGTAATTCCGCTTTACCAGGGCTGGGACAAGCAGGGACGATATTACGTTGCTTCAGAACTAAAAGCTCTTGAAGGCCACTGCATGACTATCGAGGAATTTCCAAACGGCCATTATTTCTATTCAAAAGACGAAAAACCGAGCCGCTGGTATTTCCGCGACTGGGAATCGTATGAAAACGTAAAAAACAATCCAAAAGCAACCGACGAAAAAGGTGAAATTATAAATCCAAGCGTAATTGAAAAAGTAAAAGTCGGCCTTGAAAACGCAGTAAAAGCCCAGCTCATGAGCGATGTTCCATACGGCGTGCTGCTTTCCGGCGGACTTGATTCTTCAATCATAGCGGCAATTACGCAAAAATTCTCAAAAATGCGTGTTGAATCGGACTCAACAGAAGAAGCATGGTGGCCAAAATTGCATTCATTTGCAATCGGACTTGAAGGCTCACCTGATTTGGTCGCTGCAAAAAAAGCGGCGGATTACATTGGAACTGTACACCACGAAGTTCACTTTACAATCCAGGAAGCGCTTGATGCTTTGCCGGATGTAATTTATCACATTGAAACTTACGATATAACAACAGTCCGCGCGTCAACTCCGATGTATCTGCTTGCGCGTGTTATAAAATCAATGGGAATCAAAATGGTTCTTTCCGGAGAAGGAAGCGATGAATTGTTCGGCGGCTATCTGTATTTCCACAAGGCTCCGAACGCAAAGGAATTCCACGAAGAACTTGTCCGCAAAATGAGCAAGCTTCATTTGTACGACTGCCTGCGCGCAAACAAATCTTTGATGGCATGGGGCGTTGAAGGAAGAGTTCCTTTCCTTGACAAAGAATTCATCGACATTGCAATGAGATTAAATCCAAGCGACAAAATGAACATCCGGCTTCCAGACGGAAAGCAGCGAATTGAAAAATGGATTCTGCGGAAAGCGTTCGAGGATATGCTTCCTGAAAACATTTGCTGGCGTCAGAAGGAGCAGTTCTCAGACGGAGTTGGCTACAACTGGATTGACACACTCAAAAAAATCACTGAAGAAAAAGTCAGCGATGCGGAATTTGCTCGCCGAGAAAACCGGTTCCCTGTAAATCCGCCAAAAACAAAGGAAGAATATTATTACCGCGAAATTTACAGCCGCCTTTTCCCAAGCGACAGCGCGGCAAAAGTTGTTCCTCACGAAGCCGGAGTTGCCTGCTCAACCGAAAAAGCCCTTGAATGGGACGCCGCATGGAAAAACATGGACGAACCAAGCGGAAGAGCAATCGCCGGCGTTCACGACGACGCATACAAGGCATAGATTTTGTTCTTATCTGAAAATGCAGGCGTTTTTGAACGGCACTTTATTTCTTCCAGTAACTAGGAACGAAAAAAATCATCATTGTGTACAGTTCAAGACGACCTGCAAGCATTGCAAAGCAATACCACCATTTTACAAAACCTGGCAGAAATCCGTAATTCGCACTTGGTGAAAGCGCGCCGAATCCAGGACCGATGTTGCCAACCATTGAAACTGCGCCTGAAAACGCCGTGAAAATATCAAGTTTTCCAATGCAGCCTACAAATGTTGTTGCAAAAATCAGAAAAAAATACAGAATCAAAAACGACGCCACAGAAAAAACAAGATCTTTGCGGGCAGGATTGCTATTAAGCCTCAACGAAAAAACTCCATGAGGATGAATCATTTTCCGAATTTCATTGTTCGCCTGCTTGAACAAAATAACCCAGCGGATCACTTTAATTCCTCCGCCAGTTGAACCGGAACAACCGCCGATAAAAAACATTACAAGAATAAAAAACTGAGCCGCGCTCGGCCAAAGCGTAAAATCAGCAGTTGCAAAGCCCGTTGTTGTAACAACAGAAGCTGTCTGAAATGCCGAATATCTTAACGCCGACCAAAAAGAGCCGCAAGCCTTTGTTCTGCACAACGCAATGGAAATTGTAAATACAATAAAAATTCCAAAATAAGCCTTCAGCTCTGAATTTTCATAAATTTCCCGCCATTTTCCGCGGATTGCAAAATAAAAAAGGCTGAAATTTATTCCTGCAAGAAACATAAAAACCGTGCAGATAATATCAATGGCCGCAGAATTATATGAGCCGATACTTGCATTTCTTGTTGAAAAGCCTCCAGTTCCCAAAGTTGCAAACGCATGGGCAAAAGCATCTATAAAATCCATTCCAAATATTTTCAGCAGAACCGCCTGAACAACTGTAAGAATCAAATAGGAAATCCACAGAATTTTAGCGGTTGTAGTAATTTTTGCGGTAACCTTGCCTTTTTCCGGACCAGTTGTCTCAGCCTTTATAAGCTGAAATCCGCCAACGCCAAGCAAAGGCAGCAAAGCCACCGTAAGAGCGACAATTCCCATTCCGCCAAGCCAGTGGGTAAGACAGCGCCACATATTTATGCTTCTAGGAAGCGCTTCCACATCAGAAAGAATTGTAGCCCCTGTTGTGGAAAATCCGCTGACACTTTCAAAAAAAGCATCCGTAAAGCCAGGAATTGCGCCAGACGCAAACATCGGAATCATTCCAAATGCGCTTGTAAAAATCCAGCAGCAGGCAACCACAACGTAAGTTTTTCTAGTATTCAACGTTATTTTTCTTTTTTTGAAAAGAATAGAAACTGCAAGACAAAAAATCCAGCTTGCCGCCATAGGAATCAAAAACGGCAGAACAACGGAAAATTCTCTGCAGTAAAGCGCGACTCCCAGCGGAATCAAAAAGGTTGTCCCTACAATAGCAAGCAAAACCGAAAGAATTCTTATCAAATCAACTATGAACATATTTTTTACTCAGTAACGTTTCCAAATTCTTCCAAAACTTCTGCAGCTTCTTCAGATTTTACAATAAGAACCAAATGGTCGCCGGTTGCAAAAACTGTGCCGCCCACAACAATTTCATACTCATCTTTTCCAGAATGTCTGTCGAGCAGAACAAAATATTTTCCAGGCTCGGCAATTTCCTTCATCGTTTTTCCAGTAACTTTTGACGCTGTGTTCAGCTCACATTCAATGATTTCAAAATTGCTGTTAGCAATAGTATGAATTTCCTTTACGGATTTTCCGCGCATATGGCTCATAATTGAATCAACAACAACATCGCGCAGCGCAATTGAAACATCAATTCCAAGTTTTGCGGCAATAGCAGAAAATGCGGAATCTTTTACAAGCGAAATCGACTGCTTTACGCCAAGCGATTCAAGATAAGCGGCAACAACCATATTCATTTCATGATTATGAGTCGCGCAAATAACCAAATCGAAATCTGGAATTCCTTCCTCGCGCAAGAAACTTTCATCCGAAGCATCGCCGTTCAGCACGCGCGCAGATTTCCCGAATTTTTCGGAAGCGGCTTTTGCAAGCTCATAATCCGTATCAATTATTACAATATCCTGCGCCGGAGCAAAATTCATTTCCGCAATTCTTTTGAAAATCGAAATTTTTTGCGGCTGGATAATTTTTTCTGCAATCAAAGTGCCAATTCTTCCCGCACCAACGATTGCAATTTTCTTGAATTCCTGCTGCCTTGAACCGCAAAGCTCAATAATTTTGCTTACATCTTCTTTTTTTGAAAGAATTCCGAGCGTGCATCCAGCTTCCATAACAGTTGAGCCGCCCGCAAGCTTCGTTTCGCCGTTTATTTCAACGTACGCCACCAGCATATTCAAATCTGTTAAAGCTCGCAGTTCCATAAGCTTATGGCCGGCAAGAACGCTTCCTTCTCCAACAGAAATCCGGCTAATCTGCATTTCTGAATTGTCAAAAGTCACAACATTGCTTACAGCGCCGTTTTCAACAGCCTCAACAATTGCTTCCGCCGCCTCAACATCTGGATGAATCATAAAATCAATTCCATACAAAGGGCGGTGATTTCCTGAAAATGTATTCGCATGAGTTTTTTTTGCAGAAGCTGTATTCACGTAGTAAGCATAGTTTCTTACGCGCGCGATTTTTAAAATATCTGGATAAACGGCATCCACAAGTGAACAGGTTATCATATTGACTTCATCGCTGTTTGTAAGACAAACCAGAACATCGGCCTTTGCAATTCCCGCCGACTCAAGATTTTCAAGGCTGTTTCCATCTTCTGTAAGAACAGTGCAGTCAATCTGGTCCGCAAGATGCCGCGTAATTTCCTCGTTGTTATCGATGAGCGTTACATCATTTCGTTCATTTGAAAGAATTTTTGCAAGCTGAACACCAGTAAAACCTGCTCCGACTATAAAAACTTTCATTAAAACCTCAAGAAAATTCTATTCGTCATCAGATTCGCTTAGAAGCTTTGATTTTCCATTTGAAACAATCGTAATCGAAGCAACAACAACCGAGCATACAACAGCAGCTGCAATCGCCTCCAGAAAAGCGCCAGGAAGAATCATAACCATAAGCGCAAAATAACCAGTTCCGTTCATAGCTTCTGAAATTCTTCCATTCAAGAAAACATACATTGAGCCAATAACAACAAAAGAATGAACAAGGCTTGAAAGAATCGCTGTAACCAAAGCATTCAGGCTTTTCGGGCAATACGGAATCAGTTCAAGAAGCTTAAAAATTCCCCAGGCCGCAACACCGAAAATTATTCTGGGCAAAACAGAGCACAACGGATTCACAAAAAGAGGATCCAGAACCCCGGAAGGATTCGCCGCCGCATTCACAAGGCTTGTAAGCCCAAAAATCAATCCTGTAACAATTCCGCCGGGAAGCCCCGCAAGAATAGCCGCAAGGACAACCGGAATATGCATGATTGTAAGGGAAATTGTCGGACTTATCTGAATATAACCCAAGTGAAGCCCCGGAATTCCCATCAAGATTGTAAGCGCGCTCAACGCAGCTGTAACAGCAATCTGCTTATTTTTATTAACAACAACGGACGATGATATTTTGTTCATTTTTACTTCCACATTAAAAAATTATTCAAAATCTTAACATTTTTATCTATTAACATCAAATTTTTATGAGCAAAAATATCAATAAAAACTCGCTTTTTCAACTTGACTTTCAATTAGGTTCAAATCTACACTTACTTCCAGAGGTTTTTATTGATAAGTCTTTTTACATTTTTCTTTGTCTGCTCAATTTTGTTGCTTGCCGCCGCTCTGATTTCAACAAGGAAAATCAATTCTAAAAAATACGTTTTTCCATTAAGATTATCAATTGCCAGCGCGCTGATTATAACTCTTGCGCATATTTTTATCATCAATACAGAAAATGAAGAAATCGCATCCGTTTGCTACACAATTTTTTTCATTTTCATAGATATTCTTATTTTTTCAGTTTTTGACTTTTCAAAAAAATACACAAAATTCAAACTTCAGCTGAAATGGCTCAGCAAACTGATTGCGGCTCTTGTCTGCCTTGACTGCGCAAATTCCTTTCTGAATATTTTCTTTTATCATTCTTTTGAGCTGAAAAAAGTTCTTGTGCCCGCATTTTTAAACGACAGCGCAAAGGAAATTTTCAAGATTTCAATGAAATGGCCTTATCAAGTTCATCTTGGGCTTTGCTATTTAATTCTTGCGATTCTGCTGGTCGTAATAATAATCAGAATTATAACAACTCCGAAACTTTACAGATTCATGCACACAAATATTCTGATTGCAGTTTCGCTCAATATATTCGGAGATTATTTTTATGTTTTTCTTGGCGCGCCGATTGATTTTTCAATAATTTTCACCGCGGCCTCGGTTATTTTGCTTTGCATTTTCACAATTTATCTTACGCCGGAAAAATTGCTCCAGACTCAGCTTCAGGATGTCGTTTCAAACATGACCGATTCTGTGATTCTTTACGACATAAACGGCGAGCTTGTTTACAAAAATTCTTCAATGATAAAATTTGAAAACGAATTTTATTCCGATAAATTCAATCTTGCAAATTTGTTCAAAGAAATTCCTTCAAATTCAGCTGTAAAAGATTTAAAAGAGCTTCCTGAATGCAATTTTGACAAGGAACTTAAAAAAAACGGGCAGAAGTTCACCTTCAACGTTTCTGTAAAAGCTTTAAAAGATGAAAGCAATAAATTTCTTGGCGCATTTTTTATTATTCACGATAAAACGCAGGCAATGCTTAAGCTTAACCGGGAAAAATTCCTGGCAATCCACGACAAACTCACAAGCCTTTTGAACCGGGACGGATTTTTTGAAAAAGTCCAGGAAATTCTGTCTAAAAATCCGCAGGAAAAATACCTGATGATTTGCAGCGACATCGACAATTTCAAGCTTGTGAACGATTTGTTCGGACGTTTCGCCGGCAACAATTTTCTTATAAAAATCGCGGACGCAATAAAAAAATATTCAAAGCCGGAACAAATTTACGCAAGGCTGGAAAGCGACCGTTTTGCAATTTTTACAAAAAAATCTGATTTTGAGGAAGATTTGCTGACTCAGAATTCCGAGGAAATTTTGTCTATAACCCAGGAACTTCATTATCCAGTAAATTTCCACATCGGAATCTATGAAGTTGAAGACACGTCCATGCCGCCTTCGCTTATGTGCGACAGAGCTTTTATGGCTTTAAAAACAATCAAAGGAAATTTGCAGCTGAAAATCGCGTATTACAACACGGAAATCCGAAAAACAATGATTCACGAGCAACAGCTTATCGGAGAATTTCCTATTGCGCTCGAAAACAAGCAGTTTGAAATGTATCTGCAGCCGCAAGTAAAAAACGACGGAAACGTTTACGGCGCCGAGGCTCTTGTGCGCTGGAACCATCCGCAGAATTCAATTATGCCGCCAAATAATTTTATTCCAATTCTTGAAAACAAAGGCCTTATTACAAATCTTGACAAATTCATCTGGGAATCAGCCGCCCGGAAGCTGAAAGAATGGAAAGACAACGGAATCAATGACATGTACATTTCCGTAAATATTTCTCCAAAAGATTTTCTTTACGTTGATATTTACAAAACTTTTGTGGATTTAGTAAAAAAATACGATATAAGCCAAAAGAATCTGAAACTTGAAATAACAGAATCGGCAGTTCTTATGAATTTGGAAGCTCAGCTGATTCTTATCAACAAGCTGCGCGCGTTTGGATTTCAAATTGAAATGGATGACTTTGGAAGCGGATATTCTTCTCTAAATATGCTGAAAGATATTCCGTTTGATGTTTTAAAAATTGACATGGCGTTTCTTCAGGCCACAAAAAACCAGGAGCGCTCAATCCAGATTCTTCATTCAATTATTAAGCTTTCAAAACGACTGAATATGCCGGTAATTACAGAAGGCGTTGAAACAAAAGAGCAGGTTGATTTCCTGAAAGATATGGGAACTGACTATTACCAGGGATTTTATTTTGCGCGGCCAATGCCTGTTAAAGATTTTGAATCAAAATACATCAAGAAAAACTAAATATGTTTCCTGAAGAAATTCAAAATTTGCCGATTGCGCCGTTCCTTGATGAAATTTGCCGGACTTTAAAAAATTCTGACTCACACTTTCTTGTATTAACGGCAGAAACCGCCGCCGGAAAATCCACTGCAGTTCCTCTTGCGCTTTTAAAATCTTTTCCGAAAAAAATTTTAATGCTTGAACCGCGCCGCATCGCAACTCTTTCAATTGCAAACCGAATTTCAGAACTTCTTGGCGAACAGACTGGAAAAACCGTTGGCTACAGAATGCATCTTGAATCAAAAATTTCCGATTCAACACGGCTCGAAATTCTAACAGAAGCAATTCTTACAAAAAAACTTCAAGCCGATCCAAGCCTTGAAGAAGCCAGCGTTGTTGTGCTGGACGAATTCCACGAGCGTTCAATCCATGCTGACCTTGCTCTTGCGTTTTTAAAAGAAGCGATGGAACTTCGCGACAATCTTTTTGTAATCATTATGTCGGCTACAATCGAAACAAAAAAGATTTCTGAATATTTAGGAAAACCTCAAAGACCTGCGCCTGTGCTGAAAATTCCCGGCCGGCAGTTTCCGGTAAAAATTGAATACGCAGGGAATATTCCGCCAGCCAGCGCAATTCTAGAACAATTCAAAATTCTGAAAAACGCAAAAAAATTTGAAACAATTCTTGTCTTTCTTCCCGGAATTGCAGAAATCAGACGAACAGAAAATTCTCTTATGGAATATAATCTTCCGCTCGAAGAAACAGAAATTCTTGTGCTACACAGCTCAATAAATTTCAGCGAGCAGCAAAAAATCTTTTCAGCGCAGCAAAAAAATAAAATCCGGATAATTCTTTCCTCCACAATTGCAGAAACTTCAATAACTGTGCCCGGCGTAAAAACCGTTATTGACTCAGGACTGGCGCGAATCAACAAAATAAATATTTCGCTTGGCATGGAACATCTTGTAACAGAACGGGAAAGCATTTTTTCCGCGGAACAAAGAGCCGGAAGAGCTGGACGCCTTGCGCCCGGAAAATGCATCCGGCTCTGGAGCAAAAACGATGTCCTTGCACAAAATACTCAGCCAGAAATTCTGCGTTCCGATATAACCGGACTGGTTCTTGAATGTGCTTTGTGGGGCATTCAGGAAGAATCCCAGCTGAACTGGCTGGACGCGCCGAATCCAGCGGCCTGGGCAGAAGCCGTAAAACTTCTGATTGAAATAGGCTGCCTTTCTGAAAAAAAATCTATCACCGAAACCGGAAAAAATGCCTTGAAACTTGGAATTCATCCGCGGCTTGCAGTTGCCGCCCTGAACGGACATCCAGAAATCGCACTGGAATTTTCAAACTACGCAAAAGCTTCGCCGGAAATTCAAAGAAAATTTCTGGAAAATATAAACCGCCGGCTAAAACTTTTGCCGCAGCAGAAAAAATCAAAAACGGCGGCGCTTTTGGCAGGATTCCCGGACAGAATTGCCAGGCAGACTGAAAAAAAAGGCTTGTACCAATTTCCAAACGCCCGCGTTGCCCATCTAAAAAAAGAAATAATTGAACGCAACGCTGTTCTTCCAGAATGGATTGTCGCGCCGGAAGTTGATTCAGGTGCAAGCGAAGGAACAATTTTTTCATACCAGGAGCTTTTGCCAGAAGAAGCAGAAAATTTCCTGAAAAACCGGAAGACAACAACAACCGAAGCTTTTCTGAAAGACGGAAAACTTTTCAAAGATGAAATTATCTGCTACGGAAAAATTATTCTTTCCAGAAAAAAACTGAATCCGGAACCAGAAGATTTTGCCGCCGCAATGTGCTCGCAAGTTCAAGAAAAAGGGCTTGAAACGCTTCCGTTGAGCGGAGAATCAAAATTTCTTCTGCTCCGTGCAGAATTTTATGCGCAGCAAAAAAAATTGCAAAACAAGGCTGAAAAATCATTTCTGGAACAAAATGTGAAAGAATGGCTGCTTCCATTTTTGGGCGGAAAAACTTCACTCAATGAAAAAATCGTTTTTGACGGGCTTTACTGGTTTCTGGATGGTTCTGAAATTGAAAAAAATGTTCCAGCGCAGATAATTCTTCCAAACAATAAAAAGCGGAAGCTTCTGTACGAAAGACAAGCCTCAGAAAACGACAAGACAAAACTTGTAATCCGTCCAGTTCTGGAAATAATCATACAGCAAATTTTCGGCTGCCTAGAAACGCCAAAAATTCTTGGAATGCCAGTTCTGCTGAAACTTCTTTCACCAGCGCGGCGACCTTTGCAAATTACTGACGACCTCGCAAATTTCTGGAATTCCACATGGCCCGAAATCTGCAAGGAAATGAAAGGCCGCTACCCGAAGCACAACTGGAACTACAAAATCGCCTCAACAAACGAAGAATAGCTTCAGTACATCAAAAAATATGAAAAGAAAAGATAAACGCTGGCAACAAGAACAATCAAATCACCAATCGCGTGCATGAACTTAACTTTGCGGATTGAACAGAATATAAGGCCGACTGTATAAAAAACACCGCAAGCAATAAGCATCGCAAAACTTTCCTTGCTGATGGCGTGATACAAATTCGCGCAGATGAACAAGCCTCCCCAGCCCAGCACCGCATTGAACACAATATTCACTGTTTCAAAACGGCTTCCTGCAATCGCATACAGAAAAGCCGCAACCAGAACACAAACAGTTGCAATTCCAGTGACAATAATTCCATAAATCCAAGAAATTGTTCCGCCCTCAACCGCCGCAAACGAATAAACAAGATAAGTCGCTTCAATTACAAGAAGAATAAAAATTCTTGTGAACCGCCTGAAAACTTCCTTTGCATTGGAATTTGGCAACGCATGGTTCAAAACTGAAAAAATATAATTCAGAATCATTCCGCAGCCAAAACAGTTGAACAAAACAATGTAAACCGTTTTTGTTTTTTCAGGAACATTATTCAAAGCCAAAACATTGAGCAATGCGGTTGCCGCAATAAAAAGGCAGGCTCCAACGCCCTGAACAATTGAACTGAAAATTTCTTCACCAAGCGTATATTTTCTAACTTTCCGCTCCAGCGCGTTTCTAGCTTTTTCCTTTGCAATCCGTTTTTCAGCGCGCTTTCTAGCCTTTTCAGAACGCGCATAATCATCAGCCGCGTACTTTGCCCTTAGTCGCTCCGGATCATCCGCATACTGAATATTAACTTCGCGGATTTTTTCTTCAGCTTCTTGTTTTATCTGCTTGATTCTAAGTTCTTTTTTTACTTTCAGCGACTTCAATGTTGAAAGGCGCACAGCTTTCGCAGCAATTTCATCTTCTCGTGTCATAAAATCCCCTGTCACTTCCCTTTGAAAAACTATTTCTATTATAACAATAGAAATGCCAAATGCCAAATTCATTGCAAAATTCAAGAAATACTTTTTTAATTTCTTTCAATCTGCTACATTAAAAATATGATTATTTCAACAGAAAAAACAGCATTTTCTTTCGAGGTTTTTCCTCCGAAGAAAACAATGAATATCGAAACAGTTTACCACACACTTTCAGATTTGAGCGACATCAAGCCGGATTTTATAAGCGTAACTTACGGCGCGGGCGGAAGCGAAAACTGTGAGAACACACTGAACATCGCAAAGCGCATAAAAAATGTATGCGGAGTAGAAAGCGCTGTCCACATGCCTTGCATAAACATGAAGAAACAGGATGCGCAGTTTGTGCTAGAACAGTTTCAGGAAGCCGGAATTGAAAATATTCTTGCCCTTCGCGGCGATAGAATTGAAGGGCGCGAGCCGGTGAACGACTTTCTTTACGCAAGCGACTTAATTTCATTCATCCGGGAATTCAACGAAAAACGCACAGACGGCAAACGGTTCAAAATCATGGGCGCTTGCTATCCGGAATGTCATCCAAATTCAAAAGGCCCGATAGACGACCTTAGAAACCTGAAAAGAAAAGTTGACGCAGGCGCCGAGCATCTTCTGAGCCAGCTCTTCTTCGACAATGAAAAATTCTACACTTTTCTTGAACGCTGCCAGCTTGTAGGAATAAATGTTCCAATTGAAGCGGGAATTATGCCGGCAACAAACAAAAAATCAATTGAGCGCATGGTCAGCATGACAAACGCAGTTCTGCCAAAAAAATTCGTAAGAATGATGGACCGCTACGCAGACGAGCCGGAAGCAATCCGTGACGCAGGAATTGCCTACGCAATTGACCAGATTGCGGATCTTGTAACAAACGGAGTTGACGGCGTTCACCTTTACACAATGAACAATCCGATTGTTGCAAAACGAATAAACGAAGCCACAAGAAGTTTGTTTGAAGCAAAACCTATAAAAAAAGAACTCAAATAGAAGGGAAAAAATATGTTTGAAAAATTAACTCCAGGACAAGAAATTGAAACAACAATCGTGCAGATAAGCGGCGACACCGTTTTTATTGATTTGAATGCAAAAAGCGAAGGCGTTATCTCATGCGCGGAATTCACAGATGCAGAAGGAAATGTTTCTGTAAAACCGGGCGATAAAATCAAGGCGTTCTACCTTGGCGAAAAAAACGGCGAAAACCGGTTCACAACAAAAATTTCAGGGCAGTCAGCGGATGATACAATGCTGGAAAATGCGTTCAAAAATCATATTCCAGTTGAAGGCCACGTTGAAAAAGAAATCAAAGGCGGATTTGAAGTAACAATCGGTTCAGCCCGCGCTTTTTGTCCTTATTCGCAAATGGGATTCCGCCAGAAAGAGGAAGCAAGCTATTTTATTGGAAAAACTCTTTCTTTCATAATTCAGGAATACAAGGACGGCGGAAAAAAACTTGTAGTTTCAAACCGCAAAGTTCAGGAAGAAGAACACCAGAACCAGCTTTCAGGCCTCAGCAAAAAAATTGCAGTCGGCTCAATTGTTACCGGAACTGTAAAAACTCTTCAGTCATTCGGCGCGTTTGTTGACATTGACGGCTTCCAGGCGTTGCTTCCAATTTCAGAAATTTCTTTAGACCGCGTTGAAGACATCTCAAAAATTCTTGAGCCAGGCCAGGAAATAACAGCAAAAGTCATCAGCGCAGACTGGAGCAAAGAACGAGTTTCAATCAGCATGAAAGCCTTGCTGAAAAATCCATGGGAAACCGTCAGCGAGCATTTTTCAAAAGGACAAAAAATTGACGGAAAAATTTGCCGCATAACGGATTTCGGCGTTTTCATCAATCTTGAGCCGGGAATTGACGGGCTTGTTCACATTTCCGCGCTTGGCGTTGACAGAAACACAAACCTGAAGAAAAAATTCAGCGTTGGCCAGGAAATGTCTGTTGTAATAAAGGAAATAGATTCTGAAAACCACAGAATTTCCCTTGTTCCAAGCACTTCAACAGAACAAGATGAAGAAGCCAGCGAATATTTCAGCACACACAGCGATTCCGACGGAGAAAGCTACAATCCGTTCGCCGCATTGCTGAAAAAATAATTCCGCATAAAACAGCATTTTCAAACAGAATGTTGACCAAACCGAATACAATTGTTACCCTATTATTTAATAGTGAGGTAACAATTGTGAGCAAATCAAATTCTATCGGCAAACGCGCAATTCTTGTTGCTCTGTTTGCCGCTTTTGTATGCGCAGGATGCTTTATTCAAATTCCGCTTGCCGGCGGAGTTCCAATCGTAATTCAAGACATGATGGCTATGCTGAGCGGACTTATTCTTGGTCCGCTTTACGGAACTCTTTCAGTTTTGATTTTCCTGATTCTTGGAAGCTTCGGCCTTCCAGTTTTTTCCGGAAAAGGCGGATTCGACAAAATTTTAAGCGGTCCTACAGGCGGATTTCTTGTTGGCTATTTGTTCGCGGCGCTTGCAGGCGGACTTATCGTTCATTTCTTTGTAAAAAGCCCTTGGAAACAAGTTTCTCCTGAAAACGCAGACTCTTCTTCCGAATCCGCAGAATTTTCCGCAAAAACAAACGCCTTGAACTGGATTTTCTTTGGAATTGCGGCAATCGTGGCAACAGTTGTATGCTTTGCGCTCGGAATCGCAGGTTTTCACCGGGTAAAGCCAGACCTTGAAATGTCAAAAGTTTTGAGTTATGTTTTAATTCCTTTTATTCCAGGAAATATTATCAAGCTGATTATTATGATTCCGCTTGCAAAAAAACTTTATCCAATTGTAAAAAATTATTTAGCTTAAAAATGAAAACGCCAGAGCCAATTCTTTCAATAAAAAATGTTTCACGAAAATTTTCAAATACTTTCGCGCTGAAAAATATTTCGCTGGAAGTTTTTCCCGGAGAATTTGTTGTGATTTGCGGAAGAAACGGTTCTGGAAAAAGCGTCCTTATGTCATTGATTGCAAAGCTGGATGAACCGACAGATGGAGAAATTTTCGCGCCGGAAGCCGGCGTTGGACTTGTTTTTCAGGATGCGGACGCTCAAATTTTAGGGGAAACGCCTTTTGAAGACGTTTGTTTCGGGCTGAAAAACCAAAAAATTCCAAAAAATGAAATTCAACAAAAAGCGGAAGAAACTCTGAAATCAGTCGGACTTTTTGAAAAAAGATTTTCGGGCGCAAGACAAATGAGCGGCGGAGAAAAACGAAGGCTGGCGGTCGCAGGAATTCTGGCTATGAACCGGGAAATTTTTATTTTTGACGAGCCTTTTGCAAATCTGGATTTTCCTGGAGTTCAAAGCGTATGCGGAATTCTAAAAAAACTGAAATCTGAAAAGAAAACAGTCATCGTTCTTACGCACGAACTTGAAAAAATTCTTGGGCTTGCCGACCGCTTTGTAATTCTTGACAAAGGTGAAATAAAATTTTCCGGAACGCCAGAAGAAGGACTGAATCTTGAACTAGGCCAGTTCGGAATCAAAAATCCGCTTTTTCACCCGAAATCCGTTGCCGAACTTTTCTGGGGCAGCGAATGAAAAAAAATCCCGCAATTTTCAGCTACAGAAATGAAAATTCCGCCGTCCACAAAATTCCGTGCGGCGTAAAAATCATTCTTATGCTTTTTATAACTTTGCGAACTTTCAGCAATTCAACACTGTGGTTCACAAACGAAACTTTTTCCCGATACATTCCATGGCTCCGGGCTTCATTTTATTTTCTTGTTGCAGTAATTTTCTTTTTTCTTGCAAAAACGCCTTTAAAAAGCTTGCTCCGATTAAAATTCCTGCTTTGGATTGCGCTTCTTTTTTCTTCAGTTTCAGTTCTTTCTAAAAACTACAGCGCGCTTTTCTCAGATTTGCTCTACACTTTCAGATTTTTTGTAACAGCGTTGTTTTCGCTGGTTGTTTTTGAAACAACGTCAAGGCTTCAAATAATGGAAACGCTTTGCAGCCTAGAAAACAAAATCTGCCGAATAATTCCTTCTTTCAAAAAACTGAATTTCGCAATGCTGATTTCAATTACAATAACTTTTATTCCGGCAATTTTTTCAGAATGGAGCAAAATTTCAACCGCGGCGGCAGCTCGTTCAAATCTCAGCAAAAAAGGAAAAATAAAATTTTCAGTGAGTTCTGCGAGCGCGCAAATCACAGCGCTTTTTCTGAATATGCTTCAATATGCGGAAGAAGTTCGCCGCGCCGTAACAAATAGAATTTCCTAGCAAAAAGCGTTATAATAAAATTATGATTACAAAACATAATATGCAGATTTTACAAGAACTCGCCGCAGAACGAGGTCCTTTATGCGTTGGCTTGGATACAGATCCATCTTATATTCCAGAATCAGTTGTGAAAGCGGTTGGCTCGCCGGAAGAAGCTGTTCTTGCCTACAACAAGGAAATTATACGCCGCGTTTCCAGCGACAAAAGCGCCTGCTGCTGCAAAGTTCAAATCGCTTATTATGAAGCAATGGGCTTGAAAGGAATGAAAATTTATTCTGAAACATTAAAAGCAGTCCGTGCCGCCGGGCTTGTTGCAATCAGCGACATCAAACGAGGCGACATCGCCGCAACCGCAGATGCCTACGCCCGAGCCCATTTTTCTGGAGATTTTGAAACCGACATAATAACTATCAATCCTTACATGGGCTTCGACACACTTAAGCCTTTCACAAGCTACGCAGCCCCGGAAAAAGGCGGAAAAGGCGCTTTCGTTCTTCTCTGCACATCGAATCCGGGAATGACAGACATTGAGCACCAGGAATTAAAATCCGGCGGACTTCTTCTGGAACGAGTCGGAAATGAAATCGCAAACATCAACAGTGAATTCAAAGCGAATTATGAAAATCAGACTTGCGGTCCAATCGGTGCAGTTGTAGGCGCAACACAAGAAAAAGACGCGCGTGCGCTCCGGGACAAATATCCAGAAACATTCTTCTTAATTCCAGGCTATGGCGCGCAAGGCGGAGCAGCCCGAATCGCCGCTACACTTCTTGACAAATGCGGCGGAACCGTAAATTCCAGCCGGGGAATTCTTTGCGCATGGAAAAAAGATTCTGAACTCGCGGAAAAGCGGGACTCAGGAACTTTAAGCCTCACCGACATTGCTGATTCAGCCGCAAAAAACGCGCTTTTCAGCAAAAACGATCTTTTGAACGCAAAAGCGAATCTTTAGAAATCTGTAGAAAATTCACAAAAACTGAAAAATGAAATTCCAAGGCAAAATGAAAAAAACAAAAATTCTGGCGGTTTCCGTTCTTCTGCTGGCAAAATTAAATCTTGCTGCGGAAACTGTTGTTCTTCCAATAAATTCCGAAGAAACTGGATTCGACACTCCTGTTGAGCTTCCTTTTGAATGGAACGAGCAATGGTTCGGCGGAAATTCTCCAGAAGTTTACAACCACGGACTTGCAAAAATTGCATGCGCGCTTTCCGAAGTTTCTTACGTAAACTTAAAAACCGATCCAGAACTGAAC
>SAMEA104315436__coassemble_1015_pt1 | contig 24756 bp, 19 predicted proteins | sample SAMEA104315436__metabat2_high_PE_011 | metagenome-assembled genome bin SAMEA104315436 (sample SAMEA104315436) | gut metagenome | biome: Monkey gut; feature: monkey-associated habitat; material: faeces | place: China | collected 2013 | reverse complement strand
ATCAAAATACAGGCATTTTCCAGGCGGAATTGTGTCGCGGCGAGCCCTTTCTGATTCCTGCCGGTGCTCGTAGCCGGAATGGTTCGCCGGACCGATTTCAGCAAAATCATCCATTTCCTTTGTGCGCAGCTGAACTTCAATGTACGACCGCGCGGTATTGTCATAAAAAGTTATATGCAGCGAGCGGTAGCCGTAAGGACTTTTGTTTGAAATGTAATCCTTGTAATACGGACGCACATCGTCGCTTAAAAGCGGTGAAGAAACTGGCATTGGCTTGCGGAGCACTTCGGCGCTGAAACCGCGTTCCTCCAGAAAAGAAGGAAGAATATTTGCGATTTCATAAAGATACTTCAGCTCAACTTCCTCGCGCTCATCTTCATTCCTCAAATGGCAACGCGGCATGCTTATTACAATTCTGTACGCAATCAGGTCGCGGAATCTTTCAAGCCTGGTTTTTATTTCTGGAACTGAAGGAAAATTTCCGTGCGCAACATAATATTCATATATAAAAGAAACAATTTTTCCGTTGAATTTTTCTTCAGCGCGGATAAGGCTTTTTATTCTGCCTTTAAAAGTGAACGCAAGCTCAGGATATTTTTCCGCCATAAATTTGTAGAATTCCCTAAGCTGCTGCGACTGCGCCGTAAGAAAGTCGTTATGCTCCAAAAGCTCGGTAAGCTGAATCAAAAAGTTGCAGTGAACCATATCGATGGGATTCTTGCTTTTCATTGAAGAATTTTTCAAATCGCCTGAATATTTCTTCAGAATTTTTAAAACCGTGTCGCCGCTGTAAAGATAATCATTCAATGTAATCATAAGAAAACCCTGGATAATTTTAAACATTGAAAGTTTTTTATTCAATAGAATTTATTTCAATTATTCTTTACACTTGAAACATGAACGAAGTGACTATTTACACAGATGGCGGCTGCTCCGGAAATCCTGGTCCTGGCGGCTGGGGAGTTGTTGTTCTTTTCAACGGAGAAGCAAGGCAGCTTTCCGGCGGAGAAAAAAACACAACAAACAACCGGATGGAACTTACCGCGGCGATAAACGCGCTTTCAATAGCAAAAAATACTCCAGAATTCAAAAATCTTCAAATAATACTGAATATTGACAGCCAGTACGTGAAAAACGGAATAACTGTCTGGATAAAAAACTGGAAACTGAAAGGATGGAAAACAGCTGACAAGAAGCCTGTTAAAAACCAGGATTTATGGATTCAGCTGGATGAACTGAATTCCGGCCTGAACGTAAAATGGAACTGGGTAAAAGGACACGCAGGAATTCAATACAATGAAATCTGCGACCAGCTCTGCCAGAAGGAAATTGCAAAAAACCGTTAAAAAAATTTGCCTTTTATTTCCGTTTTTGAATTTTTTGCGCGATATAAAGTTATGCAAATAACAAAAAAAATTCAGAACGCGTTTTTTATTCTTTTCAGCGCAACGGCATTTGCCGCGGCGGTTTCATGCAGCCAGGAAATTTCTTCAGAAATAGAAATTCCTTTGCCGCAATGGCCGCCGGAAAATTCTTCCGGGCTTCCGGAAATCTCAGCCTGGAAAGTAACTGCAACCACGGCGGACGGCTCAAAAACTTTCAGAATTGGCGCGAATGAAAAAATTCTAACGCTGGAAACTTCTGGCGACGCGCCTGTTTCAGTTCTTGCAGAGCCGGTATTTTCTGATTTTCAGTTTTTCTGCCCTGCCGGAATGATTCTTCCCTTTGAAAATGAATTTTCATGGGAAGGCGGATTTTCCGCGGACTGCCTTAAAAAATTTTATCTCTCGTCCGTGCAAAGAAATTCAAAATCCGCGGTGGAAAATTATGCTTCAAAATTCAACTGGGCAAAAATCACTAAGGCAATAAAAGAAAAGGCTGAAAAAAGTTCTGTTTTCTTCAATCCGTGGCTTCTGGAGCAGGAAAAAATTCTTGTTTCAATTGAAAATGGAACTTTCACCGCGGCAAAACTTTCCCTGAAAAAAATATGCACGTTCAACGCAGCAGAAATTTTCAGGGATTTTCCAGAAAATAAAATTTTTTCTGACTATGTTCCCCAGAATTTTCCGCAGGCAAAAAATTCCTTCACTTTTTCAAAGGAAAGAAACAGCAAATTTCTTTTTTATGAAAATTCAAAAATAATCACCGTGGATGTCCAGAGCAATTCAAGTTTTTCTCTTGCGATAAATTCGTTGCCGATATAAACTTTAAATATGAAAATAAATGCTAAAAAAATTGCCGCGACAATTGCATTTTCTGTGATATTTTTTTCATGCAGAAAGAATTCCCAGCAATTCATTGAACAGGAAAAAATTGGAACAAACGCAAAGCACGCATGGTATTATTTTTCAGACGGAAATTTAAAAAAAGCGGAAGAAATTTCTTCAGTTCCGGAAATTCCTTTCAAGCCGTGGACAGAAGCCGCCAGAATTTCCGATATTTCCGTGCAGGACTCAAAAGACGATTCTGTTCCAAAAGGATTTGCCGTTGTGAACAGAACAGGAATTCTGGTTTTCAATGACGGCGAGGCGCATTTTCAGGATTCAGAAATTTTTTCAAATTCAACACAGGGAAATCTTGTTTTTTACAACGGAACGCCAGTTTTTTCAGTCTATAGAAATTCTTTTTTCAACCAGAAAATTCCTGCGGAAAATTCGATGCACGTTTTTCTTGCGCAGTTCAACACGGAGCAAAATGTATGCTACCCGGTTCTTGATGTGGAAAATTTCGGGCTTCCGCAAAGCGCGGAAATAACGGATTTTATCTGGGACGGACAGTTTTGGACTTGCAGCGTAAAAGATTCTGGAAACGGAAACGAAAAAATAAATTTCTCATATTTTACGTTCCAGCCGAAAACTGAACTGACTTCGATTTCTCCGCAAACTGCTGAAAATTCAATTTTTGTAACGGCAGCAACTGAAAAAGAATTCAGGAATGCAAAGTCGCCTGAAGATTTTTCAAAGGCACCTGAAAGAATAAAAAAACTTGTGTCTTCCATTCCGGCAGATTTTTCTTATTCAGTAAAAGTAAAAACCGCGTCAGGACATTCTCCAAGAATTTTTGTGAACAATAGAAAACGCGCGGAAACAGAAAACCTTGAAGCTTCCGCAATTCTTAGCGGCACGTGGGCAGCCTGTCTTTTTCCTGATGGAACATTCTTCTTGAACGGAGCGCTTTTTGAAAACCGGATTTTGAATCACGGAAAAAATGTTGCGCTAAAGCTTCCGAAACTTCCATCCGGATTTTTCTACAAGGAATTTGCAGTTTCCGGCTCGCATCTTTACGCTTCCTGGGAAGAAAAATCTTTCTACAAAATCGCAAGAAGCGGATTTATTTGTGTAGACTTAAACGAAATTTTATATAAAAATGAATTCAACTGGTAAAATATGAAAAAATATTTCCTTATTTGCTTTTTGCACCTGGCTCTGGTTTTAGCTGTTTCAGCAGAAAAACGCGTGGATTTCACAGTATCCTTTGAGCCGACTTTGATTGTAAACACTGACAATCCAAAAAACAGCGCGCCTGCGCCAGTCGTTTATCCATTGTCTTTTGGAGTTGTATTTCCAAAGGACACACAAATTTCTTTCCAGCCGAGAATTTCTTTTTTCACGAATTATTATCTTTGGAACAAGAACGGCGCTTATCCGGCAGAAATTGAAAACAGAACAGCGACTGCATTTTCATTTCTCTTTGATTTTCCAGCCGCATTCACATTCAAGCCGGCGGAAAAACATTTTATCAACGCAGGAATCGGGCCTTCAGTTTTAGCTAGATTTGCGCTGCTTTCGCATTCAGTGAACGGAAGCGACGCAGGATACAACGGAAACACAGCTTCTGACGATGTTGCTGAAATCAACAAGTATTTCTGGAAAGACGCGAATTTTCTGTTCATTGGAATTTTCTGCGACTATCTTTACGCATTCACAGAAAAGCTAAAAGCCGGCCCAGAAATAAAATTCTATCTTCCATGCAGAGTTTTTGCCGGAAACGACTTGAATTCAGCAATGATTTCCATTGGAATAAAAGCGCGCTTCTGATTTTTTTAATAGAATAATGTAGATTTTTCTGCAAAATCAACGATAATATTAGTATATGGCAGATTCCCAAAAATTTACTGACAGACTAAAAGATGCGATAAAAGCAAAAGCGGACTGGCTGAACTCCGATTCATTGCCGAAAATGCTTGAACAATACAGGCTTCTTCATATTTGTGTAAAAAATATTTATGAAACATTGATAAAGCGAAGCCTCATAACTCCTGATCCGTACAAGCTTGAAATAAAAATTTCAGAAATCGCAAGTCCTGACGACTCGCATTTTATTGACAGCGAACGTTCTGTTATAATGGGCTCGCGCTTTTCAAACTATGAAAGCATGCTGGACTACATCTGCACCTATGTTAAATTTTCAACTGACTACATAAATATTTCACGCATAAAAAAGCTCCTTGACCTGAACAACGCTTTTCAGTGGAGCAATATGACTTTGAACAATTCCCGCACGAATTCACGCGCGCTGGCAATTCTTATCCAGGAAATACGACACAATGCGCCGCAGCTTACCGTAAGCCTGATAAATGATTCAATTTCAAAAAGCGCAAAGGCAATCAGCGAAATCAATGAAATTCTAAAAGACTTGATGACTTTTCAGCGCGAGTCATACAAAATTCAAATCCGTCACGATGTAATTGAGCATCCAAAATTCGACAAGGAAAAAGCCGGAAAATCGCAGGCAGATGAAATTGCGGAAATCAAGAAGAATCTTTCTTCAATTCCTGGAAAAATTCCTTACTACACGGAGCTTGTTCAGGAAATTGCGGCGGAAGATCTTGCGCCGAACTGCCAGAAACTTCAGGAACAGACACTTTCGCGGCTTGCGATTGCCGTAAAAACCGAAAAAAGCAAAAAAGTTTCCGTTGACTACAAGCAGTATCTTCTGGAATGTCTGCATATTCTTTCCGGGCTGGGCGAACTTTATTCAAATATCGCAGACAAAATCCAGTCGAATGTAAATATAATCGAAAACCAGAAAAATTCATTTTTCCATAAGCTTGTAAAAGCCTTAAGAAAAATTTTCAACATTTCAGAGCCGCCGATTGTCTATGACTTTATAATAGTTGACCAGAAAAAAGACACAAAAAGCCACAGAAATGTTGACATGAACATTTTTATTTCAAACCTGGAAAGAAAAGCTGCTTTTTTCACACCGCTTTCAAATCTTTACGGTCCGGAATTCACGAAAATAAAGAATTATCCGGAGCAGAATATTCTTGATTACTTGAACAAGAGCATTTCGGAAAACCAGGAAATTCTTACGCTTCTTTCCGCCGCCGATGAATTTTTCAAGCAGAACGCGGAATCCCACGACAGAAATAAAATCAAAGGCTTGAAAATCGATCTTATTTCCATAAAAAATATAATTGTAAAAGCTGTTCAAAAACGTTCAGAATATGTCGGATACATTGAAGAACAGGAACAAATGAAAAAACTTGGAATCAGCAATGAAATATAGTTTCTTTAAATCAAAAAAAATCATTTTGGCGGCATTTCTGCTTGGAGCATCTTTTTTGTTTGCGGAAGAAAATCTTTCTGAGCAGAATTTTGTAATCATTGAAGCGAAGCACAACTACAACCTGAATCCAAAAACCGCAAACTATTCCGCGGAAGCGCAGATTTTAACAGGACTTTACGAAGGGCTTTTTTCTTACGATCCAATAACACTTGAGCCGGTCTACGCAATGGCAAAAAACTACAGAATTTCACGCGATAAAAAAAGATGGACTTTTGAGCTTCGCGAAGGATTGAAATTCAGCAACGGAGAAGATATTACCGCGGAAAAAATACGCAGCAGCTTCATTTCGCTTCTTGCAACGCCGGACGCGCCTTACTCTTCGCTTCTGGATATTGTGCAGGGCGCCGAGGAATTCCGCACAAACAAAGGCAGCGCAGAAAATGTTGAAATTTACGCAACCGACGAAAACACAATTTCATTCCATTTAAAAACGCCGGCTTCGCATCTTCCAAAAATTTTGTGCATGCCGAGTTTCGCTGTGACTGCGGAAAATCCATCTGTTTTCAGCGGACCTTTCTGCCTTGCAGAGCTGGATGAAGAAAAAATTATCCTTGAAAAAAACAAAAATTACTACGACTCGGAAAACACAAAGCTGGACAAAATAACAATTCTCCTTTCAAATGACGGAGCAGAAAATGTTTTTGCATTCAACACTGGCTCCGCCGACTGGATTGCAAGCTCGTTCGATGAAAAAACCTTGATTTTAAAAGATTCAATTCACCTGAGCGCAGAATTCGCAACCCAGTATTTTTTCTTCAAATTTTCAGAAGATTCGGTTTTTAACAACCTGAATTTGCGGCGGGCTCTGCTAGAAGCGACTCCGTGGGATGAACTGCGGGCGAACACATACGTGCAGGCGCAAAGCCTGGTTTATGCGCTGAACGGATATCCAAAAGTTGAAGGCTACTCGTTCACCGATATCCGCGAGGCAAAAATTCTTATGAATGAAGCGAGGAACGAGCTTTCTCTTCCAGAAGAAGAAATTATAAAAATCCGGTTCGCAATTACTGACACAGATTACATGAAAAAAAAGGCTGAGCTTCTAAAAAACGCATGGGAGCCGCTGGGAATTCAGTTTGAAACAGTTTTTTTCCCTGAATACGAATATTTAAACAAAATCACTGAAACAGACGCCGACCTTTTCAGCTACAACTGGATTGGAGATTTTGCAGATCCGCTCGCATTTCTGGAACTGTTCCGGGGAAATTCCACAATGAATGTAACCGGCTGGAACAGCAAGGAATTCAATGATTTGCTTGATGAAGCCGCGCTTTACACAGACGAAAGGCACAACGAGATTCTTGCAAAAGCGGAGCAGTTGCTTCTTGACAACGCCGTGATTATTCCAGTTCAGCATCCTGTAAGCGTGAATGTAATAAATTTGGAGGAAACTGGCGGCTGGGCAATAAACGCATTCGATATTCATCCGCTAAAATATCTTTTCAAGCGGGAAAACACAAGCTCGGATATTCCGAACATTGCATTACTGCGCTGATTCCACAAGAATTCCGCCGTTTGAAATATCCTTGATTTTCTGGAAAAACAAGCCGAATTCATCAGCTTTTATTTTTCCAGAAACTTTTACGTCCGCGCCGAATTCTTCTGCCAGATTTGAAATATTGAAAGCCTGCATAATTCTTTTTATCGCTTGATACGAAGAATAATCCGCCGCAAACAGAAATTTTTTCTTTTCAACATATTCCTCAAACGCTGAAGAATTTTCCGCCGCATTCAGAGCAAGTTTCGCGCCGTCGCCGTAGGCTTTCACAAGGCCGCCTGTTCCCAGCAAAGTTCCGCCGAACCATCTTGTTATTGTAAGAACAACATTTGTGCATCCAAAGCCTTTCAGAACATCAAGAGCCGGCCGCCCCGCAGTTCCAGAAGGCTCGCCGTCATCGCTCATTCCCAAAATTTCAGCAGAAAGCCCAAGCACAAAAGCGTGAACAACATGAGTCGCGTCAGAATATTTTGTTTTCTGCAGCTTAACAATATTTCTTGCATCCGCCTGGCTTTCACAAGGAAAAAGTTCAGAAAGAAATTTTGAGCCTTTCACTGTAAATTCCGCTTCAACATGCGCCGTTAGAATTTTCACTTTTTTTCCATTACAACAGACTGAACTTCCTTTGCGACGACACGGACTCCCTGAGCCTTTATGCCTTTTTCCGCAAAATCAGAAGCCTTGAATGATTCCTTCAAAACTTTCATCTTTGGCTTTTTCACATAATTCAATGTGAACTTGAAATCTTTCTTTGTTTCAACAAAAAGAACTTCCATTCCATCCGGAGCAAAGAAATAATCCCTGTTCATTATATATCCGCCAACTTTGCAGCGTTTTACATAAACAAACTGAGTTTCAGGATCACGGTAAATTACAGTGAACAAGATTTTTCCAAGATTTTCTTTGTCTGCAAAACCGCAATAGCGAAGCTCCGGACCGACAAAAACTTTGGAAGGAGCTTCCGTAACTGTGTAAATTCCGCTTTTCCGCACATAGATTATTCGGTCAAACGGCGTGATTTTCATAATTTCCTCGCCGCCGGAAACTGCCGTCCCCAGATAACCGGAATCCGCATTGTACTTCAGCGGTGTATCCCTGCGCACAACAGATTTTACATCAACAGTTTTTATGTTTGTAACAGTTGTCCGCCGCTTTATACTTTCAGCGTCAAGTTTCGCCTCGATTCCGTCCAAATAGCTGACAGCATAATCAACAATATGCTTCAGAAGCTTGTTGATTTCCTTGATCCGCGCATTGATTGCCTGAACTTCCTTCCTGTTTTTGTTTATATCGTACAAAGAAATACGGCGGATAGGAATTTTCAGAAGATGGTCAACATCCTCGTCTGTAACATCCCGGAGAAGTTCTTCCTTGAACGGAACAAAGCCTTTCTTCACTGCCTTGAAAACCGCATCCTCAGTTTTCATCTGCTCAATTTCCTTGTAAATCCGTTCCTCAATAAAAATCCGCTCAAGCGTTCTAAGATGAAGTTTTTCCAGAAGCTGCTGTTTTTCGTATTCAAGCTCTTCCTTCAAAACCCTTACAAGCTGCTTCGCATGAAATTTTATCACCTCAGTAACAGTCATTTGAACCGGCATATTGTCTTTTATAACAAGAAGGTTGCAATAAACCGTTTTTTCGCAGTCGGTGAACGCATAGAGCGAATCCACAACATCTTTGGCGTACACGCCGCGCGGAAGTTTTATTTCAATGCTTACTGACTGCGCTGTAAAATCATTTATCGAGGCAATCTTAACTTTTCCGTTTTTCGCGGCTTTTTCAATGGATTCTATCAGAGATTCTGTTGTTGAACCGTAAGGAAGCTCCGTAATCACAATTTTTTTCTCATCTGAAGCATCAATTTTTGCGCGCGTTATAAGTTTTCCAAGGCCGTCTTTGTATTCTGTGCAGTCAATAAGCCCGCCGGTCTGAAAATCCGGAAAAAGCTGAAATTCCTCGCCGTGAAGACATTTTTTTTCAGCCTCAATAACCTCATGAATATTGTGGCTCATTATCTGCGTGCTCATTCCAACAGCAATTCCTTCCGCGCCTGTAATAAGAACAACAGGAAGTTTTGCCTGGAACATCACCGGCTCTTTGTTGCGCCCGTCATAGCTGTCAACATATTCAGTAATAGCAGGATTTGTAACAAGAACATCTTTAGTAATCTGACGGATTCTACATTCAATATAACGAGGAGCCGCAGCCGGATGCCCTGTGAAAATATTTCCGTAATTTCCCTGCTTGTCAATAAAAAGCTCTTTGTTCGCCAGGTTGACCAACGCCGTGTAAATCGAAGCATCTCCATGCGGATGAAATTTCATGCAGTCGCCAACAACTCCTGCAACTTTGTGAAATCTTCCGTCATCTGTAACCAGAAGCGTATGCAGAATTCTGCGCTGAACAGGCTTCAGTCCGTCAACCAGCTCAGGAATTGCCCTGTCCCGGATAACATAGCTTGCGTATTGAATAAAATTTTGATCAAAAAGATTTTTTACGTATGCCATTTTCCCACCAAGAAACCAAAACTAATTTCCGTTTTCCATTATTGAATTAACAAAAATATCCGGAGTTATTATTTCGCCGCCGTTTTTAATCCGCAGCTTGTTCAAATAAATATCAAAATGAATATGTTCCGCCATCAAATTAACAAGAAGGCGGTTGTCACTGCGCACACCAAGAAAATCCTTGTCCTCCGCGGAAAGCACGGAACGCAAATTCATATCGTTTTTTACAATTTCCTTGTAAGTAAAAAATTCATTTCTGTCATTGCTGCAAAGAATGCAGGAATTATTGTCGACAACCATTATAAAACGTTTTTCAGACGAATTTGAAGAATTCACATCGTTGCTGTAAAATTCAACATCCAGATTATAAAGCTCAAGATTCAGCCAGCTGAAAACAATAATCCTTACGCCACGTTTTTTTGCATTATTCAAATTTTCAACAAGCGGCTTCAAATCCATTGAAGAATTAATCAGAATTTCCTTTGAAGCAACATCTATCATCGATTTCATTTCATCAACAAGATTCTGAAGCCCCTGGATATTGCAAAAGAAATTTGAAGCCCGCCTTTTCATCGAAAGCTTCGCCAGCATATTTTTAGCGGCTTCAGCATTTCGTTTATATTTTGAAGTAATTTTGTCAATCAGATGAATCGGCTCAACAACCGCATATTCGCTAGTCTGCCCCGGAATGGAAACGATTGCGCCTTTGTCAAGAAGATTTTCAAGCGCAGCGTAAACCCACGAGCGCGAAGTTCCAAGAGCCTTCGCAATCTGGTAGCCATTCATTTTTTCTTCCGAAACCATCGTGCAATAAACTTTAGCTTCAGTCTGGGAAAATCCCAGCTGAACAAGGCATTCTACTGTAGCGATATCCATAAATTAAATCAAACCTTTTATCTTTACAAAATTATAGCATTTCTTTTATTATTTCTCAAGATTATCCTGAATAATAAGTTTCAAAGGCTTAAAATCAGGATTTCTAGAATTTTTTATTTCCTGAAGAATATCTTCCTTTGCAAGAGAAATTCCAACAAATCCGCAGAAAGCAACAGTCCGGTCAGAAATATCGTAAAGATTCGCCCCGTCGCAAGCCACAACAACATCTTTGTCCGTAATAAAATCCATGAACTGAGTCCTGAATTTCTCGTTGTCAAGGCGCGTATTGAAAAAATAGTAAATGCAGGTGAATTTATGAATTTTTGCCAGCCGTGAACAACATTCCTGAAGCTTTAATGAAAATTTTTCACCAAGCGGAGTTGAAACCAAATTTTCCGCAAACACAAAAAGAGTCCGTGGCTCGCCTTCAATGCCAGTATTCTGCTGAAGAATTTTCTGGGTTTCAAAAACAAGATTCTGCATGAAAGCCGCTTCCCCTTGCGTTTCCGTTGATTTTTCAGCAGGTTCCGCCGGCTCATCATTTTTTTCCGGCAAAACTGAATTTTCTTCCGCAATCGAAGCCGGTTCAGCCACAGAACCCATCGTTTCTTCCGCTGAAACAACATTTTCTTCCGACGGAACTGAATCCGCTTGAACTGGCGGCACTTCTTCCTGCGGCGCAACTTCTTCTGCTTTTTCAGCAGTTTTTTCTGTTTGTTCAGTTTCTTCTGAATCTGCAAAGCCCGCGTCCAAAAGGGAATCCAAAGAAGGCTCGGAATCTTCCTCCGTGGCATTAGATTCTACAGCAGGCGATTCAAAATCCGCCGCTGGAATTTCAGATTTTTCTTCTTCCGGCTCAATAATTTTGTTTGCGGCAATTTCTTCATCCGTTGCGACCGGAATATCATTAATAGAAAAATCCCCGACATTCTGCGCAAGAATTTCTTTCAGCTTCGATTCCATGTCATTTTCAGACGGTTCCTGATTTTCTTCTTCCGGTTCTGAAGATTTCAGGCAGCCCGAGTCAATTTCTTCTTCAGAAGCCTGGGGAATATCCGCTATAGAAAAATCTCCCTCTTCATACATTTTGTTCTGCCCAAGAATTTCCGAAAGCCGGCTGTCCACGGCAGCGTTTTCATTTGATTTTTCATTCTCGGAATTAAAAATATTTGTATCATCCATAGTTTCGTCTTCATTCTCATCAAAAGTAATAATTGAATTTTCAATGTCCGGCTCTTTGAATCCAGGCAAACTGTCAGAAGATTTGTTTTCAAGAGCAAGAATCTGTTTCTTTTCGCCATCAACAATCTTGTAAAGCACAGAATTTTCCTCGTCCGTTTTGAACAAAGAATTCTCCTCGCTTATACGGATGTGCTTCAGATTCGGGCAGTTTGAAATCCAGTCTTTTTCAAGAATTTCAAGTTTTGTAGGAAGCACAATTGTTTCCAGTTTTTCGCAGTTTGAAATTGCGCCGGAACAGATTTTCGTAACGCTTTCTGGAATCACCAGAGATTTTATTGAAGCGCATGAATCAAAAACGCTTTCCGGCAAAGTTTTTACTCCCGGACAAAACGGAATTTCCTCAAGCGCGGCGCATCCGGCAAAAAGTCCTTCTGAAAAATCCTGAACTTCAAGCGGCATTTCCACTTTTTTCAAAGACTTGCATCCGCAGAAAAGAAACGGCGGAAGAATTTTCAAATGCGCAGGAAGCCTTGCCGACACAAGCTCTGTGCTGTTGCAAAAAAGATTCGCTCCCAAATAAGTTACTGAATCTGGAATAAAAATTTCTTTCAAGTCGCAGCATGAAAAAGCTTCCTCTTCAACTGAAGCCGCTCCGTTTGGAACTGTTCCTGTAAATTCCTTTGAATCAGAATCTATTCCTACAACAACTTTAAAGTCGTCTGTATAAATCAATCCATTTTTTTTGAAAGTCAATTTTTCCATACGATAATTCTATTCCAGAAATCAAGTGTTTGCAACTTTACAGTTATTTTATTTCAGCGAAAGCCCGATTTTAAATGCATCTGCAACAGCTTCGCCAAGGCGGATATATTTATGGTTCACGCCGTCATATGTAATCGGGTCAAGTTTCTTCACATCGATTTTTCCATCAGAAAGAATGGATTCGTCAGCCGCGACATTAACAATTTCACCAAGCAGGCGACATTCTTCCGCGTCAAAGCTGATTGTTTTGCATTCAAGAACCATCGGAAGCTCTTCTACAACAGGCGCATTGACTTTCTGGCTTTTTACAAAATGAAATCCAGATTTCTTTATTTTTTCCGGCTCGCTGTTTGCAGAAACAAGACCAACATAATCGCAGGCAGCAACAGTTTTTGCAGTCGCCATGCTCACAGTAAAATCACTTCCGGCCTGAATATTTTTCACAGTTTTGTGCTCTGGACTAAGACAGATATTTATTTTTGTGTCATCTGCAATTCCGCCCCAGGCAGCATTCATTATATCTGGACTGCCGTTTTCATCATAAGTAGCAATCATAAGAACCGGCATAGGATAAAGCATAGGTTTTGCGCCAAAATCTTTTCTCATATAAAACTCCTTTTTTCTTTTTGTTATTTTACGCCATTATATCACAAATATGGTATAATTTTCTCATGAAAAAAATCGCAATTGTAACCGGCGCATCAAGCGGAATGGGAAAAGACTTCGCGCTTCAAATTTCAAAAGACTACCAGTATCTTTGCATAGATGAAATCTGGATTGCAGCGCGAAGAATAGAAAAGCTGAACGAACTTTCCGAGGAAATAAAAAAAATTGAAGGAGCACCAAAACCTCGCGCAGTAAAACTGGATATTTCAGGAGCAGACGGGGCAAAAAATTTCAGTTCGCTTCTTGAGCAGGAAAAACTTAACGGCGAATTTGAAATAACTGTGCTCGTAAACAACGCGGGCTTCGGAACATACGGGCCTTTTGAGGAAACTCCTGTTGAAAAAGAAATGCAAATGATAGAAACAAACTGCACCGCCCTTGCAGGAATAACCGGATATTCACTTCCATATATGAATGAAAATTCCTATATAATCAACACGGCGAGCATGGCAGCTTTTGCGCCTCTGGGAAATTTTGCAGTTTACGGCGCAACAAAATCTTTTGTCCTGAGCTTCAGCCTTGCGATTGCAGCAGAGCTGAAACCCCGCGGAATACATGTATGCGCGCTCTGTCCAGGCTCTGTAAGCACGGAATTCGCGGATGTCGCTTCAAACGGAGCAAGAAAAGAAGTTCTGCATGGAATTTCCTCTGAAAAAACTGTCCGCCACTGCCTGAAAAAAGCATTTTCCGGAAAAAGAACTGCTATAATGCGCTTCAAATGGAAATTTCAGGCGCTGGGAAGCAAATTTGCGGATTCATATGCGGTCGCAAGCTTTACATTCAAGCATTCAAAACGGCCGTACAAAAAGGACTGAAACTAAATCCGAGGCAATTTTTTACTTCATTGTAACAAGCAAAAGAATTTATTATAATAGAAAATAATTCACTTGCAGACAAAATGCGGATTTACCGCTCTAAAGAGGTCATAGAATGTCAAAATATCCTTTCAGCGAAATTGAGCCAAAATGGCAGAAATTTTGGGACGAAAACAAAACTTTCAAAGTAACAGAAGACGAAAAATATCCAAAAGAAAAAAGAATGTATGTTCTTGATATGTTTCCGTATCCTTCAGCAGCCGGCCTGCACGTTGGCCACCCAGAAGGCTACACAGCAACCGATATTTACTGCCGTTATCTCCGCATGAACGGATACAATGTTCTTCATCCAATGGGATACGACGCATTCGGGCTTCCTGCTGAAAATTATGCCATAAAAACAGGAACTCACCCGAAAATCACAACAAATGAAAACATCAAGCATTTTACGCAGCAGATAAAATCGCTCGGATTCAGCTACGACTGGGACCGATGCGTTTCAACATGCGAGCCGGAATATTACAAATGGACCCAGTGGATTTTCCTTCAGCTTTACAAAAAAGGTCTGGCTTACGAAGCGCAGACTCCAATCAACTGGTGTCCTAGCTGCCTTACAGGACTTGCAAACGAAGAAGTAAAAGAAGGCCGCTGCGAACGATGCGGCTCGCAGGTAACACACAAGACAATCCGCCAGTGGATTCTGAAAATCACTGACTATGCAGACCGCCTTGACAAGGATTTGGATTCACTTGACTGGCCGGAAAGCGTAAAGCTCATGCAGCACAACTGGATTGGAAAATCAACAGGCGCGGAAGTAACTTTCACAGTTGCAGACAAAGACGGAAAACCAACAGAAAAGAATCTTACAGTCTACACAACAAGATGCGACACATTGTTCGGCGCAACATACATGGTTGTTTCCCCGGAACACAAAATTGTTCCAGAAATAACAACACCGGAACAGAAACAGGCCGTAGAAGCATATATTGAAGCCGCTGCAAAGAAATCAGATCTTGAGCGAACAGACCTGAACAAAGACAAGACCGGCGTATTTTCCGGAAGCTACGTAATCAATCCAGTAAACGGAAAACTGATTCCAATATGGATTGCCGACTACGTACTGATTTCCTACGGAACAGGCGCAATCATGGCAGTTCCGGCGCACGACACCCGCGACTGGGACTTTGCAAAAAAATTCAACCTTCCAATTATTGAAGTCCTGAAATCTGAAGTTGATGTTCAAAAACAGGCTTGGACAGAAGACGGAATTCATGTTAATTCAGAATTTTTGAACGGCTTGAACAAAAAAGACGCAATCGAAAAAATGCTGGAATTCCTTGAAGAAAGAAAAATTGGAAAAAAAGCGGTGAACTACAAGCTCCGCGACTGGGTTTTCAGCCGCCAGCGTTACTGGGGCGAACCAATTCCGCTGATTCACTGCCCTTCATGCGGAACTGTTCCTGTGCCGGAAGAAGAGCTTCCTCTCCGCCTTCCAGATGTAAAATCTTACCAGCCGACAGGCACTGGAGAATCTCCGCTTGCCGCGATTGACTCATGGGTAAACTGCAAATGCCCGAAATGCGGCGGAAACGCAAAGCGCGAAACAAACACAATGCCTCAGTGGGGCGGTTCATGCTGGTATTACCTTAGATACCTTGATCCGCACAATGATAAAAAATTCTGTTCCCCGGAAGCTGAAAAATACTGGATGCCGGTAAACTTGTATATCGGCGGCGCTGAACACGCAGTTCTTCACTTGCTGTACGCGCGATTCTGGCACAAAGTTCTTTACGATTTGGGAGTAGTCTCAACAAAAGAGCCGTTCCAGCGCCTTGTAAACCAGGGAATGATTACATCATTTGCGTTCCAGCGGGCAAACAAAACTCTTGTTCCGGTGGACGAAGTTGAAAAACGTGACGACGGCAATTTCTACGAAAAGAAAACCGGCGAGAAGCTTGAGCAGATTGTCGCAAAAATGTCAAAATCGCTCAAAAATGTTGTAAACCCAGATGACGAAGTAAGGGAATACGGCGCAGATTCTGTACGAATGTACGAAATGTTTATGGGGCCGCTCACAATGTCAAAGCCATGGTCAACCCAGGGAATTGTAGGAATTCACCGTTTCCTTGAAAAAGTCTGGGCAATCAGCGAAAAACCGCTTTCCGACATTGATATTTCCGGGAAACTTACTGATGAAAAACTTGTTTCCGCAAGAAAAACTTTTGCGCAGACAATAAAAAAGGTTACAGCAGACACAGCAACATTGAATTTCAACACAGCGATAAGCCAGATGATGATTTTCATCAACGAAATTTCAAAGCTGGATTCAGTTCCAAAAGCAATGTGGCAGGATTTTGTGAAAATTCTCAGCCCGTACGCGCCGCACCTTGGCGAAGAACTGTGGCAAAAGCTCGGAAACAAAGGCTCGATTGCCTACGTTCAGTGGCCGGTCGTAAACGAAGATTTCGCAAAAGATGAAGAAAAAACAATTGTCGTAATGATAAACGGAAAACTCCGCGGAAAATTCAAGGCAGAGCCAGGCGCTTCTGATGAAACCCTGCGCAAAGAAGCCGAAAGCAATGAGGACGCAAAGAAATTCCTTGAAGGAAAAACTATTGTGAAATGCGTCATTGTAAAAGACAAGCTTGTAAACTTTGTTGTAAAATAAACGAAAAATCCGGGAACTTTTGCTCCCGGATTTTTTTATGACTTTTGATTTTTAATTCATGCCTGATTCTATGCCGCTTATGCAACTTCCGTAACAGAAGAAATTATATTGAATTCCTCCTTGAAGCCAGTGGCAAGAATCTGGCGGTCAACCTCATTTGAAATTGAAAGCAAATACAATTTCTTTCCAGTTTCCTCCGCATCATTATGGGCAGCCATAATAACACCTATCGCGGCCGCATCAAGCTCAGTAACATTCGCCATATCAAGAACAACATTTGTCTTTTTGATTGAGTCATAAATTTTGCCGGCAACATTCACAAGCGTGTAGGCATTGAATCCGCCGCTAAGTTCATAAAGCTTATAATCTGTACCGTCTTTTTCAGTAACTGTAAGTAACTCCATAATTTCCCCTTAATCAAGATTTTCCACATCCGCAGCATTCGCCGTAACTTCAGACATTGATTTTTCAAAGTCCTTTTTTATCGCTTCAGCATCAGCTTTTTCAGAAGCATTCGACTGAAGATATTTCATCACAAGAACGCTTACATCATCTTCCATTTCATGGGACATAAATTTCATCAGCTCATCGTATTCAAACTGCGCCATGCGGCTTGCCGGATACATCGCGTTCGCAACCATATATCTCTGGATTCTGTCTTTTCCAAATTTTTCGCCGCGGAGCGAATGGGACTCAATCAGACCGTCAGTGCATACAAGAACAATGTCATTTTTATTCAGCTTAATCTGCTTTACAGAAACATACGGAGACAAATCCTTAACGAAACCAAGAATATGGCCTTCACCCTGAATTTCAATTACGTTGTTGTAAGATTCAGTGTACAGAAGCATGGCAGGAATTCCGCAGTTGATATAATAAAGCGTGTCGTTGTCAAAATTCATAATCGCAAACATTCCGGCAAAAACCGTTCCCTTAGGCAGATTGTCGCGGATAAACCGGTTCACTTTTACAACAAGCTGCTTGAAATCATGGGTTTCGGCAAGATAAGCGCGTATAATAGCTTTAAGAATGACCATATTCATAGAAGCCGCAATACCTTTTCCGCTCAAATCGCCGACAACAAACATATGGCGCGAATCAGTAAGACGAATCATATCAACAAATTCACCGCCGATGTTGTGCGCAGGAACCATTATACAGCCGGCATCCATTTTAGGATTCACAACATTGTCAATATTATCCTGAATAGAAGTAATAATCTGGCTGGACATACGCAGCTCTCGGTTTACAGTTCCGATAATTTCCTTGTTGGAAATATTGCGCATAAAGTAGCCGAATACAAAAAAGTATGAATAAAGCTTTGTAAATACCGTGTAATCGTAATCCTTGTAGTGGTCCTTGCTGGTTTTTATTCCAAGAAGAATAAGTCCATGAACATCCCGGCCTTCATTCAAAATGAACAAAGCGTCCGATTCAGTTTCAGCAAAAAATTTCATCAGGTCAGCGCGGATATTTGAAAAGTCATGCAAAGAATCAACCTGGGAAGAAACAACAACATTCCTGTTAAGGTTCAGAAGCTCCTCAAAAAGTTTTCCCTTGTTCTCAAGCTTGTGGGCTTTTCCTGTGGAAGAATACGCAACTTCAAAAGAATCATTTCCTCCGTTTATATAAACAGTCATTGAAGACGATTCCGCATTGTTCTTGAAAATCTGAAACATATTGTCCGCAATCGCATCCATCTCGCCGTTATAGTCAATTGAAGCAAGATCCTTTTCAAAAGCAACCGCGTAATCAGCCGAATGTCCGAACTTTGACTTTGAAATAAACTTGTTGATTGTCTGAACAAGATAAAGAACAAAACCAGCCGCAACAAATCCAAAAATAATGAACAAAGCCGGAAAATTCGCGCGCAGCGGATACAGAATCATAAAAATGAATCCCATTATTCCAGCCGGCAAAATATACATGAAAACAGACTTTACAATAAACGAAACAGTTCCTCGCCCAGAAGGAGCGCCGGAAAGCTTTGCGCCAAGCGGAAGAATAATAAGAACAGGAATAAACACAATGTTATGAAGCAGGGAATAAACTGGACATCGCTGGATAACCGCCGAAAGGAAAATATCCGCAGCCCACAAGGAAACAATTCCAAGCGCATAAATATAGCTTTTGCATTTGTCAAGTTTTGTTCCGGTCGCCTCAGTCTTGCAAAGCATGACAATAGTCATAAACGCCGGAATCAAATAGCGGTAAACCATATTGAAAAGAGTCGCCCATGTCCACGGGAAGAATTCTCTTGCCGCGCCTGAAAACAGATAATCAGAGCGGATGGCAATTCCAGTTTCCGGGCTCAAGGAAATCTGCTTGAACTTGAAGAACACAATCCACAAAGCGAAAGCATAAAGAACCATTTTTCCAATCGAAGACAAAGTCGTTGTATATTTCCAGGCATAATATGTAAGACAATTGGAAATATTCACAAGAAGACAGGCTTCAATCAAAAAACAGACGCGCATCAGAATCGTAAAAAGTGAAGATGTGATTGAACCGCCGGCTGCAATAAAAAATGTGAAAAGCCCGGAATTTACAGCCATCAGAAGAATATTAGGTATAATCGGATTTGTTCCGTTATCGCTAACATTTCCAGAACGATCTGTATAAAAAGTTTCAAAAACAAAAAAAAGTGTAAGAGCTAAATTTATAACACTGAACAGAACCATATTAACCTACCTTTGCAACCATCATTGTAACATCATCGTGAAGACGCTTGTCGCCGTTGTAACGCATTATCAAATCAACAATATCATCAACAAACTGCTGCGGCTGTTTTGCAGCGCTTGATTTCAAAGTCTGGATATATTCCTCTGTGTCGCCAAGCTCAACTCCGTTGTCATCCATAACTTCAGAAACACCATCGGTTGCAAGAAGAATTGTATCGCCGCGGAACAAGCGCATTTCATTCACTTTCACATCGTCCATGTCAATAATTCCAACAACGCTGGCATTCGATGTAAGTTCCTTGATTCTGTAACCGTCCGGCGCGCGCGAAAGAACAATTGGGTCAGACATAGAAGCGTTTATGTAGCGAATTTTCATTTCTTCAGTGTCAACAATTCCAAGGAAAAGAACCGTATATTTATCCTGAAGGTGCATTCCCTTTATTGCGCTGTCAACCGCCTGAATCAAACCAACAAGGTCCTCTTTGTTTTCAATAATCTTAACAGTGTTCATAACAAGACCCATAATAAGCGCGGCCGGAAGACCTTTTCCCGAAACGTCGCCAAGCATAAGCAAAGTCTTTGAGCTGTCAATAGGAAGAACTGAATAATAGTCGCCGGAAACATTAACCAGCGGCCTGTAGTAAGTTGCAATCTTAAGGTGCGGAATATTCGGAATATTGTGCGGAAGGAAAGAAACCTGAGTTTCGGCAAGCTGCTCCCATTCCTTTGTAAGGGAAGAAATTTCAGAAAGATTTGAAATAATCTTTGTGCGCTCAATAAAACGGTAAAATTCTTCAGTGAGCTTCGCATAGATTTCCGTGTCAAAAAGCATTGTGTATCTGTTGAAAACAAAAAAATGCTTTCCCTGGTAGCAGATAAAAAATCCGCGCGCCTGATGATACGAAGAAACAATGCCTAAATTGTTGCCAAGATAGTAAAATCCATCTTTCCAAGAAAGCGGAAAGTTGTTTGCCAGCGCATCGCGCGTAGAATAATAAGAAGAAATTCTGTCAGGGCTGTTGTAAAGAACGTAGTTTTTCTCGCGGTCAATAAAAAGAACCGCACAGTCAGCCTGAAGCTCAAGGATTTCAGAAATTTTCTTGTAGAAGTCATCAAAAGAATAGCAGAATCTTAACGCATCAATAAATTTGTTTATATATGCCGTATATCCAGACTCAAGGTTTTTTACTCTAAGATATTTGTCTGCGTGACGTCGAATTGAAGAGCCGGCTGTAAGAAATGAAAGAAATATCACCGCCGGAATTCCCAAATAAACAAATCTTGAGCTAGTGTCATTGTTTTTCAGGACTATCAAAATCGAAACAATTACAGAAAGAAGCAATACCGCAGCATTGATTATAAAATATATGACCCTTCTTTTAGTTTTGTACATATCTACCTCGAGTGTGTCAAATTTTCTACTTTTAATTATAACACACTATCGGCAAATTCGTAAAAAAAAAGAAGGATTGTTTTGTTTTGACAGAAATTTCCGTTAATTTTCCAGTTCACTCAAAGAAATCATCTGCGGAGTTGAACTTGGATTTTCAAGCTCCATGTATTTTGAAAGCAAATCTTTCTGCGCGCTGGAAATTCTTTGCGGAATTCTCACGATAATCTTCACGTACAAGTCGCCGCGCCGTGATGTTCCAGTGTACGGAACGCCTTCTCCGCGGATTCTTAAAAGCTTGCCGGAAGCAGTTCCTGCCGGAATCTTCAAGTCAATAAGTTTTCCGTCCAAAGTTGTAATGGAAATGCTTGCTCCAAGCGTAGCCTGCGTGAAAGAAACCGGAATCGCACAGTAAAGATCCTGCGAGCTGCGTTCAAAGAACGGATGGCTGTCAACATGAAGAATCACAACCAAATCGCCGGCAGGTCCGCCGTTTGCTCCCGCATCGCCCATCTTAGGGATAGTAATACGTTTTCCGTCATCAACTCCAGCCGGAATTGCAAAGGAAATCTTCTTCGCCTTTTCAACAACACCGCGGCCGCCGCATTCACGGCAAGGCTTGTCAATTTTTGTGCCCGAGCCGTTGCAGTCAGGACAAGTCTGCTGAACAGAGAAAAATCCTGCGCTGCGTCTTACCTGCCCCATGCCGTTGCAAGTCGGGCAAGTTTTTCTAGTCGCGCCGTCAGCACATCCTGAACCATGGCAGGCTTCGCACGTTTCGTTATGCTTGAAGTGAATTTCGCTTTTTGTGCCGAAAACCGCATCTTTAAAGGAAATAGTAAGATCATAGCGCAAGCTGGCGCCTTCAGAAGGACCGCCCCTTCTTCTTGAAGAAGAACGCGATGAGCCGCCGAAAATATTGTCGAAAATATCTCCGAATCCGCCGCCCATTCCGCCAAAAAGATCGCTGAAATCATGGAACGCATGAGAATACTGAGCGCCGCCAGCTCCCTGGTCCATTCCATCAACGCCGGCAAAACCATACTGATCATACAAAGGACGCTTTTTCTCGTCAGAAAGAACTTCGTAAGCTTCTGTTGCCTCGCGAAATTTTTCCTCCGCTTCCTTATCACCCGGATTTCTATCAGGATGATATTTTATAGCAAGTTTTCTATAAGCTTTTTTTATATCTTCTTCCGAGGCTCCTTTCTGGAGACCAAGGACTTCATAATAATCACGTTTTGCCATTTTATATTTCCTTTTGTAAAAATAATAACATTGCTTAAATGAAAATTGCAAGAACTCTGCGGGAAATCAGAATTTCCCGCTCCGCCCTTGCAATTTTCAGTAGGTCGAGATTTTTTGCTCCCAACTCAAAAACGGCTATTTATCGTCATGAACTTCAAAATCAACATCATCAGCTTTGCCTTTGTTGAATTTTGAATCATTTCCCGCATTTGAATCTGCATTTCCAGCGTCTGCGCCAGGCTGAGCTCCAGCACCAGCGTTAGCCGCGCCTGCCGCTCCCTGAGCACCCTGCTGCTTGTACATTTCCTCAGCCATCTTGTAAGAAGCCTGCTTCAATTCTTCAGACTTAGCCTTGATGTCAGCAGTGTTTCCGCCTTCAATAGCTTTTTTCAATGCTGCACATGCATCTTCAATCTTCTGCTTGTCAGCAGCGCCAATCTTGTCGCCAACTTCCTTCAAAGTTTTTTCAGTCTGGTAAACAAGAGAATCAGCTTCGTTCACAGCTTCTCGTTTCTCTTTGTCTGCTGCAGCGTTCGCCTCGGCATCCTTTACCATGCGGTTGATTTCATCTTCGCTCAAACCTGAAGAAGAAGTAATCTGTATGTGCTGCTCTTTTCCAGTTCCCAAGTCCTTTGCAGAAACGTGAACGATACCGTTCGCATCAATGTCGAATGTAACTTCAATCTGCGGAACTCCACGAGGCGCGGCCGGAATGCCTACCAAGTCAAAGTTTCCAAGAGTTCGGTTCTGGGCAGCCATTTCACGCTCACCCTGAAGAACGTGGATTGAAACAGCAGTCTGACCATCAGCAGCTGTAGAGAATACCTGGCTCTTCTTTGTAGGAATTGTTGTATTTCTTGGGATAAGCTTTGTCATAACGCCGCCCATTGTTTCAATTCCCAAAGAAAGCGGAGTTACATCAAGCAAAAGAACATCTTTTACATCGCCTTTCAATACACCGCCCTGAATTGCAGCGCCGATTGCAACTGCTTCATCCGGGTTTACAGCTCTTGAGCCTTCCTTTCCGAAAATCTGCTTTACAATTTCCTGAACTTTAGGCATACGAGAAGAACCGCCAACAAGCAAAATCTCATCAATTTTGTCAGCAGTAATTCCAGCGTCTGCCAAAGCTTTGCGGCAAGGCTCTTTTGTGCGCTCGAACAAATCTTCTGTCATCTGTTCAAACTGGGCGCGTGTCAAAGTCTTCTGCAAGTGCTTAGGACCTGTTGCATCCGCTGTGATGAACGGAAGATTTATATCTGTTGAAGTCTGGCTTGAAAGCTGAATTTTTGCGTTTTCAGCCGCTTCCTTAAGTCTCTGCATAGCCATTGCGTCGCCGCTCAAATCGATTCCTGTGTCGTTCTTAAATTCCTTAAGAAGCCAGTTGATAATCGCGCGGTCCCAGTCATCACCGCCAAGCTGTGTATCGCCGTTTGTTGATTTTACTTCAAAAACGCCGTCCGCAAGCTCAAGAATAGAAATATCAAAAGTACCGCCGCCAAGGTCGTAAACTGCAATTGTTTTTTCCTTGCTCTGATCCTGCTTGAAGCCGAATGCCAAAGCAGCAGCAGTAGGCTCGTTGATAATTCGCTTTACATCAAGACCTGCGATTTTTCCTGCGTCTTTTGTAGCCTGACGCTGAGCATCGTTAAAATAAGCTGGAACTGTAATTACAGCCTCAGAAACGGATTCGCCAAGATAATCCTCCGCAGTTTTCTTCATTTTCTGAAGAACGAACGCAGAGATTTCCTGCGGCGTATACATTTTCTTTTCGCCGTTCTGCTCGATTTCTACACGTACATCAGCGCCGTTGTCAATAACTTTATATGGAAGTTTTGTAGCTTCACCCTGAAGTTCATTGAATTTGTGTCCGATAAGACGTTTTGCTGAATAAACTGTGTTCTTTGGATTTGTTACCATCTGGTTTTTAGCTGGCTGACCAACAACACGGTCTCCTTTCGCTGTAAAACCAACAATAGATGGAGTTGTTCTGCCACCTTCTGAATTCTGGATTACAACTGGCTCGCCGTTTTCCATTACGGCAACACAAGAGTTTGTAGTTCCTAAGTCGATACCAATAATCTTAGACATATATTGCTCCTTTAATAATTACAAATTTATTTTGATTTCGGAACATTCACCATAACTTTCGCATGGCGAATGATTCTGTCGTTCAATTTATAGCCTTTCAGGTAAATCTGCTTCAAAGTTTCGCTCTTTGCAGACTCATCTTCAACGCGTCCAATAGCTTCATGCTCGTCCGGATTGAATTCATCACCTTCTTTTCCAAAACTCTTAAGCCCGTACTTAGACTCAAGCATATTCACAAGATTCTTGTTGACCATACGGATTCCTTCCGCAATCGATTTAGCGTCTTTCGCATCTTTCGCGGCGTCAAGCGTGCGGTCAAAATTATCAAGACTTTCAAGCAAATCTCCCAGAAGAGAAGCGTTTGCGTAAGCCACAGCCTCATCTTTCTGCTGCATCATGCGTTTGCGCCAGTTGTCGTTTTCGGCAGCCTTGTAAAGCGCCTGGTTTTTCAAATCTTCAACCTGTTTTTCAAGCGCCGCAATTTTTTCTTCCGGAGAAAGTTCTTTTTCTTCAGTTTTGCCTTCCTCAGGCTTCGCATCAGTTTTTTCTTCTTTTTGCTCAGAAGAATCTGAAGTTTCAGATTTCTTTTCCTCTTTTTCTTTCTGATCTTCAGCTTTCTTTTCTTTTTCCTGTGCCATTTCCAATCCTTTTCTTCCTTGTTTATATTTAAAATACTTATAAAGAAATTATTTCGTCAACAAAAAAATAAAATTATTTAGCCTGAATGCAGATTTTTTTGTAAATTATGAAAGAACGCTTTCGGCATATTTCCAATTTGCTCCAGATGGATTTGGCTCGCGC
>SAMEA104315436__coassemble_999_pt1 | contig 25308 bp, 20 predicted proteins | sample SAMEA104315436__metabat2_high_PE_011 | metagenome-assembled genome bin SAMEA104315436 (sample SAMEA104315436) | gut metagenome | biome: Monkey gut; feature: monkey-associated habitat; material: faeces | place: China | collected 2013 | reverse complement strand
TTTATTTTGACGCCGCAATCAACCATGCAAAATGTTCCTTTGTACAAGAAAAATGCGGAGAAGCTTTGGACAGGCTCAGTTCACTTATAGAAGACGGAACAAACCCGGCCGCAGTCTGGAACAACATTGCGCTTTGCAATGCAAGCATAAACAAATATGACCGCGCAGAACGAAACATTAAAAAATCACTTGAAAAATTTTATGAGCAGAAAAACTTAAAAGATGAAAAAGAAAAATCAAAACAGCTGGAAATCATTCTCACAAACTATATGAAGATTCTGAACGCACAGGGAAAATACAAGGAAACAATTTCTCTTTTTGAAAATACAAACGGTGCAAAAGGCTTTGAACTTTCAGAAGAAAATTACTTAAACTACTTTGCAGAATGGCGAAAAGCGCTTCTTGCAACCGGCGATTATGAACCTTATTTCAATTTCTTAAATCCGGTCTTCATGCTTGATTCAACAAGCCTTACATTAAAACTTTTTGCCTGCAATGACCTGCTCAGAGTTTTAACACATACAGGCCAAAATCCAGCTTTAGTTTACAAATGCCTTGAATTCTTAAAAAATCTGCATAAAAACTATCCGCATGGAAAACACACCATACAGGTTATAAACAACATCGTTTTTACAAGCCTTGAACTAGGAGAGCCAATTCCAAAGAATATACTAAATGACTTTATTCCGACAATTCCGCATCATCCATGCAACACCGCAACTTACGGACTGTATCTTATAAAAACAAAGCACAATATTGAACGCGGGCTTTCCTATTACGACAGGGCAATAACAATGGCCCAGAAAGACTCAAAGTCTGCAGATTTAACAGAAGAACTGCAAACAAAAAAAGAAATAGAAACCGCAAAATATCTTATTCAGACAGGCGATTTTAATTCCGCCAGAAAGCTTTTAGAAAGATTGAATAAACGTAGCGGCAAAACTCCGCAAGGCTACCAGCAAACCATTGCAAGGCTTTTATCAGAATGCTGAAAGGCTTTCAGCAAAGCTATAACACAGTGTCAGAGTCTTGATAACAGTGTGTCAGCGTTATGAAAAATTACGCTGCTACAACTGATGATTTTAATTTCATTAATAAGGTCTTTGTTTTTAATAATATGACTAGAGACGAAGAAATAATTAAGAATATTGGAAAAACTTTTAATCCCTTAAATCAGGTCTTTGTTTTTAATCAAGGGGATCCGCCCTTATACTTTTAAGAACCTCAAGGGCAACTGTTTTAATCCCTTAAATCAGGTCTTTGTTTTTAATGGGCTTGCTATGGAGGAAAATATGAATAAATCAATGACAGGTTTTAATCCCTTAAATCAGGTCTTTGTTTTTAATATATTCTGCCCATCCGAAGAGTTGGAACTTCCTGCGGACTTGTTTTAATCCCTTAAATCAGGTCTTTGTTTTTAATTAAAGGATGTAACGGATGCTTGCCGTTCCCTTTACATAGTTTTAATCCCTTAAATCAGGTCTTTGTTTTTAATTATTAAGCCTTCTGAAAGAGAAGGGAGCGTTCAAGAAGGTAGGTTTTAATCCCTTAAATCAGGTCTTTGTTTTTAATGAGGTCGGAGGCGGTTGCTGATTGCCTCCGTACGATGATAACGTTTTAATCCCTTAAATCAGGTCTTTGTTTTTAATGAATAAATCAATGACAGAAAAAAGGGTTGCGCTTGTTTGCAACGTTTTAATCCCTTAAATCAGGTCTTTGTTTTTAATACTTTAAAGACTGTGAAAATCGCATAGAGAGGCACTGTATGGTTTTAATCCCTTAAATCAGGTCTTTGTTTTTAATTTGTTTGATTTAATTGATGAGAATGAAAAGAGAATTAGAGTTTTAATCCCTTAAATCAGGTCTTTGTTTTTAATTGGAAAAAATCGGCAAGACTTGGGCGGTGAAAAAAGTTTTAATCCCTTAAATCAGGTCTTTGTTTTTAATTTGATAAAGAAGAGTATATTAAAGAAGAGGGATATGTTTTAATCCCTTAAATCAGGTCTTTGTTTTTAATAAGATTATTTTAATTGATTATTTGGAGAGGATAAAGGAGTTTTAATCCCTTAAATCAGGTCTTTGTTTTTAATAAAAGAAGTAAGTAAAAAGTATATAATTGATAATGATTTAGTTTTAATCCCTTAAATCAGGTTTTTGTTTTTAATTAAAAAGAGAGATTGATGATATTAATAGAAAAATAAATATGTTTTAATCCCTTAAATCAGGTCTTTGTTTTTAATGAGTGTCTACACTCTACCAAAGTTAACCACTCTACGGACTGAGAGTTTTAATCCCTTAAATCAGGTCTTTGTTTTTAATTAAGTTTTTTATTAAAGGATAGTTGATAAATTGGAGAGGTTTTAATCCCTTAAATCAGGTCTTTGTTTTTAATCCTCTTTCTTATGGGATTTAATCGAAAGCAAAAAAATTACCCTGTTTTAATCCCTTAAATCAGGTCTTTGTTTTTAATTAAAGGATAATTTTAAAATAGTTAAAGGGAAGTTTTATAAAGTTTTAATCCCTTAAATCAGGTCTTTGTTTTTAATAAATTAAAATTAATTAAAGAAGAGAGTAAGAAAAAAAGTTGTTTTAATCCCTTAAATCAGGTCTTTGTTTTTAATAATGAAAAAAGGATTGAAGATTTAGAAAAGAAAATTAAAGAGTTTTAATCCCTTAAATCAGGTCTTTGTTTTTAATTGTGTAGAATTGAAAGTTTTATTAATAAGATAAATAAAGGTTTTAATCCCTTAAATCAGGTCTTTGTTTTTAATAAGTAATAATTAAAAAAGTAGATGGTGTTAATAAATATTTTATGTTTTAATCCCTTAAATCAGGTCTTTGTTTTTAATTTGGAAGATTGAAAGAAGTAATAGAGAGTGGAGGAAATAAGGTTTTAATCCCTTAAATCAGGTCTTTGTTTTTAATTTGTTAAATTAATTGATGAAAATGAAAAGAAGATTTTGGAGTTTTAATCCCTTAAATCAGGTCTTTGTTTTTAATCCTACCGCCTACAATACCTTTTATTGCAAGAAGTTGCAACGGCATTTTCGCAATGCACGTTAGCAGACGGCGGTATTTTTTGATTATTTATTTGAAAAGTTGCATTTTTATTTCTTTTATTCATTTCAAGTCCTTATATTGCAAGTAATTATGCAAAAATCGCAACCCCTCCGCCTTTTTTGCGGATTTTTTCAAAAACGAAGCTCTGCGATTTTTTTGTCAAAGAGCAAATCCGCAATCATTTTTATTTTATCACAGGATTACAAAATCTTCATCTGTAATTCTGTTTTCTGCTTCAATATTTTTGCCGTAAACCTGCTTTTTCTGAAAATCACGTTCGCATACTTCAAAAAAAAGAATGAAATCCTCCTCAACGTCCATAAGTTTTTCCAGGCGGCTTTTAAGATGTCCTATGGTTTCATCGTTTGCCGTGGTTTCAAAGACTGATTTCTGCACACGCCAGCCGTAGCTTTCAACACACTTTGAAATTTTTGCAAGCCGCTTTGTGTTACGGATATCATAGACAATCAGCCAGTGTTTCTCTTCCATTTACTTGCCTCACAATATTTCAAAAGTTTTAGGAATAAAAATATCGCCTTTTCCAAGCGATTCAGTCTTTGCCGCGCAGTCCTGGCACAGCGGATAAATACGAAGGCTGTCTTCCTTTTTGTTCAGAATTTTCAGCAGAGCGGATTTCAACTCTTCAAGCTGTTCTTTTTCCATTTCACACTCAAAAAATGAAAACTGAATTCTAATTCCAAAGTTTTCAAGAGTTTTTGCAATTTTGTGAAGCCTTTTTTGCTCGGCAACGTCATAGCTTATAAAATAAATCATTTGAAATAATACGCCTTGTATTCGCTTTCCTCGTCATTCACAACACGTTTGTAATGCTGAACCTGCTGGTAAATTATCTTTGTGTAAGAAATTTTTTGTCCGGTCGGGGCATACAGAATCAGCGAGTTCATTTTTGCCTCAAAAGCTGAAATTACTTTTTTGATTCCGTTTTTTGTAAGAAGAATTCCGAATTTTGCTGTAGAATTTTCTTCTTCCCCTAAAGTTGAATCCGAATCGCCTTTTTCATGTTCAAGTTCAAGTGGAAAATCATCGCTTTCCTCTGAAAATTCTTTCTTTTCAAAATCATCAGGTTTGAGAGTTCCAAGGTTAAACAGAGCGCAGCAGACAGAATCGCATACAGGCGAGCGGAATTCTTCCATCAGGTCAAAAACCAGCGCAGTTTTTCCATAGTTCACGGCGTGCAGATTTCCGCAGCAAGCGTCCAGCCCCTGGCTTTCAATTGCGCTTTCAACACGATACATCAAAAGCGTGTACAAAAAACTTAAGACAGCATTTACATTTGTACGCGGCGGATTCTTGCTTCGGGTTTTAAATTCAGCCCATTCATCCTGAAGATTGAATTTGAAAACTTCAAAATATTTTCTTGCGGCAATTCCCTCGTAGCCACGAAGATTGTCTATGTCATCAGATTTTTCGGCATTTGAAAGAGTGTTTTTAACAGCATTTATGGCATTCTCAACAGCTGCACTCTCAATTGAATTCTTGCGCTTGATTCTCTGCATAAAACTGATTTCGTTGCGGATTTTTCCTGTGACAATGCTTTTTGCAATTCCAAGAGATTTTTTCGGATTATCAAGAATCCGAAACTGTTTTTGCCTTAAAAAAATATTCTTTCCATCGCCAAAAGAAAGTTTTCCATTGAATTTTCCGTTTGATGAAAGAAAAGTTGTTCCGATTTTATATTTTGTAAGAAGCCGCAATGCGTCTGCGCTTATTGAAACTTTTCCAACCAGCACAAGATGCTCCGTCTTGAATGGAAAAAGAATTGTGCTTGTTCCGTCAGGCTGGGAAAACACAATCGTTTCGTCCTTTTGAAAGCTTTCCATAATCAGATAAAATGTAAATCTCCGCCATTTTTCCTCCAATGCTCATTTTTATTACATTGATAAAAACTACTTGAAATATTCATATTTTTTAAAGCAGACATGCTCAAAAACATATTCACGACGCACAGTTTCTCCGCTGCGGCTTTCCTTAGCAATCCGCCTTGTTGTGGCATAAATAGGAACAAGAGAATTTTTCAGAGCGTAATCCACAAGCGTAAAAGTTGAGCCGAATTCTCCCTGAACTATGAAAAAATCGCCGCTTTCCGCATTGTCTTTGAGCCAGCGGACAACAGATTCAATTATTTCTGAATTAGATTTTTCCGGCGGAATCTGCGCCCACAGCCTTGCAAGAGATTCCTGCGGATAAACAACTTCCGCCGAACCGAATTTATTATTCAGCTCATCCAGCTGTTTTTGTGTAAGAATATGATTTAACAGGCAGAATGTTTTTGGCATAAGAAAGTCCTTATAATTGAGTTCCGTCTTTAATGTCTATTCCAAATTCCTTGGCACGATTCAACGGAGTTTCTTTATCAATAATGCTTTTTGTATATAAATGCTGCTGGATATACAGTCCAAATTTTGACTTAATGATTGCCTGCAATTTATACAAAGCATCATTCAAAACTTTTGCGCCTTCTTTTCCGTCCAAAAAACTCTTGCACTCTATTACATGAAGCTTATTGTCTTTATCAAGGTAAATCACATCCAGTTCGTTTTTATCATTTCCTTTTTGAATTTCAACGTTTAGAGCAACATTTTTTTCATCAACATTATGATATTCATTGCAAATTTTTTGATAAATAAATTCCTCAAACCATCCGCCTGTTATATAACGAATATTTTTTAATGCAACTTTATGAACATCAAAATCAAACTGATTGAGCAAAGAAATCATATTTTCTTTAGTTGCCTCGGGATGCTCTATTTTTGAAAATTTTGAATCTTCTATTTCTGTAAAATCCAAAAAATCTTTACGCTTATAAATATTTTTAAACCAGCTGTTGTTTTGCAATGCATTCATTGCTTTGATTTTTTCTCGGTTTTCATTAATAAACATGTCATAAACTGATTTGTTAAAATCCCAGTCTTTTACACAATTATTATCATATTTAGAAATAATTCCATGAGCTGATAAATATTCTTCCAATGCAAGAACTTCAAACATATCATATTTTTTTTGAACAGGATAAAGCTGCTGCAGTGATTTTCCAATTTCTTGATAAAAGATTTCAGTATTTTCTTTATTGTGGAAAAATTGATACACAGACAAAGACATCAACTTTGTTCCGCCAGTAATATTCACAATAAAATTCTTATACTTATGATTTTCAAAAAAAGATTTTAGCAAATTTCCGGTTTTTAAAATGTCATTTTCATCAGTCAAAATTGTATCTTCATAATTAATAAAATAACTGAGTCCGTGCAAAGCATTTTTTATACATTCAGATTTTTTCCTTTTTTCCATTGCTTCGGTAGAAATAAAAAGAACAGTAATATTTTTCTTATACTGCTTACAGTACCATTTTATAAACTGAACATTTGGTATTGTCTGCTCACTTACAAGATTTACAAGAATTGTATCTGTCATAACTTTGTCTCCAAATCAATTTTTTTTATTCTATATCCGCCGGTTTTGTTTGAGCCGATGTATTCAATTTTATTTTCTTCTTTGAGTTTTTTTATGCGTCTTTCTATTGTTTTTTCAGGAATATTAAGTTCCGTTGAAATTCTAGGAACCCGGCAGCCAGAATTTTTCATTATGAAATCTAGAACCTCATTTATTCCCTCATTTATTCCCTCATTTATTCCCTCATTTATTCCCTCATTGACATTATAATTCTCATGCAAAGGCACTATAATTTTAAACATATCGCCGTCAATAAATTCTGGATGAACATTTTTTCCAGAATAAAGAGGAACATATTCATTCAGTTTTCTAAATCCGGAGCCAAGTTCTTCAGAATATGTAATTTCACGAAAAACTTTTGAAATGCTTGGATTTTTGGGAAACGGCTCAAAATTTTCTTCTGTCAGTTTTCCGTCTATTTGAGCCTTGTTCGGATTTTCAATAAACATTTTGTCATTTTCAATTACAAATTTTGAAATACGGCCGCTTGTAAATTCTCGGTGAATCAGACAGTTCACAATCATTTCACGGCATATATTTGAACGGAGGCTTATGCTCTGCATACTATCGTTAAGATAAAATTTATCAGATGTATGTTTTCTTGCAAACTGCATAAGAATCTCAACGCTGTCTATTAGATTTGTCTGAACAATTTCCCGGTCATCATAACGAACTGTATCAACTTTTCGGCAAAGCGCATCTGTCCAGTAGGTAGGACAAACATCCTGAATAACATCATCACGTCCAAATAAAAGCGCAGCTGCAAGAGTTAATCCGTCTGTATTTGCAGCATAGTCATGAACATAAAGCCCGGCTGATTTCAGAAGCTGCAGATTGTCCATTCTCATCCACGGATGCTCAGAATTCCGGTTATATGCAAGCCGCCTCGCTTTTTCAAAAACATCATCACGAAGATTTTCAAGCTTAAGATAAGGAAAAACACGTCGTTCTGTAAAAATATTCTGCTTGCGTATATACATTTCAGCAAGCTTTTCTGTTGAAGTTACTATAACATCGCTGTCACCATAGCGGTCGTAAACTTTGCCCTTGAAGCTATGAACCTGAGAGGCGTTAGGAATATGAACCCAAAGAATAATTTTATTTTCAGCAAAGATTTGTTCAACCGATGCTGTACAGACAGGATTAAAAAGCGCAGGATTATTCAGGCAGTTTATAAAATTTCTTGTAAGCTCATGAACAGAATTTTCGTTCACGCCTTCAATTTTGCCGTTGTCATCAACTCCAAGAAAAATATCTCCGCCAAAACGATTTAAAAACGAACAGACAGTTTCATAAACATCCGAATGAATTCCATTTCCACATCTTTTGAATTCCTGAGTAACACTTTCGCCTAGATTTAGTTTTTGAATAAAATTTTCCTCTGTCATTTTTTGCAAATATCCTCGTTGAAATTACATTTGCTCTTCCACAGAACATTTACACCAGCCCATTGGAAGATACTGTCCGTTATAGTTCAGAACAGTGCGGGATGTTCCATATGGCATAATTTTATCTTTCTTACTAGGAGTTTTAGGATTTCTGAAATCATTTCCAAATGTAACATATTCTATTTGTGACCATCTGCCAACTCTTAGCAGAAATTCATTTTCACTATTTTCTGAAATAGAATCTATAATTTCTTTTAATTCTAAAATTTTATCAACTTTATCATAAGCATTTTTATAAAATTTACTGTATTCTTCATTGAACTGCTTCTTAAAAAAGAAATTACAAGCAGAAATTATTTCTTTCAAAGAGATTTGCAAATTTATACAAAAACCGTTATTTAATTCAATATTTTGCAAGTCCGCATTAATTCTAATAACAAAATCGGATGAGGTTTTATTTTCTGCAAGTCTTCCAAGAATAGATTCTGAAATTATTTGCATAGACTCAGAACAAAGTTTTTTCGTAAATCTGTCTATTTTTACATTTTCCATGCATCCAACAAGCAAACTTTTTGAAGAAAAGTTACAGTCTGCAATTTCTACACAGCGAAAAGGATCCAATTTAGCATTGTCAATATCTTTTACAGGAAGCATTTCCAATGCCCTGTTTTGAATTTTTCCTTCATATCTTCCTGCTTTCTTAAAATCTTTTTGTCTTTCATTATTTGCCATTTCTAAAAGGTCATCATAAACTTCTTGTGACAAATCTTTTAACAAGGATTTATTCAGAACAGCTGTTCTTATAGCACCTTTTATTGAACTTCCAGGAATATATGGTTTTGTTTCATGATGAAGTATCTGATTAACTTCCAGGCTGTTTTCAAAAAGCCCTAACTTTATCTTTTTTGAATATAAATCAAAAAAACTTTGCGTAATTCTTGAATCATAATCTATACCAAGATAAAAATACTTCTGGAAAAAAGCGGCAAGAGCATTCATGCTGTTTTCATCAGATGCTTTTTGAAGTTCTTGTTTTTGCTGAGAAGTTCCTGAAGTTAAAATTGAATCAATTATTCGGTCAGAAGAAAATTTTACGTAATTCTTTGTTGAAGAATTTTTCGGTGCTACTAACGTATAATCCAACGGAAGAAGCTTTTCCCCTGTTCCAATATGAACAGCAGTCAGAGGTTCTATTTTTATTTTATAAATTTGTTTCATTCATCTTCTCCTATAGGTATAACTGGTGAAAATCCAGACTGGCATATTCGCCCATCTGAATGGATATTTAAAATCAGGTTTCCTATAAAATTCAACGGTTTTTCGGATTCAAAAACAGCTCCCTCGTCAAAAAGAATAACTGTCTTTTTATAAGGATTCATTGAAGAAGAAAATGCGCCTCCGATTTTGCCAGAGCGTATAAAAGTATTGGCACGCAATGAGTTTTCATTTATTTTTGAAAAATCTGCAGCAAATGGAGCAAGAGCAACATATTTGTTTGAACGAATTTTTGTTTCAACAGAAACAATATTTCCTACTGAAATTTGACCTTTTCCAGTTGATGAATCTGCGCCATACCCATTTTCAAAAGCCCAAGTAAGAAGTTGCTTTATACGCTCTGCTGAATAGTAAGACAAAATATATAAATCAAAATCATTAACACTAGGCCACAGTTCTTCTGTTGCAAAAAGATTTCCTTCTTCAACTGTTCCAGAGTATCTGTTTATGGAACTGTGCATTGCCTGAATCTGCTCAAATTTGAAGCCTTTTATAGATTCACAATCAGAAACAGATAAGAAATATTTTTCAGCAGAAACAAATTTTTCTTTTTTGTTTTTCTTGATTTTAGAATATTCTTCCGCTGACAACTCTGCTTTTCTAGGTTTATGCTTTGGATAAGGTTTGCAGATATTTCCTTTTGGAAAAGCCGAAGAAACTACTAATGAAGGCTCTGATTTTTTTTCTTCTTCAAGAAACTTATAAACAGATTCGTCCCCTTCATGGTTTGCAATTCCCCAGACAATATGCCCCCAGATTGTGTCGCCTTTTAAAGGTGTTGCAAGCGCAGACTGTAATTTTATTGAAGCTTTATAAAATTGCATAAAAACCTCTGCTTATAATTTTACAGGATTATTATTTTCATCAACTAAATCTTTGAACTCAATCTGACCATTTCCACGGCTGCCACCGCCGCCTAGATAGTCATTCTGCAAAAGTTTTAAGGATTCAAGAACAACTTCATTAAAATATCTTTTGTCCATATCGCCGCCATCTCCAGTGTCAATAACCCTGTAAGAAATTTCAAAGTCAAATTCAACACCTGGAACAATGCGCTCAATTGGTCGCGGATTTGCCTCTGCCGTAATTCTATTCAAAGAGTTTTCATTTTTCTCTTCAACAATTGAACTGCCATTTCTGAATTTTTCTTTCCATTCTTCTGTTAAAACTGCATCACGGACAATCAAGCGGGTTGGACCTCTATCTTTTGCCTCATCTGAATTTGTATTTGCGCTGCCAAAAACCCTGCATACTTCACATTCAGGTTTTCCACAAGAACATACTTTTCCTCCTGAAGCTTTTAACTTGTCAAATTTCCATTCCATCAATGAACGCATTTTTCCTTTTATAGAAGATCCTGGAATATATGGTTCATGGGTAAATGGATTTCTGATAATAGGATTATCCATTCCGCCAATTTCTACTTTATCATTTCCTGCTCCAATGTGAAGTCCTGTTTTAACAACAATTTTTCCTGAAATTTTCTTCATGTCTATTTGTTTCATAATTAAAAATCTCCTGTTTTGTTTGATAAAAGTTATCTGCAATTACTCGGTGCCAACTCATAATAGAATCCATAAGCGGCTTCAAAAAGATTTACAAAGATATGATAGTCTTCTTGTGTTTTTATTAAATCGATTCCAGAAGAAATAAAAATTTCCAGATTTTTATAAACATCCTTCTCTTCTGATTTTTGTTTTGCAGCACGTGCAACTGAATATGCAACTTTTGATTTTATCATTTTTATATATGGAAGCTGTTTTTCCCACTGATTTTCCTGAAGATTCAAAATCTGTTCAAATCTTTTGACTTCATCAAAAATCCTTCTAAGTTGTGTTGAAGTAACGCCAATTTCCCAACCTTTTTTGTTTTTTCCCTTAAAAGATTTCGCAACATTTAATGCTGTAGAATCAAATAAATTTTCATCTACCGTTTTTCCATCAGCCTTATAAAAACTTTTAATTTTTACTGGCTCGGGAGTTTCTGATTTATCTTCAAAAGTATTTGTTTTTTGAAATCCGCCGCCATTCTTGTTTCCATAAGATTGTTGACTTCCATACCTTACATCGTGAGCCATATTTTCCTCCAAATATTTATTTCAATTATCTATTCATATACAAAGCATAACTTACTGCTATGCGTGACTTAATTATTTCATCAGGACTGTTTCCAAAACTTTTCAGTTTTTCGTACAGTTCCAGATTCTTCACATTTCTTGCAAGAATATAAATCATATTGCTTTTCCAGATTCTATCTTTTGTATTCACAAGCTCACTTATATCTGCAATTTTATTTTTGCCTCCCAAAGTTCTTTCTGCACGGTTTGCAAAATCTATGAATTTGTAAATAACCCCAGTAGAAAGTTCATTTTCCTTCAGTTTTTTATCAAGATATTTTCCGTTATCAAGGCACTCTTCATAATCTTGCCATGAAACTGTTGTTCCAAAAACTGTAACCGCATTTTTTCCGTCTTTTTCCTTTGATTTTTCAAGCAAAGATTCTGCTTCGTCCGCAATATTTCTGACCGGCAGCTTAGAGTTCACCAAAGCGATTCCGCCGCTGATTGTTACAGACGGGTTGCTATTTGTAAATTTTGCAAGTTCCTTTTGAAAATCAAGGGCAAACTGCATTACACATTCCCAGGTTCCAAGAATACACAAATCATCGCCGCCAGAAAAAACTGTATAAATCTTATCCCGGTAAGAATCACCGAACTGGTCTTTTTGGGAATCAACAAACCATGCATAGAAACCGGAAAAGAAATAATGAAGCTGGTGGCTTAAATCCGCATAACGGGAGAATGACATTCGCTTGCCAAGCGACTGGCTGAAAATAAGACCTAGGTTATCAATATCCGCCTTGAACATTGCGATTTTTTTGCTGCCTCTTGAGCGGTTTGAAATTTCTTCAAATGTCAGAAGCTCTCCATTTTCATTTTTAGGCGCAACATATGGAAGACTGATCATTGGAAAACCGGCCTTGTACTCATTTACAGAATAATAAAATTTGATATCCTCATCCCATTCGTAAAGTTTTACCATCTTGCCAAAATGCTGCAATTTATCAGAATGAAGTTCAATTTTTGCAGATTTTACAAGTTTTCCGCCGATTTCAATAAGCTTTTTGCAAGTTCTGCATTGCCTTTCATCATCAGTACCATTTGAACTAGAAGCTGGAAAAACTCCACACTTTGGACATTCTCCGTTTTTCTGCAAATCTTCATACAATTTTTCTAAAACCGCGCCATTTTTTTTAATAACTTTTTGCATTTTTTTAGACTTTGCAATATCACCGTCATCTCCGATTCTATTCATAAGTTCAAGAACATTTTCTTTCTGCAAATCGTTATAACAAGCTTCTATCCCATTGCTTACAATAAAACTCAGTTTTCCGGCAAATTCATTTAGAAAGTATTCTTCAATCTCAATTTGCAGCTGCTCTAAATGATTTTTTGCTTTTTGGGTGTTCGGCAAAAGAATGATAAATTTTCCGCCGGCAGAAGTCATTATATTCGCATAAGTCACATCAAACTGTTTTACAATATATTGAGAAACAATTTCACTCAAAGCCCAAAGCTGAAAACTTTTTGCACGCAATAATTTCGCATTGTCTGCAGAAGTTTTCAAATCAAAAATATATTTTTGTATTCCAGAAATATCTCCATTTATAAAAAGAAACTTTTTACCGTCGGTTTTCAAAGAAAGTTCAGTTTCATCATTTTGTTCCTTTTGATATTCAAAAAGCGTGGCTGCAAAAGCGGCAGTTGTTTTTGAATGCTGATACAAACTTATATCCGCATCGGAGTTTGTTGCAGAAGGAATGCACCACCAGTAACGTTCAAGAATAGAATTCAGTGAAAGCAAAAATTTATCATATTCCAAGCCTTCTAATTCCTGAAAATCTTTTATAAATTTATCCCAAAGTTTTCTATACTCGTCCTTTGAAGTTTTATAATTCTCGCAAGGAATTACAGAATCAGAATCCAGCGGCTCCATTCTGCAGAATGATTTTTTCGGCATTTCTCTTTCATTTAGATGCAACGTAGAAAGGATGTGCATCATAGGCTTTTCATAGAATTTCAAATTTTCTTCATCGAATTCACTTTCATTCTTGCAGTTTTCAATTCCAAGGATATTGCATCTGTCAGAACCGCTGCTCAGCCTGTCCGCCTCCGCAATAATCCAATCGTAATAACAAGAAGGATTATGATGGCTTGATGCAAGCGTTTTTACATGCTCAAAATTAATATTATCTGGAAGAATATTTTTATACTTATTCAAAAATCCTTCTGTATAAATAACATGCTGATGTGTGAACCGCCCGTCTTTTGTTGGCTTGCAATACTGGCCTTCAATATTCTTACTATAAAGCTCGTGAATTTCTGCTCGCTGGGCAAACTTTCCAACATCGTGAAGCCATGCCGCAATTACTATTTCTTCTTTTGTTATATTTTCTGACGTTCCCATATTTCCTCCAGCCTATTTTTTCCAGCAATCTATTTGCCCTAGCCCGAAATTTGTGTTTTTTCCGGCGCCTGCAATTTTGTTCAATTCCAGCAAAGAAAGCTCAAATTCTGAAAAGTTTCCGGCCATTTTTAAAGTTCCTACGCTTCCGCCAAGCTCCATGGCATTTTTCTGGCGCGCAGAATAATGCTTTAAATCAATCCAGCGGATTTTTTTGTCTGTAATTTGAATTGTGTCTGACGGAATATATTTCTGTAATCTTTCTTCTTCAGAAATTCCTCCATAAAGAGAACACAATGTTCTTGCTCGCCTGAAAAGGCAGTTCATAAAATCCTTGGCGCTAAAATCCGTTCCGTAATGCCCGCCGAACTTGAACCTAAGCGGAGAATTCAATTCAATTAAAATTTCACAGTTCTCATTTTTTTCATTTTCGCCGGAAGTCCAGTTTTTCGGCTCAATTTCCATATTCAGGTGATTTTCATCCAGCAGTATATTTTTTCCGCAGACAACGACACTTTTTATTCTGAACTGATTTCTGTGTTTGAAAATTCCGTCATTTCCAGCCCGCACAAAGGCAGCATAAATATATGGAAGATATTCAGCAGATTTTCCAAAAAGCGTAAGAATAAATGAATAGCTGCTTATAGGATTTTTTCGTTCATGTGTTACCGCAGAAAGCGAATATGGATGGCAGCCTTTGTTCCGCCCGGGCAAAACAGAATTTGATGGCTCAAGAATCGTTTCAAAAATAAAAGAGTATGCGCATGTTTTATTGTAAAGACATTCCGAACAGACAGATTTCCTGGAAATGCAGCACATTGAGCGCAGATTTTTTCCTAACATGCTCCGCAGAATAAAAAGCGGATTTGTATCAACAAAGGCAGGCGTTAAAAATTCAATGTTGAATTCAACCTGCAAAAAGCTGAGGTTCAAACTTCATCTCCCATATAATATTTTGTATTATTTTATCACAGTTTTCCTAAACTCACACAAAAACTTCTTGAAATTAGCATTTTGAGACATAATTTTGTCTAAAAACTGTATTAATTCACTAATTGAACTGACTGCTCCATAAAAAAAGTTCCTGCCGCAAATGCAACAGGAACTTTTCAGCAAGTTTTAGTGATATTTCCAGAAATTAGTCTTCAAACAAAACTTTTTCTTTCTGGGTTTCGGCTTTGCCTTCTGCGTAGGCAACCCGGCCAATCTTGTATGCTTTCATGTCCGGGCAGTCATCGCGGTGGTATTTAGAGGCATTTGCATTGAACATTTCAACAATTGAATCAGCATCTTTTGCCTTTACAGCAAGAACGAATCCAATTCCCATGTTGAATGTGTTGTAGATTGAATTCAAGTCTGCGCCGCGGCGGATAAGCTCACCGAATACCGGAGGAATATCCCAGCTTGAACGTTTGATTACAGAAATAAGCTGTTTTTTTCCTTCTTTTGCTTTTGGATACATTCGCGGAATATTTTCATAGAATCCGCCGCCTGTAACATGAACCATTCCATGAACTGATTTCTTGTATTTCGCCAGAACTTCCATAACCGGCTTTACATAAATGCGTGTCGGAGTAAGAAGAACTTCTCCGATTGTCTTTCCAGTTTCTTTTCCGTCCATAACAAACGGCTCGTTCGGATTTGGAACAAGCTTTCGTACAAGGCTGAATCCATTTGAATGAACACCTGTTGAAGAAAGACCGATAAGAACATCGCCTTCAGCAATATCCTCGCCGGTAATCATATCATTCTTTTCGCCAACACCTACGCCAAAACCGGCAAGGTCGTATTTTCCAACATCATAGAATCCAGGCATTTCCGCTGTTTCACCGCCAAGCAAGGCGCATCCAGTCATAACACAACCGTCCGCAACGCCTTTTACAAGGTCGGCCGCAACTTCCGCCTCAAGTTTTCCGCAGGCAACATAATCAAGGAAGAACAAAGTCTGAACGCCTGAGCACAAAATATCATTTACGCTCATTGCAACGCAGTCAATTCCAACTGTGTCGTATTTTTTCATCTGAAACGCAATGTCAAGTTTTGTTCCAACGCCGTCTGTTCCGCTGACCATTACAGGATTTTTATATCCTTTTGGAATTTCAAACATTCCGTTGAAACTTCCAAGACCAGTAAGAAGCCCTGGAATCGCAGTTCTTTTTGCATGCTCTTTGTACTTATCAACAGCGCGATAACCTTCTTCAACATCAACACCAGATTCTTTGTAGCTAGCCATATCCTATGGTCTCCTAAAAAAATAATTTATTAAAATAATAAAATAGCTAATTCACTTTCTTTTCTGTAAGCTCGCCTGGAACGCTCATTGGATACTCGCCAGTAAAGCAGCCCTTGCAGAAACCGTATTGTCCTGGATTGCAAGCCCGCAATGCCTCGAACATTCCTTCAACAGAAATGAATGCCAGAGAATCCGCGCCGATTTCCTTGCGGATTTCCTCAACATCGTGTCCTGAAGAAATAAGTTCTTCCTTTGTAGGAGTATCAATTCCAAGATAGCATGGAAATTTCACAGGCGCAGAACTTACGCGGAAATGCACTTCCTTTGCGCCAGCCCGGCGTAGAATTTGAACCAGACGGCGGCTTGTTGTTCCGCGCACAATCGAATCATCAATTACAATAACGCGCTTTCCGTCCAAATCGCTTTTCAGCGCATTCAGCTTTACAAAAACCATATTCTCGCGCGCCTGCTGGGTTGGAGCAATAAACGTGCGGCCGATGTATTTGTTTTTCACAACGCCCATCGCATACGGAATTCCAGATTCCCTTGAATAGCCGATTGCAGCGCCAAGCCCTGAATCCGGAACGCCTACAACAACATCTGCCTCAACCGGAGATTCCTTTGCAAGCTGTGCGCCCATCTTATATCTAGCTTCCTGAACCGGAATATCATCAATAATTGAGTCCGGGCGCGCAAAATACACATACTCAAAAATACATGAGCGTTTTGAAGTCTTTTCCCCGAATTCAAAGGAAAGAACGCCGTCCTTGTTGATTATTACAATTTCACCAGGATGAATATCTCGCACAAAAGTTCCGTTCATCGCGTCAATTGCGCAGGATTCGCTTGCAAGAACCCATCCGCCCTTCACCTGACCAAGGCAAAGCGGCCTGATTCCGTTAGGATCACGCGCACCAATCAGAGAATCTTTTGTCATTACGCAAAGCGCGAACGAACCTTTTATCATCTGGATTGTATCTGTAAGCGCGCGCTCAAGACCTTTCTTGTAGCCGCGGGCAATGAGCTTCACAATAACTTCTGTGTCGCTCGAAGAACTGAACGCGGCTCCAGTTTCCTCAAACATATCCCTAAGTTGAAGATAGTTCACGAGCTGACCGTTATGGGCAACCGCAACAGGCCCGAGCTTTGACTGAATCAGCATCGGCTGGGCGTTTTCTATAGTTTTTGAGCCGGAAGTTGCATAGCGCACATGACCAATTGAAAGATTTCCCTGAAGCTCCTGAAGATGCTCCAGCTTGAAAACATCAGAAACCAGCCCCATCTGCTTGTGGATTTTCACTTCGTTTCCATCTGAAACACAAATTCCTGCGCTGTCCTGGCCGCGGTGCTGAAGTGAATACAAACCATAGTAGCACATTGTCGCGGCATTCATCTGGGAATCATTTGAACCGCTGGAATCCTTTTCCTCCGCATTCAAATAAACGCCGACAACTCCACATTCATCATGGAATTTGTCATCCTTCTCGTTGTAAAGAAATTCGTTTTCTGACATTACAGTTCAACTCCAGCAGCAACGCCTGAAGCAGCGTCATCAGCAAGTTTTTTGCGGAAAGCCAGAAGTTTTTCTTTTAGCTCTGGATATTTTATTGAAAGAATTTGCACAGCAAGATAAGCGGCATTTTTTGCGTTTCCTATTCCAACAGTCGCAACAGGAATCTGAGGTGGCATCTGCACAATTGAAAGAAGCGCATCCATTCCGCCAAGACCGTTTGAGCCGGCAGAAATACATTCAAGCGGAACTCCAATAACCGGCAAAGTTGTAATTCCGGCAATAACGCCAGGAAGAGCAGCCGCAAGACCTGCGCCGGCAATAATAACTTCAAAGCCTTCAGCCTCGCACTGTTTTACAGTTTTGTGCAGAAGCTCGCCAGCCCGGTGCGCAGAAATCACAAACGCTTTATATTCAACGCCGAATTCCTTTAGAACATCAGCGGCCTTTTTCATTTTTTCTGTATCCGATTTTGACCCGAAAAAAATCGCAACCTTCAAATCCGTCCTCCTCGCTTTTGTTTCCGTGTGAATTTTACAAAAACGATAAATGACTTTACCACAATTTTAGAACATTCACAAGGCAAGAATATGCGAATCATCAAGGCTGAAAATCTTCTGCAAAAATCAGCGAGTTTCAAAAAATCCGGCGAAGCTCCTCTTCTTCCAGAAAACGGAACTGACCCGGCAAAAGATTTCCGTCCATTTTCAGGCCGCCGAACTGAATCCGCTCCAAAAACACAACTTTATTCTGCACCGCGGCGAACATCCGTTTTATCTGGTGGAACTGCCCTTCACGCACAGAAACAACACATTCAGTTTTGCCAAGAAATTCCAGCGAGGCAGGCAGCGCTTTTTGCCCGGCAAATTTCTTTTCAGCAGGAAGAAAAACGCCTTCCCGGAACATTTTTATGCAGACATTCTGCATGGATTCTTCAACAGGAAATTCCAGTCGCGCAAAATATTTTTTTTCAACCTTGAAATCTGGCGACGCCAGCTTGTGGGAAAAACTTCCGTTCGTGGTAAAAAGCAAAAGCCCGGAAGTGTCGCAGTCCAGCCGCCCTACTGTATGAATTTTTCCCAAATTTTCAGGAATATTAATAGAAGAAATCAGCTCATAAACAACAGGATGACTGTCACTTGCGTAGGAACACACATAACCGGCCGGCTTGTTCATCAAAATATAAAGGTGCTTCTGTTTTTTCAGCGCATTTCCGTTCACAGAAATTTCGTTTTCATCGATTTTTACAGGAAATGCACATTCAAAAATGCGCGCGCCGTCCACAAGAACCAGATTTTTGCGCAGAAAATTTCCCGCGCTCCTGAGCGAACAAAAACCATGGTTGATTAAAACTTTCGCCAGCGGCTCTAAAAAAATAAAATCTTCTTCCATATAATCTCGCTAGAACAAACTGGAAATCTGACGAAAACGTTCTTTCATTATCTGCAAAAAACTCACCATTCAAGCATATTAACATATTCAAAAAATAATTAAAAATGCTTAAACTGTTTATATGGCTAATTTTGACAAAAACACAGTTTATATTATTGACTCATACGGCTTGATTTACCGCTGCTACTTTGCGTTCATCAACCGGCCGCTCACAAACTCAAAAGGCGAAAACATAAGCGCGCTCTTTGGATTTTTCAGAAACCTTTATTCAATATTAAGACATTACAAGCCGGAATATATTTTTGCGGCAATGGATTCAAAAACCAAAACTTTCCGGCATGAATTTTACCCGGAATACAAGGCGACCCGCAACAAAACTCCGGAAGACTTGCACGCGCAGATTCCGTGGATTTCAGAAATTCTTGAAACGCTCGGAATTCCAACCCTTCAGTGCGACGGCTACGAGGCCGACGACATAATTGCGACAGTTGCAAAAAAATGCGAGAAAACCGGCAGAACGTGCAGAATTCTTTCCGGCGACAAAGACCTTATGCAGCTTGTTGGCGAAAACATTCAAATTTTAAAGCCGGACGCAGCCGCAACGTGGAAAGTAACCGATTCAGCCGCAGTTGAAGCTGAATGGGGCGTAAAACCTGGCCAGCTGCTCGACCTGCTTTCGCTTTACGGAGATACAGCCGACAACGTTCCTGGAGTAGCTGGCGTTGGTGTTAAAACCGCGTCAAAACTTCTTGCCGAATACCAGAATCTTGACGGAATCTACCAGAACATTGAAAAAATCAAAGGCGCAATGCAGAAAAAACTTTCAGAAGGAAAAGAAAACGCCTATTTTTCACAGAAACTGATAAAACTTTGCGATACAGTTCCATGCGAAAAAATAGATTCCGCGCTTGCCAGCAGAAACAAGTTCAATTTTTCCGGAGCCGCCAGACTTTTGGAGCAGTTCGGCGCATTTCAAGACGCAAAGCAATACTCGGAGCTTGCGCTTGAAGCGAATGAACCAGAATCAGCAAAAACTGAAGAACAAGTTTCCCGCGCCGCCGCAAAAACTCCAGAACCAAACATTGCTCAGCGCCCGGCACGAATCCTGGACTTTTTCGACTTCACCCCGGCCAGCGAGCCGCCTGCACAAAACAAAGGAAACTACACCGCAATACAGTCAATCCAGAAACTGCAGGAATTCATCAGCGCAGCAATTGCCGCCCGAACAGTTGCTTTTGACTGCGAGACAGACAGTCTTGACACAATAAACTGCAAAATCCAGGGATTCAGCCTTTGCTTCCAAAAAGGCAGCGCGGTTTACGTTCCTTTGGCTCAGGAAGAAAATTCCCTTTTTGATGCGGAAAAAATTGAAAAAACTTCAGCATTCGCGGAACTCAGGAAGATTTTTTCCGCGACAGAAGTAAAAATCATTATGCACAATGGAAAATTCGACCTTAAGGCGCTTGCCTCGAACGGATTTTTTGAAAAAAACAAAATTGAATACAAATGCAACCTCGCCGACACAATGATTGCGGCATGGCTTCTATCGCCGGACAGAAACGGAAAAAATTCCTACAGCCTTGAATGGCTTTCCGAAACGCTTCTGAACCTGAAAGGAATTGAATTCAGCGACATTGTAAAAAAAGGCCAGACTTTTGCGGATGTTCCGCTTGAACAGGCAGTTCCGTACGCAGCCGAAGACGCGGATTTTACGTTCCAGCTGTGGAATTTTCTTTCTGAAAGATTCAAGGATGAACGCCGCCAGAAACTTTTTGAAATGGAAATGCAGCTTCTTCCGATTCTTGCAAACATGGAGCTTTCGGGAATTCATCTTGACGGAAAATCCCTTGAAAAATACAACATCGAGCTTACAAGCGGAATTGAAAACATTGAAAATGAAATCTACAAGGAAGTCGGACATCCTTTCAACATTGCTTCTCCAAAGCAGCTTCAGACGGTTCTTTTTGAAGAACGGAAACTGAAGCCAGAAAAAAAGACAAAAACCGGCTACTCAACCGACACTTCAGTGCTTGAAGAGCTTGCGCATTACGATTCAGTGCCAAAAATGATTCTGGAATACCGCGAGCTTTCAAAACTTCAGTCAACTTATGTTGAAACGCTTCCAAAAATGACAGACAAAAACGAAAGAATCCACACGGATTTTGTTCAAACCGGAACTGCGACCGGCCGACTTTCATGCCGCGAGCCAAATCTTCAGAACATTCCGGTGCGCAACGAAGCCGGCAGAAGAATCAGAAGCGCATTCACCGCGCCAGAAGGGAAAATCCTTATTTCCGCTGACTACGCGCAGATTGAGCTGGTTGTACTTGCCCATCTTTCAGGCGACAAAAATATGTGCAAGGCTTTTACCGAAGGAACTGATGTTCACAAATCCACGGCCGCGCTGATTTTCGGCGTAAGCCCGGAAGATGTAACGCCAGAAATGCGCCGAACGGCAAAAACCATAAATTTCGGCGTTATCTATGGAATGAGCGCGTTCAGGCTTGCAAACGACCTTGGAATTTCAAGAACGCAGGCTTCCCAGTTCATTTCAAACTACGACAAGCACTACGAAGGAATAACAAATTTCAAGAGCCAGACAATTTCAAATGCGGAAACAAACGGCTACGTTGAAACAATTCTTGGCCGCCGCCGTCCGATTCTGAACATCAACAGCAAGAATAAAGTTGAAAAATCAGGCGCAGAAAGAATGGCAATCAACACGCCGGTTCAGGGTTCCGCCGCTGACATTGTAAAAAAAGCGATGATTGACGTGAACGCCGCGCTGGAAAAAATAAACAACGGAGCGAAGCTTCTTCTTCAAGTTCACGACGAGCTGATTCTTGAATGTCCAGATAACGAAAAAACTATTGCAGAAACAATTGCAATTGTGAAAGAAAAAATGGAAAACGCAGTAAAACTGAATGTTCCGCTCCGTGTAAGCATTGAGCACGGCAAAAACTGGGGAGAATTCCATTGATAATCTGCATAACAGGAAAAATGGCCGCCGGAAAAAATTTTATTTCTTCCCAATATGAAAAAAAAGGCTGGCTTTGCATTGATGCCGATGTCCAGGTTCACAGCGCAATTGAAAAAGCCGCTCCAGAAATTTTAAAAGCCTTTGAAAAAGAATCCGCAGAAGCAAAAATTCCGCTTCAAAATCCGGACGGAACTTTGAACCGGCGGAATTTAGGAAAACTGATTTTCCCTTCACCGGCTCTTCTGAAAAGGCAGGAATCAATTATTTATCCTATTATAATAGAAGAAACTAGAAAAATAATTGCAGAAAACAAAAGCCGGAACATAGTTTTGAACGCGACAGTTCTTTTCAAAACGCCTGAGCTTTTGGAAATGTGCGGAAAAATAATATTTGTGAAGGCAAGTTTTTTTGTGCGCCTGAAAAGAGCGCTAAAACGGGACAAAATGCCGCTCCGCCAAATCCTAAGCCGCTTCTGGGCGCAAAGAAATTTGCTTTCAATGTACAGAAAATCAGGAATTCCAATAGAATTTGTAAAAAATAATTTTTAGAACAAAAAACAACAACTTTTGTTAAGTTTTTTTTCCACATTCCGATAGTAAAGTAAGGGCGGGACAGACCGCAAAGGAATGCGATATGGAACAGAAAAGAACTTTATGGATTGTTGCAGCTGTCGGTGTATTTTTGCTTGTTGTTTTAGGAGCAGCGCTTATACTTTACACACCGCAGTCAAAACCGGCAACAGTTGCAAATTCCAGGGGAACGAACAACGGAACTGCATCCAACGGATGGATTTCACTTGCGCCATCAACGCAGCTTCCAGACTCCAGTTCAGAAGAAGAAAACAAGGAATTTCAGGAACCACAGGAATTTCTTCCAGAAGATATTCAAAATTCTGAAAAAACAGAATTCCGCACAGACGAAATAAATATCTACGCTGAAAAAGCAAACGTTTACTCTGAAAATACAGATTTAAATAAACTCGGCGAAAATGCCACGGTTACAAAATCAGCCGATGAAGCGCCTGCTGAAAAAAATTCAAAAAGCACTGCCACAACAATTGACCTTACTGAATCTGAAAAAACTTCTGCCGCAAAAAGCACAAAGCCTTCAGTTTCAAATGCTGAGCCGAAAAAAGCTTTTTCTGCAGTTTCTTCAAAAGAAAAAACTGTTCAGCCTAAATCAGCCGCAAAAACTGAGCAGAAAACTGCGCCGAAAACTGTAAAAACTGAAACAAAGAAGCCGGTTTCCGTTGCATCAAAAACTGCGGCGAAGCCAGAGCTGGAAATTGTTCAGTACTGGATTCAAGTTACAGCGCTCACAAGCAGAAAAGCGGCGGATGAAGCGAGAAGCAAACTTGACGAAAACCAGATTACAGCCGATGTATTTACTTACACAGACAGCAAAAAACAGCTTTTTTACAGAGTTCGGGTTGGACCTTACACAACAAAAAGCGAAGCTGAATACTGGCGGACAAAGATTTCAAAAATTGATTCGTTCAAGAACACTTCAAGCTATATAACAAGTACAACTGTGGCAAAATAAATTCAAAAAAATTGTGATTTATTTCAGAAACTGCATTTTTTCTGCGTTAAATATGTATGAAAAGATGCAGTTTGTTTTTAACATTTGTTTTGTTGTTTTTGCCGCATGATTTTTTCTGCGAGGCAAAATATTCCTTGCCGTCGGTTTCCGCAAAATATTCATATTCCGCGCTGACGTTAAAGGCAGCCTGGAAAATTCCGCAGACAGAATTTTCAGAGAATCCGGAAATTTTATTGCCAGCGTGGGCGGTGAATCTTGATTTTTCTGATTTTTACAAGCGAAATACTGAAAGCCTTGCTTTTTCGGCAATCTGCGGAACAATTTCCCCGTCTGGCGCAATCTCCAAGCTGAAAAGTCCGGCGCTTTCAACATCGGCGGTCGCAATTCAAAACAGTTTTTCAGATGTTTCAATGCTTTACACAAACCTTCCCAGCGCCTCAAACTGCGAAAAACCGCTTGCGTTTGGAACTTCACTGAAATTTCAGACAAATTCCGTGCTGAAAAAACTGAATTTAACATTGTTTTCCGATGAGAAGGAAAATTTTCTGGAATCCGCGCTTATCCAGCTTAAAACCGGAAAAAAATCCCATATTTCAATTTCAGCAACAAGCGGCCAGTTTTTAAAATCAAACACAACAAGCAAATGGTTCAGCGCCACAAAACTTTTTCCGGAAACCAGATTTTTCGCAACGAACTTTCAGGCCTCGTTCATAAGCCCGCATTTCAAAACAAGGGAAACCGCAAATCTTTTTTATGAGCAGAATTTCTTTAATTCTCCGCAGGCAACTTTTTCTTCTGAAAACCAAATAAAATTCTATGATTTTCTGCTGAATTTCGCTTTTTTCTGCGCCTCGGAAAAAGAATTGTTCACGGCAAGCGCCACGAGGCAAAAAACTTTGAGCCAAATAAAGCTCAATCCGGTGATGACATTTTTTCCTTTCAATAAATTTAAAATGCAAAGCGGCGCACTGTGCCTTTTTGAACAAAAAATTCAATCTGACGAAAGCATTGAAATAGAAAAAAAACTTGGCGGACAGATTAATTTTTACACAAAACGGACTTTTTCAAAAATAAACGTTTTTGCAGAAGGAATTGATTCGCCGGAAAAAATTTCAGGAGCGCTCAGCCACTATTTTTACGGATTTCTAAATCCTGTGGAAACAGTTTCGTTTTCATTCACACCTGAAAGTGAAAAGCTAAAATTGAAATGCTCGCAAAAAATTTCGTTCCGCAAAAAAACATTTTCAGGAAGTTTTTCGGCAAGCGCAACATCGAGCATCATAAAAAATGCTCTGGAAAGTCTTTCCGCGGAAATAAAAATGTCCTGCGCTTTCAAAGTTGAAAACATTTCTGTTTCAGCAAACGCAGGACTTTCATTCAATGTTATTTAGCCCGAATGTCGAGTTTTTTGCAAATTATGCAAATTCTGAAAGAACGCTTTTATTCTTTGCCACAAAAAACTTGACATTCAGGCTATTTAATCAAAAAACTATTCTCTGTTCCATTCACCTTTTGCAGGATAATATGCCCAGAGACCACGGTTCGTTGAGTTTGTTCCAGCAGAAGTAGCGGTGTAAATATAATCCATTGTGCTGTAGATGCTTGTCTCTGATTCTTTTTTTGAAGGCTCAACAGCAAGCAGAGCTCTTACGGTATACGGTGAAACCATTATTTTGTCGGCGTTTGTTGTAAAATCACCTTTTTTTGTAGGCTTTCCGTTTTCATCAATGATTGCCTTTACAATGCCGCTTCCGCTTGAAGCATTCGAGTTGTACGAGCGGTTTGAACCTGTTCCAACCAGAACGCTGTCAGAAACAACGGCAATGCTTATTAAATTTGAGTCAGAAAGATTTTTTATATAGCCGGAAACTTCACCATCTTCTGAAAGAAAATCAGAAGGCGATGTTACTTCCTGTTTTTTCTCATTTGTCAGGCGGTAGCTTGCCCTTGGATATTTAAACATTTTCTTGAAATCATCATCTCTGGAATTAAAG
>SAMEA104315436__coassemble_984_pt1 | contig 26642 bp, 21 predicted proteins | sample SAMEA104315436__metabat2_high_PE_011 | metagenome-assembled genome bin SAMEA104315436 (sample SAMEA104315436) | gut metagenome | biome: Monkey gut; feature: monkey-associated habitat; material: faeces | place: China | collected 2013 | reverse complement strand
AAATTTCTCGTGTAATGCTGGCGCTGAAAACTATTTTTGCCCAGAATGATTCTGTTCAAACCCTTGTGTTTGATGAAATTGATACAGGAATTGGCGGCGAAGTTGCAGTTGCGGTTGGTTCTCACATGAAAGCACTTGCGAAAAATCGTCAAATTTTTTGCATTACGCATCTTGCCAGCATTGCAGTATATGCCGATAATCAAATTAAGATTGCGAAAGGTGTTGCAGAAGGAAAAACTGTTTCCAATGTGCATCCTATTCAAGGTGAAGAGCGTGTCGCAGAAATTGCCAGAATGCTTTCCGGCGATGCTGATTCTGCCGCTTCAATAGAACACGCAAGAGAAATGCTGAAAAAATATTCAGGGAGATTTTAATGGCAAAAATTTCAGAATCAACTCGGCTTGAATTTGCTGATACAATAAAACCGTACCAGAGCAAAATTATTGCGATTCTTGCAAAAGAAAAAACAACTTTGAACAGCATAAATGGAAATGCTCCTGATTCTTGCTACAAGAAACTTATGTTGTGCGAGGATATGATTTATGTGTCATCGCTTTATATGGCGCAGAATAGTCTTTCTCTGAAAATTCTGGAAGTAAAAAATAATGACGCGCTCAACGAGGCAAGAAAAATTCTCTATAAGGCGATTATTTATCTTGAGGAACTCGTTACAAATATTATTGATGTTCCATATTCTGACCTTACGAAATACCATGAAAATATAAAGGAAAAATCTGTTCAGGAGCGTTATTATCTTGTGCGGAAGCTTGGGCTTTCTATAACGCTTTTGGAAGATGCTTTCGGTGATAATTCAAAATGGAAATGGTCTTTTGTTGAACTGAAAGGCCGCTTTGCTGTTGTCGCAAAGAATCTTATCGATATGCGCAGCGCTGTAAAAGTGTATTTTAATCCAGGCGACAATGATTATGAGACAACAGTTCTTTATATCAGATTGATTGGAAAACTTCTTGATTCTTCTGCGTCTGGTTACCGCGACAAGTACGAGCTTTCAACACGCCGAATTGATGATATGCGCAACGCTATAAAATTTCTTCTTGCGCGCCACAAGCTGGCTCTTGCAATCGGCGACAAAAATATTGCGGAAGAAATAAAGAAAAAAGCAATTGTATGGAAAGAGAAAATGGATGCGGACCAAAAATCCGGATCAAGTCGTTAACAGGAAAATTGAATGTTCAGTCAAAAATTTGCTTTAAAACTTTTTGAAGGGTTTTCCATTCAAAGATGGACAGATCTTGTCCGTCCGTTTGATATTGTTGAAATGGATAAAGCCGCTGAAAAAATGGTTTTGGGTTACATCATAGGAAAATATGAGGAAAACAAAGGCAATTATATTGACTGGTACTGGATGATTTATGCCTCATTATTTGATCTTCTTTCAAAAATTGCGCTTTGCGATATAAAAGCTCCTGTTCTTGACATGCTTAAACGGGAATATACTCAGGAATATCTTCATTTGAATGAGTGGGTCCTGAAACTTTACAAGCCTCTGCTTTGTGACAAAACGCTTTTTTCAAAATTCACAATTTATACCGGCCAGAAAGCTGGGCAAATTCCAATTCCAGAAAAATCCAGGCTGGCCGCAAGAGTTTTTTCTGCGGCGAATAAATTTGCCACATTGCGCGAGCTTCAGATGTTAAGAACGGTGAATGAGCCGGAACGCCTTGAGCAAATAAACCGCGAACTTCAGGAGCAGATTCAGCATTATCTGGATCTTTCAGGAATGCAGAATTTGGTGACGCACCAGCGTTCATATTCATTGCTTCTAAAAATCGAGCAGCTTCGTTTTCAAATACGCTGGAACCAGACGCCGCGTGTTCCAAAAACTTCTGTTCTTGGGCACTGCTTTTTTGTCGCGGTTTTAACTCTTCTTCTTTGCCGTGAAACTGGAGCAAAAATGTCAGAAAAAAGAATTATAAACAATTTTTTCACAGGGCTTTTCCATGATTTGCCGGAAGCGGTTACACGCGACATTATTTCTCCGGTGAAGCAGGCGACCGATGAGCTTCCAAATATTGTAAAGAAAATTGAGGACGAGATTGTGAGCAATGAGCTTCTTCCGCTTATGGAACCGTTTTTTGCGGACGAGCTTATGTATTTTACAAGCAATGAATTCGCGAACCGGATTCTTACTTCTGAAGGCAAAACATTGGAAGTTTCCTGGGACGATTTGAATGAAAAATATAATTCCGCTGAATTTTCACCGGTTGACGGAAGAATTGTCCGTATTGCGGATCATATTTCTGCTTTGATGGAAGCCTATATTTCAATAAAACATGGAATTACTTCTGACCATTTGAAGTTTGGCCGGAAGAATATGCTGGAAAATTATCCGGCTGGAAAAATAATAAATGGAATAGACGCTGGAAAAATTTTTATTGAAATAGCAGGAAAATGAAATTCATATTTTGCTAATAATGTTCAAAATTTTTGCCGATATTGAAAGTATGAAAATCTCAAAGATGTTAAAATCAGTGAATATTGCGTTTGCCGTTTTTTTGTTGTGTTGTTTCAGTTTGTCTGCTGATTCATCTTATATTGTAAAAAAGGGCGACACGCTTTATTCGATAAGCAGAAAATATCAGATTACAGTTCCGGAACTTCGGGCTGCAAATAATCTTTCTGAAAATGACATCCTGAAAGTTGGCGTGAAGCTTGTTATTCCTTCCGCTGACATTGAAAATGCGGCTGCTTTGTCTGCTTCAAAAACTTCTGGAAGTGAAAAATCTGTTTCATCAAAATCTTCCGTTGCTTATGTTGTTCAAAAAGGCGACACGCTTTATGGAATTGCCCGGAAATATAATATAAAACTGAATGAACTTCTTTCGCTTAATAATTTGGATAATTCCTCAACAATAAAAATCGGGCAGAAAATTCTTGTTCCGTCTGAAAAACTTGCGGATTCGTCTGCTTCCGCAGCACTTTCTTCTTCCGGCTCAAATTCCTCAAAAAATTCAAATTCGCAGAAACCGGAGACAAAATCTTCTTCGGCCGGTAAATCTTCTGATTCAAGTTCTGTTTCTTCCAAAGGTGTTGTCTGGCCGCTTTCAAATCCTGTTGTGAAAAATATAAACGGCAAAGTCAGTGGAGTTCAGCTGACTGGGAAAGACAATGAGCCTGTTGTTGCGGTTCGCGAGGGAACTATAATGTATACTGGAGTTTACCGCGGCTTCGGCGAAGTGGTTTTTGTTCAGTCAAAAACGGGATTGATTTATTCTTATTCCGGTTTGAACAAAGTTTCTGTAAAAAAAGGTGATTATGTTGTTGCCGGCGCGGAAATTGGAAAAACTGGCAAGGGAAATGATTCCAGCATAAAATTTATGGTTTTTCAGAATGGAATGCCTGTGAATCCGGCAGCGGCTCCCCGCGGCTAGTCGCTTTACTTTTGCCTGTCTGCGCTTGCTTTTATAAGTTCAAGGAATATATTTCCGCAGATTTTCGCATCGTCGTAGGCTCTGTGGGCGGCTGTTATGTCAATGTTGAAAAGGCTTGCTAAAAACGGCTGGTTGTATTTCTGAAGGTCAGGCAAAGCCCAGCGCGCAAATCCCAATGTGTCAATAATTTGATTTTTATTTTCGTCCATTCCAGCGCGAGCAAGTTCCGCCTGAAGAAAGCGCATGTCAAAATGCACGTTGTGCCCGATAATTGTTGTGTTTTTTATAAAGGCACAAAAAGAAGGAAGAATATCTTTTATAAGCGGCTGATTTTTAACCATTTCATTTGTTATATGGCTTATCTGCACGCATTCAGAAGGAATTTCTGTTTCAGGATTTATCAATGTGTTGAAATTTGAAATATAGCCGTTGCAGTTAAATTTTACTGCGCCGATTTCAATTATACGGCAATTTTGACAGCTGAGACCGGTTGTTTCTGTGTCAAAAGCAACAAATGTTTCGCCCGATTCAAAAAGACGAAACATTTGTCTGTAATCCTTCAGGATTTTATTTGCCAGCGGCATCAAGAAGCTCGTTTATGTCTGAAGTGATTTTGTCACAAAGCTCAGCTGCTTCTTTTTTTGCTTTTGCAAGCGATTCATCAGAAGAACCATTTACATCTGTTCTTGTGTTGATGTAAAATTTGATTTTTGGTTCTGTTCCAGACGGTCGTGCAGAAACGATTGTTCCGCCTTCAAGGAAGAACTGAAGAACATTGCTTTTCGGGAATGTCAATGCAGTTTTGCTTGAAGGTTCCGCTGGATTATATTCTGTTGAAGTCTGAATGTCCCGGATTTTAAGAACAGTTTTTCCTGCCAAAGTTTTCAAGCCTTCGCTGCGGAGCTTTGTCATTATTCCAGCCATTGTTGCAACGCCTGCTGAACCTGGGAAATTTTTTGAGATTGCACGGTCTTCGAAATATCCAAATTCTTTGTAAAGATCATCCAGATGTTCCAGAATGCTTTTTCCTTTTGAACGCCAGTACATTGTCATTTCTGCGCACATTGCGGCCGCTGAAACACCATCTTTATCCATTACTTCAGTTTCAACTTTGTATCCATAAGATTCTTCAAGTCCAAATACGTAATGTCCGATTCCTTTTGCTTCGCGTTCTGCTTCGATTGCGGCAATCCATTTGAAACCTGTAAGACATTCGAGCATTTCCACGCCGTATTTTTTGCAGATGTAATCACCGAATGGAGAAGTTACAATTGAACGGATACAGTAAGCGTCTGCAGGAAGTTTTCCAAGTTCTTTTCTTGTAAGGAAAATATAGTCCATCAGAAGTCCGCCCATCTGGTTTCCTGAAAGAAGCACGAAATTTCCATTCTTGTCAGGGAAGGCTGTTCCGAATCTGTCTGAGTCTGGATCTGTTGCCATTACGCAGTCAGCTTTTGTTGCAGTTCCAAGCTCAACCGCCATTTTCATCGCTGGTTTTTCTTCTGGATTCGGTTTTTCAACAGTAGGGAAGTTTCCGTCCGGATTTCTCTGCTCAGGAACAGTTTTTACAGTAAGGCCAAGATCACCAAGAACCTTTTCAACGTGCATTGCGCCAGTTCCGTGGAGCGGTGTGTAAACAACATTTACGTTTTTAGCATATTCTTTGATAAGTTCTGGTCTGAAAAGCTGCTCTTTGCACATTGCCCAGTATTTTTCATCAACTTCAGAATCGATGAGGACAAGTTTTCCAGATTTTATAGCTTCCTCGCGGGAAATAGTTTTTACGCTCGTTACTTTGTTTACTTCCTCAACAATTCCTACATCGTGAGGCTCTATGACCTGCGCGCCGTCATTCCAGTACGCTTTGTAGCCATTGTATATTTTCGGATTGTGAGATGCTGTTACAACAACACCTGTGTCAGCCTTGAAGTAACGGATTGCATATGAAAGTTCTGGAGTAGGGCGCAAACCTGTGAAAAGGTACGCTTTTATTCCGTTCGCTGCAAAAATCAAAGCAGTTGCTTCTGCGAATACATCGGAATTTTTTCTGCTGTCATAAGCTACCACCGCGCTCAAAGTTCCAGCCTTTGCCTTTTCAGGAAAAGCCTTGATTACGTAGTTTGAAAGTCCTTGTGTCGCAAGATTGATTTCAAGAGAGTTCATACGGTTTGTTCCGCCGCCCATGATTCCTCGGAGGCCGCCGGTTCCAAATTCAAGTGTCCGGTAAAAACGGTCTTCAAGCTCTGTGAAATCTTCTTTTGCTATAAGTTCTTCAACTTCTTTTCTGAAGCGTTCGTCTTTTTCCGCCGCAATATATTCTTTTGCTCTTTTAAGGATTTCTGCCTTGTCCATTATTGAAAATCTCCTGTTGAAAATCAGTGAAAATTATCTGTTAAAACTATACAGAATTTTCAATTGTTGTAAAAGAGTTTTGACGGATTTATTTTTCTCAGCCAGCTTCTTGCATGAATTTTTTTGAATTTGCCTGAAAAAATTGCTGTTATCTTCATTATATTTGTTGTTTTTGCGCGGATTATCTTGTAAAATATTTTCAATGAGTAGCGATGCTTTTGATTATGGTTCATTTTCCGCGGTTGAAAAAAAATCTTGCCGGGCGAATGTTCCGTTTGAATTTCATGGCGAGTTTAAACCCGTAGTTTTCACTGAAAGGCAGAAAAGGCAGTTTCGGAAAATTGCCCTGAAAGCTGAAAAAATCGCCGGAAAAAAAGCGCGCGCTGAAAAAAAAGCTGCTGACCGGCAGGCGCGTCTTGCTGAGAAACAGAAAAAAAATGAGGAGCGCAACGCTTCTCGTGTAAAGCATCCGATTGGCGTGAAGCTTATCTGCATTATTTCCGCGATTGTAATCGTTTCGTTGAGCGGTCTTGCCTGCCTTGTAGCTGCTTTTGTAAGCAAAAACACAATCCAGACAGCGCGGCAAAACAATTTTGTAATAAATTCAAGAATGGCTTCCGAGCTGGAAAACAGAATCGATAATGTCGTTTCCTCGGTTCTGACTTTTGTTGAGCTTGTAAAAAAATCTGAAAATGAAGGGAATATTTCCGCTTCAAAAGAGGCGGCTTCAAGTTTCTTTGAAAAAAATCCTGAAATTATTGCGATTGTTCTTCCAGAAACAAATTCCGCTTTCATGAATTTTAAATTTCTAGGCGAGAATGAGCTCGACAGCTCATTTGTTGATTCATATGTTTTGTCGGAGGCGGAAAGCATTGTGCTTTCTTCAGCGGGAAATTTTGTGATTCAGAATTCTTCGCCGTTTTTCAGTGTTCCGGCGCTTTCTCTGTTTTATCCGCTTTATGGCCAGGAAAATGAAAAATCTGTTGTAGTTCTTTTTTCCGCGGAAAAAATCGTTGAGACATTTTCTTCTGAAAGCATAAACAAGTCTTTGTTTGTGAATGAAAAAGGAACGGTTCTTGTTTCTTCTGATATTTTGGAAACGATGAATGCGGCTGATTTTGGAAAGAGCCAGGTTGTGCGTGAAATGTTCAGGAGCAAAGAGCTTAAAACCCAGCTTGGCGGCCAGCAGAATGATTTTTCAGATTCGGAAACTTTTGAAAATTCAAACGGAAAAAGCACAAAGTATATCGGCGCGTTCAACAAAATTGAAAATGGAAACGCCGGCGTTGTTACAGTTGTTCCGACTTATAAAATTCTTGAGGAAACTAGAAAAATCACAATGCTGATCGGGCTGCTTGCGGTTGCGATTCTTGCTGTTGTAATTATGATTATCTGGTTTTTCTCAAAAACGCTGAGCGTTCCGCTGAAGCAGCTTACAGCTGTTGTGAACCAAATAAACAAGGGCGATTTCAACACAGAACTTTTCGGCGACTTGAAAACCAGGGGAAATGATGAGATTGGCGTCCTTATAAACAGCACAAAAAACGAGCGCCAGATTTTGAATACTTTCACAAAGCTTACTAACAAGGGCGTAACTCAGGCCATAATTAGAAAGGAAATAGATTTTGAGCCTCACCTGAAGGACATAACAATCTTTTTTAGCGATATACGCGGATTCACCGCAATTTCCGACGGATTCAAGAACAAGTTCGGTGAACGCAGCGCGGCGGAAATCATCAATTTTCTTAACGATTATATGAGCCGCATGGTAAGCTGCATAAAACGCACAGGCGGAACTGTTGACAAATTTGAAGGAGATGCAATTATGGCCTGCTGGGGCGTTTTGCGCCAGGAGCCGCTGGACTGGGAAAAATTTGATGACGATGATCCAAGAAAAACCGAGCTTAAGAAAAAACACGATGAATATGTGAAGGAAGATGCGCTCGCCGCGGTAAAAGCCAGCCTTGCGATGCGTTATTCGTTGATGGAATATAATAAAGAGGCGGAAAAATTTTCAAAAGAGCACGAAAATGATGGAGATTCTGTTTATAAGCCGCAGATAAAAATTGGCCGAGGAATAAATTCCGGCCGGGCAACAGTTGGGTTCATGGGCTCGTATGACAAGATGGAATTTACTTCAATTGGCGATGCTGTGAATTTCGCAAGCCGCACAGAAGCCGCGAACAAGCCTTGCGGAACTGATATGCTGATTACTGAAGATACTTACAATATATTGAAGAAAGATTTTATCCGTTGCGCGGAAAACAATTTTTTCATAAAACCGGAAAATCTGGAAAATGAAATTGTTGCTGAAAAAATTTCAGCTGGCTTTGAAGTAAAAGGAAAAGGAATTCAGCATTTCTATGGTATTGTGAATATGCCGAATTTTGATATTCAGGAATTTTTCGAGGAAATTCAGCCAGGTTTTTCCGTTGACCCGGACTGTGAAAAGGTTCTTGGCCCGCAAGGTCCTAAAACTTTGGCAGAATTGCGTTCCTTGCTTGGAATTGCGGCTCCGGATTTTGAAAAGGTGAACTTAAATGAGGAAGAAAACAAAATTCAAGTCGCATCTAAGTGATTTTTTTATAGTTCTGGTTTGCCTTTCTGTTTGCGCTGTTAGTCTGTATTTCTTCTGGCGGATGCTCAATCATTCGACTGTCAGAAACGACAGGGAAAAAATCGCGACAATTTATTTCAAGCAGAAAGTTGCTCAGCGGCAGTTTGACGACAGTGTTGTTTGGGAGCGTCTTTCTCAGAATTCTCCACTTTATGACAAAGATACGATTTATACCTCAGATTTTTCCCAGGCAATTGTGAAATTCAACGATGGAACTCAGCTTGAACTTTACGAAAACACAATGCTGAAACTTTATTATTCTGAAAAAGGCGTTGAAATAAATATTTCCGGCGGCGATATTCAGGTTGATGCTTCCAAGACAAAAAGCGAAAGGGAACTTTCTGTTTCGATGCAGAACGGAACAAACATAAAAATGAATTCGGGAAGCTCAATCGCATTGAAATCTGATTCTTCAAGCGGCGTTAACAATATTGAAGTTCATGGCGGCTCTGCAAAAATTGAAACAAAAAACGGTGAAACTGAAAATATTTCTTCCGGTGAAAGTCTAAATGAAGAAGCCGGGGCAATTTCAAAAAATCCTGTGACTGTAACTTCTGTTTCAAGAAATTTGAATCTTTTGAAGTTTGATGAGAAAGATATTCCTGTTAAGCTTGAATGGAAGCTTTCCGAACCGGAAAAAAATCAAAAAGTGATAGTTCAAACTTCCCGCAGAAAAGATTTTTCTGAAATTTTAGAAACATACATTCCTTCTGCGGAAAGCATTGAGATTCCAGTTTCTGAAGGAAATTTGTACTGGCGGGTTTTTGCCGAAAACCAGAAAGATAATCCTGCCGCCGGAAAAATCACCGTGAAAAAAGTTGAGCCTGTAAAAATTATTTCGCCTGCGTCCGGCGTGGAATTTGCCTGCCGGAACGAGCTTTCTTCAGTTTTGTTCAGCTGGAGCGGAAATGAGCTTGCGGACCATTTTAAAATTGAAATTTCCAGTTTTCCAGATATGAAAAATATTGTTTTTTCGGAAACGGTGGAAGGAAATTCTCTTACCGTTGAAAAACTTGCGCCGGGCGAATATTTTTGGCGCGTAACACCGTTTTTCACTTTGAATGATACGGGCTATGCTTCTTCAAGCAAAATAAGCGCTTTTTCTGTTGTAAAGTCAGAGCAGATTAAGCCGCCTGCGCTTTTGCTTCCTGCAGACGGAGCAAAAATCACTTATTCAGATTCTGCGGAAAGCTCAAATTCTTATGCGCTGCAGTTTGCGTGGAAATCTGAAATTCAGGATGCGGAATATAATTTTGAAATTTCAAGAGCCAGGGATTTTTCAGATATTTTTTATTCAGAAAAAATAGAAAAATCAACTTATTTAAAGAAAAATCTTGGACATTTTGCTGGATGGGCAATTCCTGACGGAATTTATTTCTGGCGCATAACTCGAAATTCAGCAGAACCAGACGATTCCTCGCCTTTGTCGAATGTCCGTTCATTTTCAGTTCAAAAAATAGAGGCGGATAAAAACAGACTTGTATATCCGCCGGAAAATTATTCAGCGGAAGCCGGCCAAATCTTAAATACAAAATTTCTTTGGAAAATCGGCGGCGACTACAAAAATAAACCGTCAAAAAGCGTTCTTCAGATTTCCGCGGCAAAAGATTTTTCAAAAATTGAGCTTGAAGAGGAATCCGATTCGCAGGAACTTTTTTTGAAAAACACAGATTTTTCTGCTGGAACTTATTTTTGGCGTGTCGGACAGAAACTTGAAAATGGCGAAAAAACAGGATTTTCAGATTCACGGACATTGAATATAATGAGAAAAATTCCGGCGCCGGAAATTGTTTTTCCTGAAAAAAATTCTTCTTTGCTGACTTATGCGCAGAAGCCTTGCCGTTTTTCATGGAAAAAATCAGACGGAGCAGATTTTTACAACATCAAAATTTATGATGAAAATGGAAATTCCATTGCGGAAAAATCAGGCTTGAAGGAAAATTCTGCGATTTTTGCGCTTCTGGCTGAAAAATATAAAGTTTCGCTCCAGGCTTTTTCCGAGGAAACTCCTGTAAATCCGTTCCGTTCAAGTGAAATTTCAGAATTTTCATTTTCACTGCGGAATCCAGTTCCCGTTTCTTTAGGTTCGCCGAAGCCTGCTGAAAAAATTGACGGACTTTCCGCTGTAAGAAATCCAGTTGTGTTTTCGTGGAAAGCTGGAATTGATGTTCCTTCAAAAACGGAATTTGTTTTGTACAGAATTTATCCCGACGGAAAAAGCAAGAAAGTCTATTCATTTTTGAACCCAGGCGCCGAAATAAAAATTCAGCGGCTTCTTGAAGGAAACTACAGCTGGCAGATTTTGGCGAGCACAGCGGACGGAATTCCTCTTGATTCTTCAAAGAATTTTTTCTCTGTTTCAAAAATTCCTCTGCTGCAGAAACCGGAACTTATGCAGCCGGAAAATAATTTCATAATCGGAAATTCGTACCTTAGGAAAAATAAATTTGTTTCATTTGAATGGAAAGAAGTTCCCGGCGCAACCGACTACAAATTTTCATTGTATCAGAAATTTCCTGATGGAACATCAAAATTGATTCATTCGGCAGATACAAAAAGCACTGAAATTCAGATAAAAAAGCAGAATTTTGATATTGGAGATTTTGAATGGTCAGTTTCTGCGTATGCGTATGCAGAAGACGGCTATGAGGAGCAGCATAGCCAGATTTCAACTGGAATTTTTAAAATCAAAGTTGAGCTTCCTGGAAAAATCCGTTTGATAAAACCGGGGAAAATGTATGCAAAATAAATTCTGTTCCAAAAGAAAAATAAAATTTCTCTTTTTTGCCGCAGCGTTTTTTCTGCATCTTTTTTGCATTTTTTCGCAGGAAAATAAAAAAGAAGATAAAAATTTGTTTGAGCAGAAAATTAAATGGGAAAAAGACGAGAACGCATATGGATATAATATTGAAATTCGCGAACTGAAAACTGGAAAAAAATATAATTTTGAAACTGATGAAAATTTTGTAAATTTGAATCTTTCCGCCGGAAAATATGAGTATCAGGTTACGGTTTTAAATCCATTTGGAAGAGTTCAGTCAAAAACTGAATGGAATTCATTTGAAATTCTGCAGGCGAAAACTCCAGAATTTGTAAAAATTCCGGAAAAAGTGGTTGTTCCTTCCGACAAAAATGAAAAATTTTCCATTGAAGCTGACATTGATAATGTAAATGAGGATACTTCTGTTTTTCTTGTGAACGAAAAAACTAAGCAGAAGATAAAAGGAACTCTCGTTATTGAAAAATCTGCGGACGGAGCAAAATCTGCGGCGGCGGAATTCCCTAAAGTTGAAGAAGGAGAATGGAAGCTTTGCGCTGAAAATCCATTCAGCCTGAAAAAAGAGTCGCTTTCAATAAAAATCGTTGATCAAAAAACTGAGGAAGCGCGGATTGCCGAAGAAAAGCGCATTCAGCAGGAAAAGGTGCTTCAGGCGCAGAAAGAAGCGGATGCAAAACTCGCCGCGGAAAAAGCGGAAAAGGAACGCCTTGCAAAAATTGAAGAAGAAAAACGTCTTGCGGAGGAAGCCAGGCTGAAGGCGGAAGCAGAAAAGGCAAGGCTTGCTGAAATTGCAAATGAAGAAGAAAAGAAACGTTTGGCAGAAGAAGCGCGGATTGCTGAAGAAAAGCGCATTCAGCAGGAAAAGGAACTTCAGGCGCAGAAAGAAGCGGAGGCAAAACTCGCCGCGGAAAAAGCGGAAAAGGAACGCCTTGCAAAAATTGAAGAAGAAAAACGTCTTGCGGAGGAAGCCAGGCTGAAGGCGGAAGCAGAAAAGGCAAGGCTTGCTGAAATTGCAAAGGAAGATGAAAATAAACGTTTGGCAGAAGAAGCGCGGATTGCCGAAGAGAAACAGAAAGAGCCGCGTTCGCTCGAAGAAAAATCTGCCAGGAAAAAAGCAAGAAGAATCTTCGGCTTTTATGTTTTGCCGGAAGGTGGAATTTTTTACAGTCCATTTTTCAATGAATTTTCGGATGGAAAAGTCTTGCCATTTGCGGGCGTGAAAATTGGTTTTGCGCCGGAATTAAAGAACGCAAACCGTTTCGGCATAGAACTTGAATCAGACGTTTCCCGCTATTCCATAAAAAGCGCGGATTATGAATACAGCGACAGTTTTAGCTTGCTGAAATTGAATTTATTGTATCAAAGGAGAATTTCAAAAAAAAGCCTGAAGTTAAATTTCCGGGCTGGCGGAAATTTGATGTTCATACAAAATTTCATGGACTACAAGAATTCCACAATTCAAAAAAAAGATGCCGCTTATGGATATTTAGGCGTTCATGGCGGTCCGTCTTTAGTTTTTTCAGCAGGAAATTTAAATATCGAGTCTGGATTTGATTATAGTTATGAATTTATTGGCGGAATGCCAACAGATTTTTTGTCGCCTTTTATTTCAGTGGGATTCAGATGGTAAGAAAAATTTTTTATACATTTTTTATTTTTCTATCTTTTCTTCTTGAATTTTCGTGTTCAGTAAACTGGTTCAACGATTTCAACGGCTTGCGCGACGAGGAATTTTCTGTGGCATATAATTTTTATGCGGAAGATGAAAATTCAGATTCAGAAGACGCTGAATATTTTTCCCGCCGCTACAAAATTGGCGAGCAGTTGACTTCAAAAGAATTTCCGCAGCCAGAAGATGCCGATGTAGTCAATCTTGAGCCTGGAAAAAAACTTCTCGGCTGGAAATTTTACCGTTTTTCAAATGATAAAACTCTGGCAATACCGGAATCAATTTCTGTGGATGAAAAAGGATATATTTCAAGCGTTTATGTTTCTTCAAATTCCTTTGATTTTGTTGCAGAGTGGGGAAAAACCGCAAAATACACAGTTGAGCATTTGCTGCAGACCGAAAATGAAGAAGAATATGAAAGTTTTGAATCGGAAGAATTTGAAGGCATCGTTGGAGAAAAAACAGCTGCCGCCTCAAAGTCCTACGAAGGATTTTCAGCGCAGTCCGTAGAGCAGAAAACAATTTCAGAGGACGGTTCAACTCTTGTTGAAATAAAATATGACAGAAACAAGTATATTGTAAAATTTGACAAAAATGGCGGTTCTGGCTCAGAAATTCCTGACATTTCTGCAAAATATGATATAGAATTTGATTTGCCTGAAAATATTTTTGACGCTCCAGATGGTTATTGCGTAGCTCCAAAAACTTGGAATACGGAAAAAGATGGAAGCGGCGCTGCTTTTGAAGCAAATGAAAAAGTAAAAAATCTTTCTGTGGAAAATAATTCTGTAGTAACGCTTTATGCTCAATGGAAAGAAGATGGCCACGGAAATTCTGGGGTTGCCTCAAATCCTGTTGAAAATGCAAAGAAAATTGAAATAAAACTGAATCCGGAATCTTCAGGGAATTTCTCAAAATTAAGCTATATTAATATTTCTTCTTTCCTGCTTGGTTCCGCCGTGAATTTGTCAAACTGGGAGATTTCAAGAAATTATCTGGGAATTGTTTCAGAAGAATGCAGCCTGCTGAAATCAGAAAATATAAGTGATTTGTATTCCGGGGAAGAAAATTCAGCCGTGTATATTTACATTGATGAAAACTGGCATTCCGGCGAATACGTTTTGAATATTTCGGCGGAATACAACGGAATAGGAATTTCAAAAGAAATAAGCATTGAAATTGAATAAAGCCTGTATGACAAAAAATAATTTTATCTCAAAAATCTGAACCTGCAACATCCTAATAACAGAAAAGGTTTCCGAATAAGATAATCTCGTAGCAAAGTTTGTTAAACACAAAAAACTATCAACTTAGTTTGTCTAAATGATAGTTTTTGAAACTTCTTGCTATCCAAGAAACTTAAGGACGATGAGAGAATTAAACTCCCAGCACTCTAAAAAAATAATCGGGATGACAGGATTTGAACCTGCGACATCCTGGTCCCAAACCAGACGCGCTACCAGCTGCGCTACATCCCGCTGTGTGAATAATACTATATATAATTAATGAAAAAAAATCAATAGCAAAAACTGATTTTTTTCCAAAAAAGTTTGTTTTTTAGTCAAGAAAATCGGCTAGGGTGTCAATTTCCCCATTTTTTCGTTCGCCGATTCCAACTGGCCCTAGTATTTTCACCTTGATTGCGGAACCTGGCTGAATCTTGATTTTTCCAGTTTGTGCTGAAAGTTCGCAATGAAGAAAATTCTCTGTAACAGCGTGGAAAATTTCTCTTCCTTCGCCGTTTGCAAAAAGAAAAGGCTTTTTTATTGTTTCAAGAACTGCTTCAACAGTTTTTCCCCTGAAACTTTCTATGTATTTGATTTTGCTGTTTTTTGCCCATGCCGAAAGTTCTGCCGCCCTTTTTCCGCTTGTTGACTGTGGAATTTTTGGCTTCATTTCTGCTGCTGCAGTTCCCGGTCTTGGGCTGAAAGGAAATACATGGACCCAGGCGAAACCGCATTTTTTGCAAAGTTCCATTGTTTTTTCAAAATCGTCGTCAGTTTCTCCTGGAAAACCGGTTATTATATCGCATGAAATAAATGGATTTGATTTCGCTTTTTTCAGCATATTGCAGGCGTTCAGAACATCTTCTGCGCTGTACGCTCTTTTCATTAGCTTTAAAATTTTGTCGCTTCCGCTTTGAACTGAAATATGGAAATAGGGCCGTACCCGTGGATTTTCAGCCGCTGAACAGAATGCTGAGTCAACTGACTGAGGGTAAAGGCTTGAAATTCTGAAGCAAATTTTTTCTGTGTTTTCAAGGCATAATTTTAAAAGTTTTGAAAAGTTTATGTGCCCGTTTTTGTATTTTCCGTTGTATTGCGCAATGTTTACAGCCGTGATTACAACTTCGGCTTGCCCGGCGCTTTCTAGTTTTTGAACACGCTTTACAACTTCTTCCGCATCAAGGGAAACAGAGCGGCCTCTTGCGATGTGGATTGTGCAGTAGCTGCATTCGCAGTTGCATCCGTCTTGAATTTTGATTGAAGAACGGCTGTGCGCAAGAAATGAGTCTGTTGCCAGCCGGAACGCATTTTCACTTGTTCCGTTTTTTTCTGATTCAGAGCTGAAAAGACCGTTGTTGAGCAATTCTGCGAATTCTAGTGGAGAAAATTTCTCATTTTCAAGTTCTTTTTCCAGTATTGAAGGAACATCGGCAAGTCTGCTTTTTAATTGGCCTTTCAGCACTGCGATTCGCTTGTCAATATTTTTTATGGCTTCCGGCGAAAGCTGCGCGTAGCATCCTGTTACAATTATAGCGGCGTTCGGGCATTTTTCCAGCACAAGCCGGATGATTCTTCGGTCTTTTTGTTCTGCTTTTTGTGTAACAGCGCAAGTGTTTACTATGCAAAGAACTGTTTCATTGTCAATATCGTTCTTTGCCTGCATCGGCTGTATTATCACTTTAAAGCCAGATTCTAAAAAAGAACGGGCAGCGCTTTCGCTTTCAATCTGGTTTAGGCGACATCCAAGGGTTTCAAATCGTATATTCAATTTTTTACTGAAGTTTTGATGCAACACGGTTTCTTCCTCTTTCGGCTTCAATGGAAGAAGAATTCAATCGCAACGCTTCATCATAAGCATTTGCCGCTTCATAGTAATTTTTTGCCATTTCTCTGGCGTATCCAAGACGAATCCACCAGCTTGCTATCAGCGGCTCTTTTCTTACTGCCGCAGAAATTGCAATGTCCGCATGCTGGTAACGAGCCTGCCGGATATAAATTTCACCCATATAATAATATGCTGTTCCAACTCGGCTGCTGCTTTCCGGCGCATTTGCGACATATTTTTGAAACTGCTCCATTGCGCCGTTGTTTTTTCCAAGAAAATATCTGGCTTCTCCAAGAATTTCTGTCAGCCTCAAGTCGTATTGGCTTACTTTCAAGCCCTGCAAAGCACGCTGTTCAGCTTCAAGATATTGTTTGTTTTTCACAAGAGCCCAGCACATAACCACATAAGATTCAACTCTGTTTGGATTTTGCGCAAGTTCCTGCTCGCAGACAGCAATAGATTCAGCATAATGTCCGTTGTTGTAAAGTATTAAGGCATCCTGCTTTATATTCTGTGCAGAAATTGAAAATTGAATTGCAGCCAAGAACAAGGCGATTATAGCTTTTTTCATGTTTTTACCTTTTTTATTTAATCATTGTGCAGCGTCCGGTAAAAGTGCTTCCTGGTTCGAGCACAATCTGCTTGGAAACAATATCGCCGTCAACAGAACCGCTTGCTGTTATGAAAATCAAATCTTTGCCAGAAACATTGCCGTGGACTTTTCCTTTTACAAGAATTCTTACAGCATTTATATCAGCATTGACTTCTGAGCATTTGTCAATTACAAGATCGCTTGTGGCGTCAATTTTTCCATTCACTTTTCCGCGGATCATAAATGGCTTTACAAATTTTATATTTCCTGTGAATTTGATTCCCTGTTCGATAACAGTATCAAAAGCTTCATCTTCAAGATCGAAAAAATCAGATTCTTTTACGTCAAACATATTTCTATTTTACATTTGAAAATAACGATAGTCAACGCTTGAAAAAATGAATGACAAAAATAAATTGAATTTTTATTCATCGTAAGAATTTTCGTTCGACTCATCGAAATTCTTGTCAGCTTTCCATCCTGTTTCTTTTTCCTGCAGCATCTGGGCATCTTCGCGCCCCTGATGTGCAGTCCATTCTGAATATTGAGAAGATTTGTTCTTTTTTACGGCAAAACGATGAGAGTACTGGTCCCTCATCATTTTGTAATATTCGTTGTCGTCCATTATATTCCAATAAAATGATTTTCTGTTTTTTCATGAACATAAGCAATGAAATCTTCAAGTTTCATAGTTTTTTGTTCAAGACCGCTTGACTGTCGGAAGCGAACTGTTACAGATTTTTCATTTTTTTCATTTTCACCAACAACAAGAATGTAAGGAGTCTTGTGTTCCTTTGTAATCATCTTGATTTTTTGGCGCATATTGTCATCGGAAATGTATGCGTTGGAACGAATATCTGCTTGAAGCAATGCATCGTTTACTTCTGCGGCGTAATCGTCAAAAGCATTTGAAACAGGAACTACTGCGGCCTGCTCGAACGCCAGCCATGTTGGGAACGCTCCCGCGAAATTTTCTATAAGAATTCCAAGGAATCGCTCCAAAGAACCAAGAATTGCACGGTGAAGCATAACCGGATGATGTTTCTGGTTGTCTTTGCCAATATAAGTTGCATCCAGGCGTTCTGCGGAAGGAAGCTGGAAATCCGCTTGAATTGTTCCGCACTGCCATTCCCGGCCCAGACAATCGTAAAGCTTGAATTCCAGTTTAGGACCGTAAAAAGCGCCTTCGCCAGGCTGAATTTCGTAGTTCAATCCGGCTTCGGACAAAGCTTTTTCAGCTCTTTCCCAAGTTGCTAAATCTCCAACATGATCTTCCGGCATTGTTGAAAATTTCACAACCAGATCATTAAATCCAAAATCTTTGTAAACTTTTTTTAAGAGCTTGCAGAATTTTGCTACTTCAGAAGCAACTTGCTCTTCAGTGCAGATAATATGAGCATCGTCCTGAACAAATCCTCGTACACGCATGATTCCATGAAGCGTTCCAGAAGGTTCATTTCTTACATCATGTCCGAATTCAGCAAGTCTCATAGGCAAGTCTTTGTATGAGCGCAAGCGGCTCTTGAAAATCTCAAGGGCTCCAGGACAGTTCATAGGTTTTATTGCAAAAAGTCTTTTTTCTGACTCTGTTATAAACATATTTTTCTGGTAATGTCCCCAGTGTCCAGATTTTTCCCACAAAGAGCGCGGCATAATGGCAGGAGTATTTACTTCCATGTAGCCGTCCCGGCGAACTTGTTTTCTCATGTAGTCCTGGATTACTGTGTAGATTGTCCAGCCATTTGGATGCCAGAATATTTGACCAGGATCTTCCGGTTCAAGATGGAATAAATCCATTTCAACGCCAAGTTTTCTATGGTCGCGCTTTTCTGCTTCTGCAAGCATGGCAAGGTAGTCTTTTAGTTCATTTGGTTTTTCAAAACAAAGCGCGTAAATTCTTGTTAGCATAGGACGGTCTGAATCGCCGCGCCAATATGCTCCAGCAATTTTATGAAGTTTGAAAGCCTGTCCGTTTATTTCTTTTGTGTTTGATACATGAGGCCCGCGGCAAAGGTCAATAAACCCATCCTGCTCATATGTTGTGATTGTTTCGCCTTCTGGAAGGTCGTTTATAATTTCAGTTTTGTAAGTCTGGTCTGAAAAAAGCTTCAGCGCTTCTTCTTTTGAAACTTCTTTGCGTATAAAATCATGGTTTCCCGCAATGATTTTTCTCATTTCTTTTTCTACGGCCGGAAAATTTTCTTCTGTAAATTTGGTGTCGGTTGGAAAATCGAAATCGTAATAAAATCCGTTGTCAATAGCAGGACCAATAGCGATTTTTGTTCCTGGAAACAACTTTAAGATAGCTTCTGCCATTACGTGCGCGCAGCTATGTCTAATCGTATGCAATTTTTCGTCAGCCATTTAATTCACCTTGCTTTATATTGATAATTTTAATTATATTATCATTCTGCGATTTAATTTACAATAGAATTGATATGCAAGCAGAATTTGAAAAAAATGTTGATTAAAATTTGACTTTTGTGTTTTTATAAGTTATATTCTAATTAGAAAATGCTCTGTTTGGGGGTGCACCGGTTTCGACGGATGTGAGAGTCCGTTGGTTGCATGTAGGTGTGAAGGCGCCTTGAGCTGACAAAAAACTAACTGCAATCTTCAACAAAAAAGAAGAAGATTCTTCTGAAGAACAGTTTGCTCTTGCTGCGTAAGCAGCGGGCACGGAACTCATAGGGTGCTGTTCCTAACTTTGTGATGTTCTGACGCCAACAGGAACTTGTTGCGCATTGTGTTCGGCCAATGTGCAAGACATTCTGCCGAAATACGGAAAAGACGCTTGTTATGCTGCTACCTTTTCCCGACAATTACCTCGCATAACTAAACATGTAGAAGCCTTCGAGCTGCATACCCGGACGCGGGTTCAATTCCCGCCATCTCCATGAAAGGTTGTCTTGCAAGTCTAAGTATTTGCCGGACAGCCTTTTTTGTTCGGTTTGCTTTTTCAGCTGAATTTCGCCCAGGAAAATTCTGATTATTCTTCACAATTTTTTATATATGATAAAAGCAGAGATAAAAGACTTGGAATTGCTGGAGCATCTTAAGACTTTGCCTAAAGATGAAATGGCAGTTTTTGTGATGGCGGAAGGGCGGCTTAGAGGGGCTTTTTTCCATGGAACGCGTTTTGTGAACCAGGCAAGGGCTCAGCATAATCTTGGAATTCTTGAAACCATGATTTTTGGCCAGGCTGCGCTTTGCGGTGCGCTTATGTTGCCGCTTATGAAAGGAAAGGAACATTCTACGCTGAGATATGATGGAAACGGGCCGGCGGAAGGTTTTTCTGTTGAAGCTGATTCAAAGGGAACTGTCCGCGGGTATCTTTTCAATGAGCATATACCTGTTGAAAAACCGCTTGAAAATTGGGATTTAAAGCCTTTTTTAGGAGCAGGAACTTTGTCGGTTTCTACAATCCATGAAGGAGATAAAAATCCGTACACAAGCTCGGTTTCTGTTGACAGTGGAAATATCGCTTTGGATCTGGCTTCTTATTATAACCAGTCGGAGCAGATTTCTTCCGCATTCAACACAGGAATTCAGCTTGATAAAAAGGGCAGGGTTGTTGGAGCTGGAGGTCTTTTCCTGCAGGTAATGCCTGAAACTGGCGGAAAAAGGGGAACCGGAGCTGCAAAGTCAAGCTCGGCTGATAAAGATTCTGACCAGGATTTGATTTCCCGCGCTGAAATGGCATTTAGAACTGCGCCTTCAATAGGTCAGTGGTTCAGTGAAAAAGGAACAATAGAAGATTTCGTTTATGGGCTTTTCAGGGAATTTAAGCCGACGATTGCTGTTCGCAGAAATGTGGCGTTTGAATGTCCGTGCACAGAAGAAAGTTATCTGAATTACATAAAGCATCTTCCTGCGGAGCAGATTGCTGATATTAAAAAAAACGGACCGGATCCGCTTGAAGTTGTCTGCCGGAACTGCGGAAGCGTTTATTATATTCCAGTGTCAAAGATATAAAATAAAAAAGGAGCTGTTTTTTTGAAGTGCACTTCAGAAAATTAGCTCCTTTTTTATGATAGAAGTAAATCTTACCGTGATTTCTGCTGGAATTTCTTCAGCATGGCAACAGCGTTTCTTTTTCCGTTGTATACAAATCCGCCGTTCCAATATTCAAGGGCTGCGAACAATGCATTTCCGCCGTCCTGCGCATCAGATTCCTTTGTTTTGAATGAAACATAGTTAGCTAGCTCTTCATAGTTGTTAGCATGAAGACAAGAAAGTCGCTTGCGGTTGAACTCATTCCATTTTTCAAGATCCTTGAAGCCTTCGCCTTCATCCTGAACAATAACATGCGCATGAGTAGGGCTGAATGAATACCATACTGTTACTTTTTTGTTTATGTCGCAGTGATTTCCATGTTTTACAGCATTTTTGATTACTTCACTGATCTGCTGTTCAAGAAGATTCAATTCCTTGATTTCAGATGGAGCTGATTGAACAATCAAAAGTGTAAAATATCTAATCTGTCTAAAGTCTGAAGGAAATTCCTTCTTAAGCATATTCGTTTTATCGAACAATGGGTCATTGTCGTCAGAACGTAATTCTTTTACTGTTGGTTCTTCCATAAAAATCTCCTTTTTACAAGAACAAAATAAGCTGGGAAATACTTTTTATTCTTTTACCATTAACAGAGCTTCTTCAACACTGTTTGCAATAGGGAAATATCCCATAAGCTTTGTAAGCTCAATAACTTTTTTTACTGAACCATGAATGTTTGAAATAGAAAGCTTAAGATTCATTTTTTTGATAGTAGAGCAAATGTAAATCAGCGCACCAATTCCAGACGAGTCGATATAGTCAACTTGCTCAAGGTTTATGATGAAGATTTTTACATTTTTTTCAATCATCTTCATAACAAGTTCCTTAAGTTTATAAGAATTGTAGAGATCCATTTCTCCGTTTACATCGATAATGTAAACATCTCCATTTTTTCGTATTTTAAGTTCCATAAGGTACTCCTTATCCCTGTATTTTTATGATCAGAAGGCTCTGGTCATCGTATTGCTGTGTGTTGCCACAGAATTTTTTGATATTATCTTTAACCTTTGCTGCAATATCTTTCCCATTCAAATTGCAGTTGGCTTGAATAACCTTTTGTAAATTATCAATAGAATATTGTACACCTCTTTCGTCAAGACATTCAAGTAAGCCGTCCGTGCAAGTTACAAGAATATCTCCTGCGTCAAGATTTAAGTCAATATTTTTGTATTCAGTTGTTTTTTCAACGCCGATAGGCTCGCAGTCTGTTGAAATTTTGCTTATTGTCTTGTCGCTTGCCTTGTAAAGCAGCACCGGATTGATTCCAGATGTTGCAATCTGCGCCGTGTTGTCGATACTGTTGTAGTTTATAAGAGCAACGCTTGCAAAGTGATCCATGCTGTTTTTTTCTGAGCAGATAGTCTTGTTCACCCATTCAAGAAGCGTGGCTGAACTTTGGTTTGTATTTGCCACAAGCCGTATCATTGCTCTGATCATAATCATGATTGTAAGGGAATTCATTCCCTTGCCTGCAACATCTGCCATTACAAAAGAAATTCTGTCTTTTCTTGAAGGAATAATGTCATAGTAGTCGCCGCAGACATTTTCATTTGTAATTGAATATTTTCCAATTGAAAGCTTGCTGATTACAGGCAGTTTTTCAGGAACCAGCGTTTTCTGGAATTTTGTTGCGATGTCGCCTTCCTTTGTAAGCTCTGTATGCTCTGAATAGGCAAGGAAGCTGTTCAATGGAATAAGCGCGGTTGCGAGACCGTTGCAGAGATTGCAGGCTGTTTCAAATTCTTTCTTGCTGAAAGGCTCTGAGTCAGGTTTTCTTGCAAGAACAACAAGAGCTACTGATTCTCCCATTTGTTTTACAGGAATGAACATATATGGTCCTACGCGGAGAAAATCCTCCGGACCGTTCTGGAAAATACGCTTGTCTTTTGCTGAATTTGTAATGTTTTCAGCGATGCCTTTTGTGAAGAAGTCTCCGAATACGTTTCCTTCCAAAGAATACTGCGAATATTTGAAGTTTGTTTCAACGCGGAGCTGCTTGTGCGGAATATCGTCTGGAATTTTGTATGGAGGCGGAAAAACGCCGGTAACAGCTTTTACAGCAAGAATGTTGTCAAATTCATCAAGGACAAGAACAGTGCCGCCGTCCGCGCCGGTTTTCTGCACAACAAGCTTATTGAAAAATTCCAGGAACTGAGAAAGAGAATTTTCTTCGTTGAAATAGCTGGAAGCTTTTACGGTAAGCTCCTTGTCATCTTCAATTATGGCTTTGTATTTGTTTTCCAAAGCATCCAAGGCTTCTTTTGTTATTTCATCTGATGCGGAGTTTTCCTCGGATTCTTTTTCTTTTTTAGCCTTTTTTTCCGCTCGTTTTACAGGGTCTGAAACTGCAAGCACGAATGCATAGGCAATCAGCAGGAATTCAAGGACAATCGTTACAAGTGAAATATAGAAAAGCTTATGGTCAAAATATGTGTAAAGCAGTCCTGCTATCAGCACACCTATACATGGGAAAAATATAAAACTAATTTTCGCCGCGTTCCTTATTTTTGCAATCAAAAGCAAAATAAAAAGAACAAGCCCTGCGCCTGCTGCGATAAGAAGCGGAAGATTTACAAATGAATCAATTGAGTCCAACAATATTTAGCTCCTGTTTACATTGATGACTTTAGATTATATTAACATTGAAATATTCAGCCGTCAATTTTTTTTTATTATTATTATCTGCCGATTTTGTGCGAAAAATTACTTATTTCTTTTTTTAGTATATATCTTTTTATGAAATTTTTTATTCTTGAAAGAATTGAAAATTTCTTTTCCTTTTTTATGTCGTAGACAATCTGGTCCAGCGGAAGCTCATTTCCGAATTTTTTCTTCAGCTCGTCATAGAATCTGATTATCCAGACGTAAAGGTCGCTTATTGTGTTCTTTTTGAAATACTTCATTATTTTGTATTTTTCAATTGTTGTTACAACTGGAAGATATACGTTTTTGAACCATGAAAGAATTGCATCTTCCATTGGAATTTCTTCAGTCTGGTTCTGGTTGATGAAATATTTGTGCGTAAGAATATGGTTGTAAATCACATCGTACTGGCCTGCTGTTGAAAAATCCAGGACCCAGTAGTCTGTTATGTCGCCGAAATTTGTCTCGAAGTAAAAATTGCGCTTTTCATAGGCGATAATCTGCTTCATCATTCCGTTCAAGGTTCTTGCAGGCGAAAGCTTTATTTCAGTTTGAAGGGAAACAACTTCAGCGTCAATGAATTCGACTCCCTTCGCTTTTGCAACTGATACACGGTGGTTTCCGTCGCGCACAAAATACAAGCCGCCCAGCTCGTAGACTTTTATCGGCGGAAGGACTATGTCTTTTATTATAGCTTCGTCAACGTGCTCCCAGCGTTCCCTGATAATCGAGCGCTTCGGAAAAAACTGGTTGTCAAAATCCTTGTACCGGCCTTCGCTTCCTACAATTTTATCTATAGGAATAACTTTCATTCCTATATACGTTTCTGACTGCGGCTTTATTACTTTTCTGACTTCTCCAAATGAAATCATCGCGGCTTCCTCCGGTGAAAGAAGATGCTGGATTTCGTTGAAAAGGGCTTTGTTTCTTGCCCTGGAAAAATCGCTTTCTGCTTCTGGCAACATTATTTTTGTTCTCCGTTTTTGTCTGTGTTGAATTCTAGGATATAGTGGGCAAATGCATTTATGACAGTCGTGTCTTCGTATTTTGAGACGCGCTCCTCTCTGTTGTCATAAAGATGTATATGTCCGTGAACCATATATTTTGGCTTGAATATTTTTAAAAAAATGTTGAATGATTTGAATCCGCGGTGGCACGGATCGTCGTGGTCGTGGATTTTGTACGGCGTTGCATGGGTAAGAAAAATATCCGTAAAGCGTCCGTAAAGAATTTTGTTCAGCAGAAGCCGCGGCGCAAGCCCAAGAAGGTGAAATGCCATCTCAAAATCTGTGTACTGGCACAGCCCGTCGTTGTAGCGGATTGAACCTGAAATTCCTGTTAAAAGCAGAGGCGTGTCTTTTCCTTTTTTGTTTTTTACTTTGAAATTCTTCATTCGGATATTTCTGAACCCGGCGTAGTTTGCGCCATGGTGGTGATCCTCTTTGAGGGTTTCAAAATGGACTTCTATTGAAGCTGTTGTCTGCGCGCTTGTTGTTGGGCGCGGCGGCGCTGTCATTGTTCCGTGGTAATATTTGAATTCTTTTAAATCGTGGTTTCCAAAGACGAAATATGTCGGCTTGTTGAATACAGTTACAATAAAATCGACATAGTCCATAGGAAGATCCCCGGCGCACAAAATCAAGTCCACATCAGGGAAATTCTTTCGGGCGTTTTGATTGTAGATGAGAGGGTCAATCTGATCGGAAACGCAGAGAATTCTCATTTTATTTTTCCGGTCTGGCTGCGATTTCAAGAAGCTGCTGGAGCTTTTCCTTGCCGGCAAGCTCTACAGGTCTGTTTTCTGCAAAAGAAACTGCTGTGCGTGTGAATCCCGAGCTTGCGAAAATGTACGACTTTGTGCAGTTTGAAGATTTTGCGGTTTCAAGAATATCTCTTACCGGAGCGTCTTCGAGCGGTTCCACATCGCGGTAGAAGCGCAGCAGGAACGACTGTTTCCTTACGTTCATCCAGTCGCTGTTTTTTCCTTCGGTTGCGATAATCTGCACGCCGAATTTTTTTGAGTCGGCCTGAACTGCGTTGAATCCAAGGGCTTTTTTTGTCATGTTCTTGCAGATTTCAATGAATTCTGCATCCGAGCTTGTAAGATAGTCCTTCAGGTTGTCGTTTGCTTCAAGGGCTTTGTATTCGGAAAGCTTTGCCCCAACATCCCGGAATGAACGGTTGACCTTGGATATTGCTTCCCATTGTTCAATCGCTTTGTCGATTTTTCTGGTTTTCTCGTAGCACGCGGCAAGAAAATATCTTGCGTAGAGCGTGTCGTTTCTTGTGCCGTCCTTGTCCAGCTCAATTGCCCGCTGAAGATCAATCTGGGCGTTGTCCAGACGGTTTGCCATCATGTAGCATGTGCTGCGCTCAATCAGGGCTTTCTGCTTGAATTCGCTGTCGCGCTGAGCCTTGTCAAATGCTTTTACAGCTCCGCCGAAATCTTTTGCGTCCTTCAGGATTTTTCCAAGATAATAATAGCAGGAATATTCTTCCGGATTTAAGTGGATTGCAAGGTCAAGCTCACGTTTTGCATCGTTAATCTGCTTCGCCTGAAAAAGAATGTATCCAAGCGATGCGTGCGCCTTCGCGTTTTTTGGATTCAGTGTGATGCATTTTTTATAAATTGAAAGAGCCAGGTCTTTTCTGTTTGTCTTTTCGTAAAGTTTCGCCGCGTTGAAATAATTGTCGGAGCAGGCCGGGTCAAGCTTTGTGAGCAGAAGATATTCTTTCAGTGCGACTTCAGTCTGGTTGTATTTTACAAGAAGAGCCGCGAATTCTTTTCTGAACGGAATTTCTGGAAGGGAAGAGTCAAAAAGCGCGTGCTCATTTACTGTCTTGAATTCAATGAGCGCAAGTTCCCCTCGGTTGTCCGCGAGATATGCTTTTCCAAGGTAGTAATGAACCGCATAGTTCTGAGGATCTTTTGCGACAATCTGCTTTGCAAGTTTTGCCGCCGCCTGGTTTTTCCCCTGCTTCAGGAGTTTTTTCACAGTCTCAAGTTTTTTTGGCATTGCGACAAGCCTTATTACAAGCGCAGCCAAGCCGATGATAATAATCAGAATCGCAACTGAAAAGGCAATAATCATGTTCTAAAGCTCCAAATACAGAATTATTGTAAAGAAAAAAAAGAATATTGAACAGACAGCAGCCGAAAAAATGCGGAATAACAACTGAAAAATAACGGAACAGAATTCCTTTTGCAGTTACTTTTTCTGTCTGGATGTGTTAAAATATAAATGATGAGAAAGAAAAGGCTTGTTTTTAAAATTTTGTTTTTTTTAATTTCGTTGCGCGCGTTTTCAGAATCAGAAGGCGAGAAGCTTTTCAAGACGAACAATCCGGGGCAGGCGGTTCCGCTTCTTGAAAAGGATATTTCAGACGGAAATGTTACTTCTGACACTTACAATTTTCTTGGACTTTCATATTTTCAGCTTGGGCAGTATGAAAAGTCGATTGACGCTTTTGAGCGCGGAATGAAATCTGGA